>Ga0307510_10008572_pt1 | contig 12192 bp, 10 predicted proteins | sample 12_EM_MG_FD_207224 | JGI IMG/M metagenome (GOLD analysis project Ga0307510, IMG submission 207224) | Populus trichocarpa ectomycorrhiza microbial communities from riparian zone in the Pacific Northwest, United States - 12_EM | ecosystem: Host-associated > Plants > Roots > Unclassified | place...
CATTGCAATACGACATCACCTCGGAAGAAAAACCCACATTAAGGCAAGAGCCGCACCTATGACCCAGTCCAGTGCTGTCGAGATTACTGCTTGTCCGCGGTAAGAACAAACGGCCTTGGCAATACTGAAGCCCATGATCACACCCGTGTAACTCATACGTCCAACTCCTGCGTCGCCTTCAAGTTCTGTACCGGTTCAGGCTCACACGATTCGGAGTTATAGTTGCGCAGCAAGCCTGAACACGATGTCATAGGCACGCATCGTTTTCTAATGTGCCTCCTAGACAACCCAGAGAACCTCGTTGGATACCCATGGAGGTATGTTACGTGTGCCTAGACGGTAATCATTTAATCCGGGCGTGGCCACGGTTCCTCGGACATCCAGGGGAGATGCCCTGTCGGTGCCTGCGCCTTCGGCCCAGTCTATGGTCACTAGATAAAAGACCACAATGACGAGCTCGTTCGCGCCGCAGACGACTGCTGGTCTTGAGTTCATACGACGCGATGCTAGGTGCATATTCTCGTACTAAAATCGCCACCATTTTTGTAACAGCACAGTTCTGTTATCATGCAAACTGACGTCGACCGTTTGTCAGTCCATTTTCATTCACCGTAAATGAGGTATTTTTCCGAATGGTTCCCTGGTACTAGTGAGTAAGGGGCTGTGAGTGGTGCGCTGATACCCGCAAAAGTGGTGGGAATCCCGCAACGAACATGTATTCCATCCAGAGCATCCAGGTTATTAGACAGCGCAAGCTCCCCTACTAGGTACAGATCAACGGCGCCACCTTACCACATACAAGTACGCACCGACCAGTTATAGTTGATGCCCTAGACACGCTGTTGGCATGCCCGTGAGAGACATCCAGTATCAGGGGGAAGAGGAAGAAAGAATATAGTAAGCACTGTAATTCTCCCACGCCACCAACCAATTACACGCACCGTATTGATAAGTCTTGTGTGTCATAAATAAAACACAGAGCTAACATTCATCGTCGTTGCAAACTCGCTTCATGCCTATATAACGAATCCTGGGGCCGAGGACCTACTCTGGCCCTCATCGCTGCCATGTCTCACACATCTGGAGAGATTACTCTGGTATTATTGGTCACAAGAGCACAAAGGCCGGAGTTGGGCTGTTGTAAGCCTGTGTTTGTCACAAGACAAGAAAAGCGCCAAGAGCGGTTTGTGGCGCTTGACAACGGGCTAGTTACAACTTACAACATGCGATGGGCGCATATCTGGGCGTCACAGCCTGTCTTGTACGGAAATAATGGAATGTTATCTCGTGATACCGGAAGCGTATCTCCCCGGACCAGTTCATTATGGATCGACGGTGGTCTGCGTGCCTTTGACATACAAAACTGTGCCTCCCCCAGGTCTCAGCATTTGATCAAGGGAAGAAGCGAACCCGTTCCTACGGTAACACGACACATAAGTTACCTATCACCAAAAGTGTTCGGCTCCGACGAGCTCCACGACCTTGTTCGTATACAGTAAAAACGAGGCTCAGCAAACAACCAATTGCGTATGAGCGCTATCAACCATAACTACGGGGGGAACTACGAGGTTTGAACATGATTCTCGTCAAGCGACCTCGGATGTGGCGCGGACTTCTGGCTCTAAAATGTGAACTATTGTTTGTTTGTTTGTTTGCTTCAGGGACGGGACAACATTGTTTCTTTTTCATTCATTTTCCCCCTTCATTCCAACCCGAGGTGTCCCGGGGCGTTTTATGGATACAGTATGATTACTGTATCACGCACTGTACCAGCTGGGAGTCCGAGTCTCGTTATACCTCCGTGAACTCTCTTGGTGCGCGATGGGCGACACAGAGTTTCGCGTCAGGATCCGAAAATCGACACTGGCTCTGGGTCCTCCCAAGAGGCATATGAATGGTATATCCCCATGGAATGTGTTCGATGGCGGATTGGCGACAAAATACTAGTGCGAAAGAATGGTCGATGAACGTCGATCTCCTTGCGGGGATCCCAAGGTTTCGCAATGTGTCATCAAGGCGTGCTCAAAATAGACAGAGATACAACCGTCTATAGTCTCGACGGCTAGTCTGTAGGCAGCCCTCGAGGTGCAAACGTGAATAACAGTTAGTCTGATATTGTACGACGGTCGCAAACCTAAAGGAGGCAGGAATACAAAACGCTGTGACTCTTAAAACTGAATCGACGAAAAAAAAATACACCCGAACCACTCCCACTCTTCGGACCCCGATCATGCATGACGGCTACTGTTTCCAACACATTGCTAGCCCAGGACCTGAGGCCGGCAATGGTCCTTAAGGGACTGTTACAGAGCCGCGGTGACCGGTACGACTCGTACCTTTCACTCATTTACCAGTATATCCTTTCTCTCTCCTTCCCTGTCCGCGGGGTGGAAAAGGACCGCATCTCCACTCTATCGCAAAATCCTCCGACGTCGCACGCCATTCAGAAGGATCGATAAGACGAGCATATTCCGAGGCGCGGCGCTCAACAAAAGATCTGGGTATGTGCGTACGTGATTCCCGGCCGCCACATGCAGCAGTCTTATCTGCCATCCTTCCATGGCACAAGCAGTCCAGGGTAAGGGCTTGGCACACACGAACGATCAGCGGCAGCGGTACTGGAGCGGCGCCGTGCGGCGGAAGAAGTGTTTGCTGCGCGCAGAAGTAGTACGCGAGTGATCTACAAGTTGGCATCTGCCGCACGCGCCGTCTTCCAAAAATGCTTGATTTGGATCGGACCGCGAGTACTAAATGGCGAATGGCAATGTATAATTTTTTGAGCATTTTTACGCACTGGGTGGAAAGCAGGGACGTCGACGTGCTTCTTGTAAGGGCTTGTGAGACAGTACGTACTGTACCCTTCGACGCACGTGTCAATATGGTTGGGAACAGGAATGAAGAGTGTACCCAGGCGTCCTATGATGAGAAGACGAGAAGAACCAGGGTGAGGGGGGAACAGGACATCGCGGTGATAACATCGAAATCTCGTCAAGCTTGCATGGATAAATGATGGGTTCGGAGTGATTCGGGTTTGGAAAAGGGTTTTTCCCAGCAATTGTCACGGTGAGTAGTCTAGTGCAGGAAAGCCTGCATATTCCATTACGGAGTACTTGGTGTGACGCGGTGGTTAATCGAAGACGCCAGTGGTCATGCCAGGAGTGCATGCCCGTCAGATGGCTGAGCATTGATAACAACTTGAACAGCGTGACTAACAATTGCAACATGATCCGTCCATTCTGCGGAGCCCCGCCACCCGAAAAAGAAACAAAAGGAGAAAAGGGACGTATCCGTTCACTCACCCATGCTCCGTTCGAGTCTCAGAAAGAAGATGGAAATGTGAACAAGAGCTGTTTAGGGACTCGGGTGGTCAGGCCGGAAAGCGGTCCACACGTAATTCCGAGCTTGGCCAAACAAAGGAGTTCCGGGGTCCGGTCAATTTGGGGAGTGAACACGGCCGCGCCGCGAACAGCCAACCGACGACGACGACGACGACGACGACGTTGTGTTCCAAGAAAAAACAAGAAACACAATAACAAAGAACACTCGGAAGAGATGCAGGGCCGTCGTTTACCTCTTGTTGCTTTGCGCGTGGCCACGCGACGTCAATGGTGACGTCTCTCCGTTATTCTTTCCCAAAGTCGTACGCTCTGACACAGACACCGAATTCTCTATCCAACTACACAGCGTCTCTGCGCACAGCAGTAGAACATTACTGTTTGTCCGCGCGCGTGCGCTCGCAACAGCGACGACCGGCGCGTCGTCATCGGCATCGGCATCGGCATCGTCACCGCCACCACCATGTCCACCCGACTCGACAGCACCCAGTTCACCCTCTGACCCAGCCTTGCACAAAATCGTAGATGACATATCCACTCTGACGCTACTCCAAGCCGCAGACCTCGTCACCCTCCTCAAGGTAAGAAGGGAGTCCCCCCCCCGTATCCAACAACGCTTTCTTAAAATATGGAAATTATTATAGACTCGTCTGAACATCCAAGAAATTGCCTTACCTGCAGCAGCCGCCGCTCCCGCCGCCGGAGGTGCAGGTGCCGGTGCGGACGACGCGGCAGCTGCAGGGGAGGATGCGGCGGCCGCCAAGCCGAAGGAAAAGACGATTTTCAATGTGAAGCTCGAGTCGTTCGACGCGAGTTCCAAGCCCAAGGTCATCAAGGAGGTCAAGGCGCTCGTGCCGAACCTGACCCTCATCGAGGTCCGTCTGTCATCCTTCATTTCCCCTCCCTCCCCCAGCTGTTTGACGTTTTAGCTGAATTGTTCGATCGATTCAGGCGAAGAAGTTTGTCGAGTCTGTGCCAAAGGTGCTCAAGGAAGGCATCCCCAAGGAGGATGCGGAGAAGATAAAAAAGGCCTTCGAGGCACACGGTGCCATCGTCGTCCTCGAGTAGACACCCGCTCTCTACTTTTCCTGACGCCCGCCTTGCTCCGTGCTCGTGGGAGCGGTGCTCATATTTACACTAATAGACTTTACCATACACCACACGCACACCTTGAAATCGTCTGATGCACACTATGCTATTGATTATCGTATCGCCGCACCGCACACTCACATGGCCGGTATCGACCTAAGAACATACAAAAAAAGTCGAACATACTAAGGGGACTTTCAAAGAGCAAAAAATTGTCTGGAGAGTGTTCGAATTCTGGCCGTGCACGAAGCACGGCATACATGCGATGCGAATGTGGGAAAGAACGAAAATAGGTATGGGGAAGGGCTCGGATGCATTCAATCCTCGGACAGATACCGGTACTCGAATCGGAAATCGCTCTTCTTCCGTTGGCACCATGAGCCCTCCCAATCAAAGTAGACGTATACGCCCTGCTCGTACTCCTCTGTGATAGCTTGAGGCTCTGAGTGCCGTTGGAACCAAGTCAGATACTTGACGTGAAAACGCCATGACTGACGCTTCAGCTCCTTGGCCGCCAGGAACCTACGTCGACGACATTCACACTCAGTACCAACTCAGGAGAGGGCGAAGGAGACACCGAACCCGTCCGTTGACGGTTACTTACTGCTGGTACGTGCCTGGTAAGAAATAGAACACGTAGAAAAGCGTCTCGACGTCGAGCTGCGCGAAGAGCCGCGGAGAGCTCAGGATCTGGTTCGTCGTCTGCGGGTAGTACGTCGGCGACTGGTACGGATTGCGCGGTACATAGTACTTGGGTTTCTCCGTGTCCTGCGGCTGTGGCATGTTTGAATACCCGCCATCGAGTAACTTGTGCACCTGATCCAAGTTCGTCATGCGGTGTGCCGCTGTTTCCAGGGGGAGCACGAGCACAAGCGCGAGTTAACGCAACCTCGGAGCACCGTTTGAGAACTGCTCACCCTTCTGCTTCACGGTCTCGAAAGACGCCACAAGGTCCGACAATGAACCCGGGAACGCATTCCGCTGTGCCGTTTGCTGATGCTGTTGTAATGCAGACGGTGGACGCTGCGTATCGAGCTTAACGCCTGGGGGGAACTGGGGTTGTTGTACTGGCGCCTGTGTAGTGAGTTGTAATGGGGATGAAGCAAGTGCTGGCTGTTGCGGTTGTTGCGGTTGCAGCGGTGCGGGCGAACGCACGAACTCTGGTACCAAGGTGCTTGCTACTCCTACCGAGGTCGCTATAGGCGCAGGGGCATGCCACGCGCTGCCTGCCTGCCCATCTGCGGATGGTGACGCTGCAGACTGTCGACCACAATTAATGATCATCCGACTGCTTAGCACGTGGAATCAACGTACTAGTGCCGGTACCTCCTGTGGCGACTCATGCATGCCTGTGGGACCCAGTTGTCAGAGCGTCTTCCAGAAGCGGGACGGAAGAACAAGGAACTGCTGGATGAATAGGGCTCACCTGCCGCAAGCGGTGACGGTGCAGATCCAGACGTAGACGGTTCAGGCGATTCTGCCTCGGATACCAACGGTGAGCCAAAGGAACCATCCGGTTGCTGTGCGGACGCAGACGTCGAAGATAGAAACGGGCTTGATGTGGAGATCTGTGTTAGACTTGGAGATGATGTCACAGCGGTGATGTGGTCCTGCGCTGTCGTCGTTGCTACTGGTTCAGGTTTCGGTGGCGGGGGTGCAGGCGCGGGCGCGGGTGCGGGTGCAGGGGGTGCTATTTGTGTTGGTGTTGATGACGATGCTGCTGACGCATTGCTCTGCTGGCTGGCCGAAGGCGTCACAGCCGCGGCGGCTGCCGTTGCGTACTTCAATGGTGGTCGTGGTTGTGACGGTGGCAAACCCGCTTTGAGTATACTGGACATGGGCTGTTGCGCAAAATTGGGATTTGGCGGCGGCTTCGGTGCTAGGTACCGGCGCATCGTAAGTAAACCAGGTGAAGAAGTTGTACGAGGGAAAGGGCAAACCTTCGCCCGCCGTTGAATGTTCTTTAAAGGAAAATGAGTCAATTTCAAAAGCCACGCCAGCGAAGGTACATACTGCGCAATTGCAACGCTGCGCCTGCCTTCTTTAATATTGGACTGCTTTCCTCGCGTTTGCTACTTGCCATGCTTTCCTCGTCATGTTTCTTCGAGGGAGTCCGAGGAGGGAGATCGCCTGTAGGGGCTGAGGGTTGGAGGGTCACGCAAATTGCACGCGAGACGACGCACCTTCACTGGCATCGTCTGAACCATCCGAATCGTGATCCTCCGTTATTAACCGACCGAACTTCTCCTCTTCCTCGTCAAGGTTGAGGTCGTCGTAGATCCCCTCATCCTCGTCATAGTCGTCATTCTGTTCCCCACATCTTAGACCAGGGCTGCTACCAGTTCACATAAAATGATGGCGTCACGCACCGCGTTATCCTCCACGAAGTAATTCACGTCATCCTTCAATCCCTGAACCTGCTCCGTCGAAAGTGTGCCATTGTCGAGTAGCCGGAGCATAATCTCTAAACGGGATATATGCCACTTTCGCCGTTCATTCAGTCGCTCAAGCTCTTCTAGTCGGTCTTGCGCGGTAGCACCGACTTTGCCCTTCTTGCGACCACCTTGCTGTAGGGTCTCGATTTCTGCTTCTGAAGTCTCAACCTGCATTAAGAGCTCTTCCACGCATGTTTGTAACCACTGCGTCTGTTCGAGCTTCTCCTGGGCTTTGGGATCGAGCTTGGCCGACTGAATGAGGCCCTCCTTGGAGAAAGCCTTGGTCTTCATTTCCTTCTCGCAGGCCTTGAACTTCTCCATTTGCTGTAAAGACGCGAAGATCAGTAAGGAGGTATGGCAGAACGCATTGGGGTGCATTAATTAGCGCCGGTGGCAACGCGCCGCTGGACGGTGATGTCCGGGACTAAGTTATGACGGCAGTCAAAGGGCGCAAGACGGCGACAGAGGCGCGTCTAGAAAGGATTGAAAGAGATGGCATGGGAGGGCGTACGTACCGTCTCGATGAGCCTCCGGTTCTCGAGGAGTGCGGACTTATCCTTGATGTCATTGCTCGCCACCCATGTTTTGATCTGATCTCTGAGCCGTTGTAGCTTCTTTATTTGTGTCTTGAGGTCAGTTTCAAGCTTCTCTTTCTGTGTTTGATTTGTTGAAGCTTGCATCTTGTCGTATATGCTTTCAAAAAGCTCAACGCCCTCTGAGACCTTCTTTAATGTTCGGTCGATTTCCGCTACGAAGGCAAGTAAACATAAAATGGTCTGCAAGGTTCAATAGTCCTGCTGCGTACTCTGTAGCTTCCTCGCCGCCATGGTGGATGTGTGAGAGTAGTTGACAAAAGTTGGCTTTTGGCTTCTCTGGTTTCGGTGGCGTGGACACACAACGATTAGGTAATCAGATCGCCTTGAACAAACCCCCGGCCACCCCGTCAGGTCACCGGCCGCGGAGGGGGGACAAGTTTAATGACAAAAGAGGCGGTTCGGTGTATTAAAAAAAATTGTAAGGACGAGACGTGTGTGAGAACAAGGGATGGAGCACATTTGGAGGTGCTGTAAACGGATTATGGAAGGGAGTGGAAACAATAAAGCTCGGTCTCGGGTCGTCCGTGAGAAAAGGCCCGTCTGCGCCCAGTTCCGCTAATCTGACCTTGACCTCGAAGGATCTTGAGCCAGTCCACCTTATCACGCCTCTCTCCTCTCTTCGCGGCTGGTCTGCTCTTTTCCCTCCCAATTTTCACCCGTCTATCCCCATCTCCCCTCTCTTCATTGATATGAAGGCCCTCAGGAAATCCCTCAATCACAAGGATCCTCTCCAGCAGCCATATATCTCCACCCCCTTACCACCAATCTCAAAGCCCTCGGCCGCCGTGGCCCCTCCTCAAAAGGTCATTCGCGCCACCAGCAGCTATCGTTCCCCGACTCCCCAGCAGCTCTCTTTTCAACAGGGCGACTTCTTTTATGTCATCCGCGAGGTCCTTGAGGGTGGTTCCTGGTATGAAGCACATAACCCAGTGACGGGCTCACGCGGGCTTGTACCCAAGGCCATGTTCGAAGCTTTCAACAAGGGTGCCGCTCCGTGAGTCATTTGTCACTAATTCTCCCCTGTCGATCTTTACACTCGAGCACACCAGCTCCCGAATGTCCCAGACACCGTCCTTGGGTCCAATCCGGTCCCCTTCAATAAAATCCTCTTATCCATCTTTATCAACCCCGAAGACGCAGGCATTCTATGCCGTCGTTCTCCACGACTTTATTGCAGAGCGTGAAGATGAGCTGGATGCCAAAGCTGGTGACTCTATCTCAGTCGTCGCCCAATCCAACCGCGAATGGTTTGTCGCAAAGTCTATTGGTCGTCTGGGCAAGCCAGGCCTCATCCCCGTCTCATTCGTCGAGGTTCGCGATCCCGCCACGGGCAAGCCTATCCCCGACGTTGGCACCCTCATGGACAACGGCACCCTTCCCCGCGTCGAGGATTGGAAGAAACAAATGCTCAACTATAAAGCGAATAGCATCGCCCTCGGCGTCCTCGACGAAATAAACCAGGAACCCGCCACAGGCAACCAGTTCACGACTGCAAACACCAATCCCCCATCTGCACAGACAACCTCAGAACTTGTATATCAAGACCGCGACTCATCAGAGCAATCGCCAACCTCCCCTCTTCTTCCTGATGGTCTTCTTCTCTCTGCACGCGTCGTCTCGTTCCACTTTGAGATGGATGAGTACTGGTTCCGGCTACATGCGCTTTATCAGCCATTCGACCCATCCGGCTCCTCTACCCTTCCACCCGCCAAGGACCTCGTCCTATTCCGTGCGTATAACGACTTCTTCGATTACCAAACCACACTTCTCCACACGTTCCCACGCGAAGCCGGGCGCGAGGGCGAACACCCAAGAATAGTCCCCTTCATGCCTGGCCCGACTGATGACGTCGACGAGGTGCTCTCTGCCACACGGCGACAAGAGCTCGATGACTATTTGCGCCGCCTCTGCAGTCTGAACCGCACCACTGCCCGCTACATCCTCCAGCACGACCTCACCCGGGAATTCCTCGCCCTTAAACCCGGAGACGTTGACAGGGACACAGAGCCGCAGTATGAACTCATGGCTGCCTTGGGGTGGTATGATCCCGTAGAGGCACCCGAGCCCGTTACTATGCAGGATCCCCCGTCACCCGTCGATGACGTCGTACGCAAGCTGCAGCAGGCGACCATCAAGCAGACGCCCCTGCGCCGTTCGGACAGCGAAGGTTCGGACTATGGTGATGACTTTGACCCGACAGCTGTCTACTCCACGAAGTCTAGCAGTCATTTGCAACGGCAGCGATCCTATACTACCCCTACAACCCAATCCAAGCCTCATTCGACCCGACATCCGCCATCAAGCTCGGGGCACCGCGCCACGAACAGCGGACAATTCCGGGACAGCGCGTACTCGCGCTCGTCGGCGTCTAGCTCGTCCCGCCTGGCCGACTCACCCCTGCGGTCGTCAAGTGGGGCAAGATCCAACCGAAGTGGTGGAACGACCGGAGCTAGTGCAGGGCCCACCCCGATCTCTGCGACCAACCCTCAGACGGCATTCATCAAGATCAAGATTTTTGATAGGATCCAGGACGACCTGATTGCCATCCGCGTGCACCCACGCGTGACGCACGAGCAGCTGCTCGACAAGGTGCAGCAGCGATTGGGTGGCCAGGTCGGGCGACTGTCATATCGCGAGACAGGCGGGGAAGGGGAAGATTACGTGCCGTTGCAACAGGACGACGACGTACTATGGTGGATCGGGAGCACGGATAAGCACGTCTTGTATGCGGACTAGGACGGGACGGTCTGTTTCTATTTTCTCTCTTTCTCTGGCCCCTCTCCTTTCTGCAAGCTCCATCTGTCTCATATGGTTTTTTGGTTTATTTTTCTTTTCTTTTACTGCCATTCGTATCGACCTTAATTGATCTACGCCTGGCCATTTCCTCTCCTCTCCGTACTTTTAGCCTCTCTTTTCAGTTTATCTTTCTATCACCACTTTTTCTTTTCCCAGGCATCCGCACCCCCCACCTTCGTCTTCTGTGCGCTGCCTGTTCTCTATTTTCTCCCACCCTCCGTACGTACCATCAATCTAACACACTACATCCGTATTGTTATTCCACCTGTTGTAGGCGTTGGCTTGCCACAGGGGGTGCAGCAGCCATTAGGGCCATGTTACAAACGTGTAATCAGCGGACGACAAAAATATGTAATGGAGTGCGCGATTGTAGGGGTAGCGACGAAAATAGATCACTCGATCAGGAGGAATGACCGCTACAGGTCACTAGTATCCATGGGTTAATTTTGCGGTGATGTTCTTTGTTCCGAACACCCACGACCCTCTTCTGGCATCACGCTTCAAGTTTGCTCCAGCGATGATAGCTCGGGGCTAAGAGGTCAAAGAACGCCCGTATATGGCTAGAGCGTTTTCATCATTGAACCCACCGCCACCACCACCGCCATCATCCATCATCGCCATCTTGGCGGCTTGGCCACCGTCGCCATCAGTGGTTTTTGCGGCACCGGGGTCAAAGAAGCAATGTTAATCTTCTTTACTGTAAATAGATCGGACACGATCGGAACAAACCCAAAAAGAAAAAAAGAGAGGCGAAAAGGTTTAGGGCTAAGTTGCTATACTGTATTCTATGATCTGCAGCACAGCCGAGCAAAAAATTTGTCGTATTCGTATCGATACGGATGTTTCCCCTCCCACTTGCCAGTATACTCTGTAGCCCACGGTTGTGGGTTGTGGTTAGTCTAGTGGGGAATTCCCGAATCGGAATTTGATCAATATGATCATTGATCCAGACTTTTTTTTTCCCATTCCGAGCGCGCAGCAGCCGACAATTGCAACAGACGCCTGGAAACCACTCGATGAGTGACGAAATGTCATTTGCAATACCCCCCCAGGAAGGGGCCTACTTTGCTCCGACATGAATTTTGAATTACCAAATGACAATAGGTGAAACTTGACGACCTTGGAACGTGGGGGTCGATCGGTCAAAGTGCGGGGGTGTGGACTGGTGCGGCAGTACGTAGAACCACTGGCACCCCACAAATCTATATATGTTTGTAAATCAGATCGATGCTCCCGTATCGCAGGGCCGCATTTATTGGTGTGATGGCCGCTTTTCCGAAGTCGCCCTGCCTTACTAGGTAAGCATCGTCAAATGTGGGTACCCGTCAGATGCGTCGGATTCGATGATGCCACCAGAATGTTCCGCAGAACCAAAAGGGGCAGGTGGCTCCTCGCCACACCAGTCGCAACCCCATAGGACGAGCGCTAGTGCGCCCGCCCATGTATCATAGGCAACGAGCGCTGTTTTCATGTTTCAAACTGGCACATCAGGCCCAGCTGGTGGGCTGCAGACTTCCTCTGTTGGAACCCGAACCCTGCGATACATACTGTATAGCGCCAGGCACCAGTCCCGGCCCGGGGCCATAGCTGGGAACGATGAAAGTCCCCAAACGTCAGCGCTGCGGCACTTGCGCGTCCACTTGCACTCACCAATACTGGCAGGGTCGCCCTCACCTTCGCAACGGGGGAATCAAAATCTCTGCACAACTTCGACTTGAAGGGGATCCCCGTCGTACCGCGCACCGCACCGCACTCATGCTGTGTCTACGATTTTAAAGGAATGGCATTCATGGCGTCTCACCTCGTCCGCGTCGACAGCTTACTTTCTTCAGATCCTGGAAAATACTTTAAACTAAAAAAATAAATTAGACGGTGGAGATCCGAGTCAGGGGAGGAAGGAGATCAAGGTCCAGATGCGGCAAAACTTGATGAATGCACGCG
>Ga0307510_10008574_pt1 | contig 12191 bp, 11 predicted proteins | sample 12_EM_MG_FD_207224 | JGI IMG/M metagenome (GOLD analysis project Ga0307510, IMG submission 207224) | Populus trichocarpa ectomycorrhiza microbial communities from riparian zone in the Pacific Northwest, United States - 12_EM | ecosystem: Host-associated > Plants > Roots > Unclassified | place...
GCATGGAAAAATAGCATGTTCATACTATATGAAAAATAACAAAGCCTTCACGATGACAAATGGTGATATAACGTCTTTTTTTATTTTCATAGGTGGTTCTTACCAACAGATCACAAGTACAGGAAGAACTTTTTTGTTAGTAGATTTGAAAGGGGTTTTGCACCGCTGCTACTATCGGGTGAAGAATTATATGATGTGGTGTCGCAGTATGATGACATTGTGTTTGGTTTTCAATCTGATAAGCAGAAGTTTCATGGTTTTGGTTTAACCTATAATTGGGTAAAGTGAAGTTTTTTTAAGAGCTTTCTTATTAGAAGATCAATCTCCTCCACTATAATCTTGATGTCATGCACAATGAAAAAAACATATTTGAAAATATTTTTAACACGGTTATAGACATGAAATGAGAAGACAAAGAACAATATGAAGGCTAGAATTAATATAACTTTGTTTCGTCACTGTAAAAATATAGAGTTGATTTATGATGGGTCACAAGTTGCAAAGCCTAAAACCAGTTTCGTTTTAGACAAGAATGAACAATTACTTGTTTACCAATGGCTTAAGAGTGTGCGTTTTCCTGATGGATATGCTTCGAACATATCTAGATTGGTGAATTTGGAGGGTTGCAAATTATATGGGATAAAGAGTCATAACTGCCACGTGTTTATGCAAACACTCATTCCACTAGCTTACTGGGATTTATTGCCAAATGGGATATGGGATACACTCATAGAGATCAGTCACTTATTTAGAGATATATGCTTCAACAAGTTGCATACACAATACATGGAGAGACTTGAAATGAATATCATCCAGACAATATATAAACTTGAGATGATATTACTTTTATCATTATATGAATCAATTGAATATCTATCTATACATTTACCATTTAAGGCAAGAGTTGGAGACCTAGTTCAATATAGATGGATGTATTCATTCGAGAGGTTAGGTATTACACATGCATCGTAATTAAAATTATATTGTCTTTTTAAAAAAAATCAAAACATTTATTTAATTTCATGTATGTATGTGTTTAACCTTAAAAGAAAAGTAAAAAACAAGACGCATGTTGAGGCTTCGATATGCGAGGCATATATTGTTGAAGAGATCTCAATATTTATTTTGAACTATTTCAAGCCTCACTTGAGAACAAGAATAAACTGTGTTCTAAGGCATGACAACGGTGGGGAAGTGTCTTCGAGTGGGAACTTGTTAATATTCTCTCATTTTGGACTACTTATACCAAAAAATATTGTGAGATAAAGATACTTGACAGAAATTAAAATCAAACACGCATATAATTATATATTATTTGACTGTGATGAATTGAGATATTTTATTCGGTAAGTTTAATAATTAACATATCATTATTTTTGAATAATTTATCTCTCATAATATCATAAACTGATAGATTGTTAAATTCCTTATAGAAAACATCATCAATTTTTACTGTTCAAAAACTCATAGCTGACTGAATCTCAAATCTTTCAATTATAAGATGAACAATTTTTCATGTGGTTTAGAACACATGGAAGGATTATTTAATTATTCTTATATTTCGAGATATTTAATTTCATTACACATTTCTCATTAACTGTTAATAGTTGTAATTCATGTATCAGGCTTATCAATTAGGTGAGAATGTTAGTGTTACTTTGAATTTACTAAGTTTAGGTCCTGAAAGAAAGGTGAAGTGTTACAACAGGTATTTCATCAATGAACATGTTTTTCATACTGAAGAGTATGCTCAAAGCAGAAAGACATATAACAGTGGAGTACGTGTTAAGGGATCGACTTCTAATGAGTTCGAAGTTAAGTACTTTGGAAAGTTAAAAGATGTCATTAAATTGCAATATCATAGCGAGTAAAATAAAGTTTTATTATTCAAATGTTATTGGTATGGTACCAATAACAGAGGAAACAGAGTAGATCTCCATCATGTTTTGGTCAAAATTAATACAAATGATAGATTCTGTAACATTGACGATATATTTGTTTTCACCAAGCAATGCTAGCAAGTTTATTACACATACACTTTTTCCTTTAGAAATGATTGTTCAATAGTTGATTAGTTATCCACAGTGAAAACTAAACTCAAGGGTCGTGTCTGGGTTGTTCAGGATGGTTACAATGAAGTAATTATGGGAGATGATGTCTTTCAGCTAGATGAATTAGTTGATCCATATTGCGTTGCTGAGAATATTTTTGTTGATGTTGACGTTGAGGAGTTAAATGATATTTTGAGAACTAGCAAAGACAAAGAAGTCAATGAAGATGATGATAGTGATAATGATAAAATCAACATAGAAGATTGCGATGAAGATGACGATGACGAGGATGAAATTGAAGAAAAAAAGACAATTTTGATTAATGTGCACAGCACAAATGTGTAATTAAATAAGTAATGAAATTAATTTTAATATAATATTTCTCGATGAAATTAATTTTAATGTAATAACAATGACGTGAATTTATTATTACATGACAAGAAAAAAAATTATGATTTTATTGTTATACACATAACTGGTGTTATTGTGTTATATGTGCTGCTGTGATTTTAAATATTTACAGGATGGAGAGATAAGGAATGAAGATACAATTTGACCACAAAAAATGTTTTATACTGATAGAATTACTGACAGAACATAAAATACCAACAGATATACTAACGAATTAAGTTCGTCAATATATTCCAAAGTTTTAGAATTGTTCACTTCTTAATGGCACTGTTTATTATGCTATTTATATACAACATCATTGATGGATTATGTCCATCAGTATATATCGAAGAGCTTTGAAATTATTCACTTTTTAATGGCATTATTCATTGTGTTCATTACATACGGCATCACTAACTGATTAAGTCTGTCAGTATTTTTCCAAGAGCTTTGGAATTGTTCACTTTTCAATGGCACTATTCACTATGTTTATTACATACGGCATCACCAATAGATTAAGTCTGTCAGTATTTTGCAAAGAGCTTTGAAACTATTCATTTCTCAATAGCATTGTTAATTATTGTTCATAACAAACAGAATCATTAAGAAACTAAAAAGTCATCGGTGATATTTAGGGGAGTTTCTAAAGATTTTAGATTAAATTGAGAATTTCAATTAAATGTTATAGATGGAAACACCGATGAGAATGTTAAAAATATTAATATTTAATTATCCATCTGTAAAAAAAACCCCAAATTAAAATATCAGAATCCATAATTTCATAACAAATGAGCATTTCTTTTTCTTCTTCTCTCTTCCTCTTCTGCAAAAAAAAATGTCCCTCTCTTTCTTTCTTTTCTTTCTCTCCTTCTATACGTCAGGTATGTCCTTCTCTTCTCTTTTTCTTTTCTATTCTCATTTTTACCTTTTTTTTGTTAATTAACATCTCTGTCTTTTCTTTTTTTGTTATTTGTTCTTTTTTTCTCTTATCAACTTCACTCACAACGAAATTAAGGTAAGATTTTTCTTTTCTCTTCTCTTTTTTGTGCTTTTTTCATTATATTTATTTTTTAAATTTTTACGTTCTTAATAATTGTTGGAATGTTGTTGTTGGAATTATTTTCATATGAGAATAATTTTGTTGTTTTTAGATGATGTATTAAAACAAAAGGCTCTTCTAAGAGCAAGAAAAAACGGTTTAGAACCTGATTGTCATTTTCTAGTTTATTCTTTCAATCATATATGAAACTTTCAAAGACAAAAATGGTTGAGAAAACTCAAATATGGCACAACTACAATTGAGCTATAAGCATCAATTTTAGAAGCCAAATCTCACTCATGGTTTATGAAACTATTCAAGATTTTTTGCATATGATTGTGCTTGTATTAACCACTGCCCTCTTCACTACTTATTAGGCATGTAATTGATTATACTCAAGTTTAGCTTACTTGTCCTTATAATCACAAAAATCATGCTCGCTGATAAATTTTTTGAGATTTCTGATTTTCATTTGAAGAGTTCTCATACTTTCAAGTTACTTGTCCATATTAGCAATGTGATTGACTATACTCAAGTTTTAGTTACTCATCCTCTTATTAAGAATATTGTAGACAAACAAAACTTCTTGGGAATCCTGGTTTTTTTTAATTTGCTGACTTTTTCTTTAGGAGATACATATAACACCTGGTTGAAGAAGAGATACGGGAACAATTCTTCGACCCATCCAGAACTCGATTCGAATTAGTGGTTAAAGGTAGGATCGTCTGGTGGATCAGATAGAAATCAAGTGTATAGTATCCCAGACTACAGCCAAGGACTTGTGGATGACTCGAAGTGTTTCAACCGTTGCATGCTCACAATCGGTTCCCGAGCACTCAAACTCTAGAGTTTGAGTTGATTTTAAACCATTCAGTTGAAGCTCGGACGACCCATCTTAATGCTAAGATAGAACAATTTAGAGTTGAGATGGTCGAACTATGTTGATTGTACGTAAAGTTGAAATCATAGATAGGTGGTACATGTGCTTCCTTTTACGGCCCCATGGTCTTGGCGAAGACTCGCCTCCTCTTCCTCTTCCTTCAGCCCCTCTATTCTACATTAATTGTATTTCAACTTATAAATTTTTCAATTTGTAATAAATATTTTATTTTTATATTAATTTAATTTCTTTTAATTATTTTCTATTTCTATTTAATAGATTAAAAACATCATTATTGATGGCTTACCGACGGATTAAGTCAGTCGATATATTCTAGAGTTGAAAAAGAATTATTACAAATGTTATTGTGTCACTGTTTAATCACCGACGGTTTTATTTTGTTGGTAATATTTAATAAAAAAATCATCAATGGAATTACATACGATCTTTTGTCGATAATATGTCATATTCAACGATGGAAATACCGACGGATTAAAGCGAGTAATTTTTTTTTGTTTGACACTCTTTTGCCGTTTATAAATCCATCGGTAATTTCATTACTAATAACTCACTGACAAACCATAAATCACCGACGATAAGTTTTTCAATGAAGTATTTCTATTTTTGAGCCTGACAGTAAAGGTCATGTCGATGGGCTAAGTGCATAAATACCGACAAAATATTCCAACTTGAAATTAAGAAATTCTGATAGTGACAAGAGAAACAAATTCTTGTATATTTTCTGCTGCTTGACTCATTTGAAGGTTTTTTCTTGCCGAGTTACCGGCGATAGAAGCATGTAAAAATTCTGTGATTCTAGCCTAATCTTTACCCAAAAAAAAAAAGTGTAGAATTCATATTATAGTTCCAAATAGGAGATTTAGTTTGTTCACATCAATTCATGTTTCATACCCCCTGTATCGTAGCTATCATTTCCAAACCAATTTTCCATCCTTGTATAGCTACACCAGGAACAAGGTCACATACCAAGCTTCCATGAATTTTCATAGCCTTCCCCTAGTGGGTTAATTAGTGCATCTATGAAAACTCAACTTATTACCTGCTTATTTGTGAGTGTGATTGCGGTTCAAAGTATTTTTAAATTGAAAATATATTATAATTATATTTTTTATTTTTATAATATTTTTTTAAAATCATTAATTATAGCAAAATAATATAAAAATACAAAAAAATAATTTAAAATAAAAATAAATAAATTTTTATAAAATAGCGGTTTGATAATAACGCCAAACGTACCCTAATCAGAGTGCGCATACTGGAAAGTTTTTTCATTTGGATCATTTTGTGTTGCCAAATGAGGTGATTCCTATCCAGATTAGGGGCCATACCATCTAATCTCTTTCAAATTTTCGGATGTCAACTTGACTCAGAGGACAAAAAATTGAAGGAAAATGTCATAAACCAACAAGAGTATGGTAGTGCTGGTTTGTTTTTATTTAGAAAAAGTTTTTTTTTTCTTTTATTATTTGCTCTTTTTAGTCCTCATACAATCCTCTTTTTGTAATTTTAGATTAGACGTTTCATTACGTCTTGACAACATCTACCTCTTACAGTACAAAAGAATTATCCCTTCTAAAATCCCTCAATGGTGTCATATTGCCTCTTCTATATATATATATATATATATATATATATATATATATATATAGAGAGAGAGAGAGAGAGAGAGAGAGTAAATCGCTCCCTTGCATGTAGGTGCGTTTCTTTAATATGATTAAAAAATAAAAAGCATTGCCCCACATCCATAAATTGCTAGTGATTTTTGTGTTGTAAGAACATGGCATGTGTGTAATACAGTAAGCAATTGCCTTCAAGGCATGACCATCCCTTGCATATGTTTGTATGAATTTCTCCATTTTTTAAATAAATATTATATGGTTTTACGTGTATTTATATTCTAAATGATAATATGATTTTATCAATTAAAGAATGTATATTCACTTCAAGTTGCGATGAGCAGATGATCGAGAACGATACTGCCTTGGCCGTTTCGATCCATGCCATATTGTTGCGTGGAAAAACGATCAAAACTGTTGGCTCAGAAAAATATCTTTTAAGTCGAGCAATCACTGAATTTAACCTATTGAACTCGGAAACATGGCCCATGGCGGCTAAGGTAATGTTTTTCATTTGGGTATCATGGGCCATGGCGGCTAAGGTCATGTTTTTTACTTAGATGACAAGCACAGATCATGATAGACTTGGGCTGTATTTTTTTAAGTTTTAAAAAATAAAAATAAATAAAATAATATTATTTTAAAGTATTTACAAGAAAAAAACATTTTAGCAGAAAATTACTTTAAAAAACAAATTCTATGCACACTAAATAAGAGAAATCAATTGATAACTTTTAAATCTGGTGTTAAATTAACACAAGAAATGATTAATTGAAAAGTGTTACACATTGGCGTACAGAATTGGCCGGCAACATCAATGCTAGATGCAGATTTATAGTAAATAGAGCAAGCCAAGACTGTTGAATCGAGAAGCATGTCTGAGAAAATTACATTAATGTTTACAACTAATAATACAGCTTTGCAATGGAAGAATGATTGATCTTAAATTAAATTGCAATCGAGTTCGTTGCAATTACTTGACTAATTCTCTTAATACAGCACATGAAAGCCAGAGAGGTACAATCATTGATGAACAAGACAGACTTTGAGGGAAAGCTAGGCTTGCGTAATCTTCCCAGAATAACTTGTCAACCTCGTATCGGAGAAATGGTTTTCCTATCGTTTACCATCTCATGTGCCCCAACTGGCAAAGATCATCTGTCAATGCACAGTTAATTTTAACACCTTCAGGTCTCACAAATAAAGCTCCAGTGCCACTGATTATTCAAATTCTTATGTGGCTAGTTTCCCAGTTTATGCAGCTAGCAGCCAATTTGGAGCCACTTCTGTTTCGATTTTACCTGATTCCTTTGAGCAAATCATTCGTCTCTCACAGTTCCATCTTCCTCTGAAATAATTTTTCCCTTAATTTTGCAACTATTTGATCATGAACCCCTTCATTTTCCATTAAGTATTGTTCAGCTACACGTTCATTGCCAAATACCTTTCTGCCAATGACATAGCTGCTTCCTTCTTTCTTGATGAGACTGTGCTCGCAAGCTAATTCTAAGACCTCAGATTCAGAGCAAAAGCCTCTCCCAAACTGTATCTCAAGTTCAGCTTTCGTCATAGCAGGAGCCAATTTATTTTTCACCACTTGTGCACACACCCCAAGACCGGTTATCTGAAAAACATAGCATTATTTAACAGAGCAAAACAGCAACAAGAACGTGAAAGACTTGATCAATCAGTTCAAGTAAACTAACATAAAAAATTTTATTGTTAACTAACACAAAAGCTTAAGAACGAGGAAAAATCTGATAGAAGGTAAATTGGAAAGGAAAAGAAGAATGAAATTTAAAGCAGGGAACACAGATCAATCAATCAAGGTAAACAAAGGACAAACATGACTGGAAGTATGGAAATTCATGCAGAATCCTAGACCATTATAAGCCAACAATATCTTATTTGTCCATCTACAAATTTATCACTTGTATACAAAGCTTAGAAACTCCACCAGATTTTCAAGCAAATATCAAATAAATAACCACAATTAGGTGCTTATGCAAAGAACATATCTCTGAGGAACATGACAATGGAATTTATTCAGGTCACATGTTAGCAATGGCGCTAAAGAATATACCCTGTCCTCAGTCTTGAGCAGTCTTGTTCTGATCATTCTCAAACGCACAGCTGAATAGAATTTCAAGGCATTTCCGCCACAAGTGACCTCTTCTGCACGCCCTGATTTTAAACTTTTTCTAACCTGGATAAAGACAACAATAACGATTGGTGAATATTATTTTCCCCATAAGTTACTGTTTACAGCAACCGTACAGAATATTTGAAATGTTTTGGCGGGAAGTCTAGAACTCAACCTGATTAAGAAAAATAATGAGAGTTTGTGATTGGCATAATGAATAATTGATCTTTCGTAGTGCTTGGGTCATTAATCGTGATTGTATATCTTCAAAGGTGCCTCCTACCGCAGTATCAATCTCACGTTGGGGGACAAGTGCAGCAACCTGTAAAAAAAGGCCTGGAACGGTATTAAGCACGATGACTGAGATAAAATAGAAAAGGACACCATAGAGATCCACAAGTGCAATTTATAAGGGATCAAAAAGCTATAACAAAACGTTACAATAACTATTGATAACAGGGTAAGGTCATGGACACAAAGATGTGTGTGTGGGAGTGTCTGCTTGAGAATTAATTACTTACACTATCCACCACGATAACATCTACAGAACCACTTTTAGTCAGAGTATCGACTACACTGAGCAAATTTTCAGCACAATCTGGATGTGAAATAAGAAGATTTTCTGTGTTTATGCCCATTGATTCAGGAAGTAAAGGGTCCATTGCATTCTCTACATCAAGATATGCACAATATCCTGACAAAAAGACATTGTATGGCTCAGATTTAAATAGGATATAATTATTTTAACCACATGGGCAGCAAAAGCATCTCGAAAGGCCAAATACAAGTAAAAGAACATAAAAAGATCAAAATAATAATAAGTAGATAACTGATCATTAGAAATAGAAAATCTTCAAATATATCTTACTGTTGCTAGCTTCTAGTGTATAAAGATGAATTTTTTAGCACTAAGAATTTTGCTAGCTTCTGGCGCATGATGGCTAATATACACAATAATGTTTTAGTACTAAGCAGTTTAGCCTTTTTTATTTGGCCATCCTCTGTCACAACCAAAGATAATGAAGAAAATTATTTGCTTCTTTCTTGTCTAATTTAAGATATAGGAGATGGTGGTAACTAAACGCACAGGATAAGATCACTTAAGTGTATACATCTATCCATCCATGTCTTATTCCCTTTCTACAATTTTAAACATCTCTCTATCCATCTATCCATGTCTTTGGGTGTGGGTGTGGGTGTGGGTGTGGGTGTGGGTGTGTGGGTGCATTTTACATGCAGAGATAAAATATATCTATCTATCTATCTATCTATTAATTTACCTGGTTTGGGTTTAGGTATGGGTGTATAATCATATATCACACAGAGAAACTCTAAAGTTATTTACTTGGCAAACGAGAAAAGTTTCAGGAACAACGGTGTAACGGTGAGAATTTTTCAGCAAAAGTTTTAGAAAAGGAAGAAAAAAGGAATGTACATTGACTGTAAAATTCAAGTGATTTGGCATACTGTAGCATCAACTAATCTTTCTGACAAAACTAACAAGTTCAGTGTCAAAAACAACAAAGTTGACAGAAAATGACAAAAACACTCTACAGAAACATGAAAACCTTCATAGATAAAGTTAAAAGCATATTATGAAAAACCTACAACATGAACTAGAAACCAATATAAACCTATACCCAAGTTATCAAGTGTGCATTTCCTTGCACAGTTACAAGAAAAAAGAAAGTGGAATCTAGTGATAAAAATGCTTTCCATCCTGTATAAAACCAAAATATAGAGTAGTTCTGCGGTTTCCTGAGCTGCTGGTAACAAAAGACAAGGAAAAAGGTTACTCTATGTGTTCCTAAAGAGCCTTCCTGAAAATGGAAAATGCGCACAGATCATGACAAAATACAGATGAAAGGCTAAGCCTAGTGGAACATAGGTGATGAATCTAGTGATCATTAACTAACCAGTAACAGGGAAGAAGTGGGTGAAATGGAGAGAAAAAAAATGACTTGATATCAGGACAGTTATTTTTCATAACAAGGATTAATAACTGAAATTGGCAAATGAAACCTCAAGTCATCATATCAGAGTGCCAAAACCTATGAATATTATTTAGCAAGGATTTTATTATGCAGTGCTCCAATAAAATTAATCTAAGGTTTTGTAATCCATGTAAGGGGTCTGATTTTCAAACTGCAACTAATCAATTAAAAATCTAACCTGATATCCTTGTTAGGGTTATGCATGCTAACTTTCATAAAATGTAAAACAGAAAGCATGACAAATCTAGTAGCACACACCTCCAAGTTTTTGAGCTTCCTTGATAATATGAAGTGCAAGAGTTGTCTTGCCAGAAGCTTCTTTCCCATAGATTTCAACCATTCTTCCCTGCAGAGTGCAAGGCAGATTTCTAAACAAAGTTGTCTTGAGGATTTTTCAAAATTCATGGCTCAACTAAAATGTCTACGATCAGATCAGGTAGACATTCATCGCAAATCAATTAATATACAAATGCTAGATTTGAAGCTTCACGTTATCTTCACAACTGTAGTTGCTATCCCAACAATCACAAAGGCTCAGCATTGATAAGCATGCCATAATTTAGTTCCTTAGCAATCCATCACCATGGTCCCAAAAGCAAATGACACAACAAAGGAATAGAATGAATAGACCTTAATAGCAATCCAAAGAATATAAAGTGGAACAAACATGGTAGACAAAACTGAAAACCTAATTTAAACTAACAGCCACGTTTTATAACCAAATCACCTTCGGTAATCCACCAATGCCAAGTGCAAGATCAAGCTTCAACGAGCCTGTTGATATTACAGGAGCCCTTCGTGAGTTGAAAAACCGCTGCAATGACAACATAGACTCTCTACCAAATTCACCAGCTAGCTGTGTGAGAGCCAAACGAAGTGCATTATCTTTCTGTTTTGCTTCGCCATCATCATGGAGTTCATCAGGTTCAAAATCTGAAACTTCACCAAGCAGTAAAAAATCATTCTTAAACTGACTAATCAAACCCCAAATCACTCACTCAGCACCAATAAAATAGTATCGCACTCTTGCATACAATTCTGCAAGTGAATTTACAGAAACTGAAAATAGCAAAAAAGTGACTGATTACCTACAGAAGAAAGACTATTATCATTGCTTCCAGTAAAAGTGGTTGCATTTCTTCCATTCTGCCCAAAAAACAATAATTGTCACCAACAAATAAAAAAAAATGACATTATAATAAAGTAAACAGAAAACCAAATGAAAAGGTAACAAAAACCCAGTTCAAAGAAAATCTTCAATTGGTGAAAGAAAGCAAGAAATTAAGAATTCCTTGATATTTATCAAGATCATGAGCATATTGTGTATAACACATAATGCTACAAGCTTAAAAATTGAAAATATAGCTAAGAAAAGAAATAGGAAGAGAAGGAACCTGATATAGAGAAGGGAGGAGAGAGGAAAGTCGAAATCTTGCGAAGGAATTGAAACGATGTGATTGAATTGAAAGTACCATTTTCCCCCTTTGTTAGGGTTTTAGGTTTATCAGTCTGTTGATTTGGGGGTCTCGGATTTTAACTATTGCCTGCCAACTGTTCTTTCTGTAAATTTATTCCTTTCATTTTTTATTTTTTTTTTCTAAAAAGATATGCAATTTTTCATTCCTAAAACCTTCTCAATTATATTTTGCAAAGGGTCTTCAATTTATTTTTTTTTAATTTTATGTAAGGGTCTTTTATTCTTTACTGCTATCATATAAGCCCAAGCTTTTAATTATTATATATATATATATATTGTTATGAGATTGCCTTTTTTATGTATATTTGGTCTTAAATAAGTCATGTTTATTGATGAAAAAAAATAGCATATTTAGAAAGGAAAAGGAGGAACAATGGGAAATTTTATTGTTTTTTGAACTGGATTTCGTTTTCGAACAACGTATTCATTAATAATTGTGAGCTTCGGTTCTTCAATTGGTTCCTCGGGACCGGAGTAAATAACTTGTTCACTAGGAGGTCATGTTTTGTATATCCTTAAAGATATTTAATTGTTAGATCTATTCATCATGCCAATTGCATTTATTATAACAAAAGTTAAA
>Ga0307510_10008575_pt1 | contig 12190 bp, 11 predicted proteins | sample 12_EM_MG_FD_207224 | JGI IMG/M metagenome (GOLD analysis project Ga0307510, IMG submission 207224) | Populus trichocarpa ectomycorrhiza microbial communities from riparian zone in the Pacific Northwest, United States - 12_EM | ecosystem: Host-associated > Plants > Roots > Unclassified | place...
GGGTCCATTCAAATGGGACGTCCTTTCCAAAAAGGCGTGTGATGGGTGCTGTGATGGAGGAAAAGTTGGCGATAAACATGCGGTGGTATCCCAAGACTCCTATGAATGAGCGGGCTCCTTTGAGGGTTGTAATGTCTTCTGGCCAGTCTGCTATTCCGGCGATTTTGGCTGGGTCAACTGTTGCACCGTCCTTGGTGAGGCGTACTCCTAGGAAGTCCATGGTAGGCTTCATGAATATTGATTTACTGAGTTTGAGGTGTAGTCCGTTTTTGGCTAGTAGGTCGAAGGCGAAGTGGAGGATTTCGATGTGTAGTTTGATATCCTTGAGCTTTGTTCCTAGTCCACAGTCGTCCATATAACTTCTGAATATCTTCCTGATGTTGTGGACTCCTTTCTTTTCGAAATGTTCGTAAAGTTCTTCCAGCATGAGGTTCATAAACCTCTGGAATGTCGGCGGCGAGTTGCTCATTCCGAAGAACATGACTTTGGGCTCGAATAGCCCGCGGCGGGTTTTGAAGGCGGCTTTCCATTCATCCCCTTCGCGTATGCGAATATTGTTGTAGCCCCAGCGTATGTCGAATTTGCTGAACAACTCCATTCCTTGGAGATCTTCAATACATTGGGCAAGATTAGGAAGGGGGGTGACGTCTTTCTTTGTGACTGCATTGAGTGGGCGGTAGTTGATGATATATCGTTTCTCTTTGCTGTCCTTTTTAGGGACCATGAATGTGCTGAATCCGTAGGGTGATTCGGATGGGACAATGTATCCCTTCTCCAGGTTTTCGTCAAGGAACTGGTTTTCTGCCTCCTGGTCTTTGAGGCTCATAGGATAGGTTTTGCAATTGAATTTTGCTGGAGCTTCCGCTGTGAGCTCAATTTTATGGTCGCAGGGACGTGATGGAGGGAATTTCTTGGCTTCTTCATCTGAGAAAAGGAGTGCATGTCGTTTGAATTCCTCTGGCAGGGTGATTTCTTCTTTCTTGTGTTCTTCCGTGTACTTGTGGGCCATTTCTGTGGCGTTGTGGGTCCTGTTGACTTCCATAGTAGTCCTTCCAATCCATATGTTCGGTTGGCTTTGGTCTTCAAGTTCTTCCATAATTGTTTCGTGAGTTTCCATGATAAGATCATTGTCTTCTTGTTTTTGTCGTTTCTCCTTGAGGTAGCCTTGCGCTTTGTCCCAGGTAATCTTTCGGATGGTTTCAACTTTGACTTTTGGTCCTTTGAGTGTTCCTGCTTCCCAATCAATGTCGGGTTTGAATGCTTTAAACCAAGGGTAGCCAAAGAGAAAGCGATCTCTTCCTAGATTTGTGACGAAGAAACGTAGTTGTCGTCTGAGATTTCCTTGGCTAACCATGAGGTCGCAATAATGGCTGATTTTTCCTTGTCTGTTGGGTGTTCCATCAACATTGAAGACAGGTCGCTGGTAAGGGAGTTCTTTCATCCCTAGACGGAGTTTTTTGACGGTTTCTGAGTCGATGAAGTTCTCAGTGGCTCCAGTGTCAAGGAGGCCGATTTCTTTTGTTTCCCTTTTGTAGCTGATGACTGCAAACTCAATTTGTACTGAGTTACTTTTGTTGACAAAGACGCTGTCTAGCCCGAAGGTTTTGGCAAGGGCTTCAATTTTCTGGATGCTGAATCCAGCTTTGGGGATGAGCTCATTGAGCATTCTGATTTTTGTGTCGTCATCCATGGTTTGGATCTGTTCTTTGAGTGCGTCTCCCATCTGCTGTGCAGAGGGCTTCGACTTTGGATAGGCATGTGCGTCTTCCAACTGCTTTGCAGTGGACTTCAACTTTAGGTAGGCATGTGCGTCTTCCAACTGCTTTGCAGTGGACTTCGACTTTGGTTTGCATAAATCTATGATTTCTTTGCGAGTGGCCTCATCGAATTTGTGGGCATTATTTTTGACAAATTCTTGGACTTTCTTTATGTCCGATAGCGTTGGTATGCTCTTTTGCTTATGTGCGGCTATGAGTTCTTTGATTCTTTTTGCATCCAATAGTTTTGGAGCAGGTACTGAGGATGTTTGATCCATGATTTCTTCTTTAAGAACGTCGAAACTATTCGTGCTCTTGTTTTCTTGGATCCTTTTGTTAAGTCGATCCATTGGTAGAATTCCTGTATCTGGGCGGCTTCTCATGGAGCAGATTTCTGTAACTTCTTTCCGATCATGATTGACTCGGCGCTTGACTCGACAGTTACAAGCATAGTGACCCTTCTTATGGCAATGGAAGCATTCTTTGCTTCTCATAAGTTTGTCTGGCGGTGGTACGCGCTTATGACCTCCATATTTTGTAAATGATGTTTTAATTGATCGGGTCACTAGACTAGTACTATATCGTCCGCCCGAATAGCAAGTTGCGTTGACCTCGATAGGGTCCTTCTGTTCCATGATCGTCGGTTCCTTGACGTCGAAAACTTTGTATAAGGCTTTACGAAGCATTGCCTTTGCTTCATCCTGTGGTTGCGCTTTTTGCGTCTTTGTTTCTCCCATAGGTGACCCAGTTGGTCCCTGGTACGACCGATCTGTTGTCGGTTTGATTGCTCCGACTCCAGTGGTCGAGCGCCTTATAATCATGACGCCTTTTGGTCTACCAGTGGCCTTCTGGTCTTGAATATGGGGTGCGTGTCTTGTAGCAGCAACCGCGGCATATGTCTTTACGTTGTTTACGAGTGTCGTCATGACGTCTTTGGGTGGATGGGTAGGAGGATAAATGGATGGGTGTTAGTGGATGTATTTTGAACTAAGGTCTTCTCTGTGTGGAGGGATAAATGTGTCTGTATGACCCAAGGCTGTCTGGCTTTCGCCTGCCTCTTCGCTTCAAGGGACACGAGCCCAAGAAACTTCACACCTTAGTTCGGTTTATGCGCTCTTTCCACTTCAACACCCGTGAGGGCGCTTTGATCCTCCTACACAAGACTTTCAACTCCGGGTAAGGGAGGTCTTATGCAATAGATTCACAAAGTTGTGGACTGCGGAACCACCGGCACTAACGTATGGGGTGCTAGGAAGGTAGGGGATGTAAGCGTCCTAGGTGGTTGTCTACTCGCCAAGCTGGTGTGTCAAAAGGAAAGCTTGACTTGTGTTAAGGCTTCAACGGGCCTTGATAGTACGACTTGTACTAAGAGTGGACTGGTGGCGAGTACTTGAAGGGGTAGAGGAGTCTCTAGTTTACTAGAGACAACTTAGTTTGAAGTGGGTAAAAGGGGAGGCACTTGGGAAGCTTTCAAGAACGTTGAGATTGCAAATCAAGTCAAGCTTAGGGCTTGACTGTCGAAATACAGGGCGCTTATATACAGGCACGGCCGCGCACGGGCCATGGTCACTAAGGTAGGTACTTCTGGTCAAGAGGGGGCTGTCTGTATCGTATAGTACTCCGCGGACAAGTGCTGCGGTCTGTATGAGTCGAACAATAGAGAATGAGCGAGAGCAAATGAAGGATCAGGGAATTGCCTAATCTATCCTTAACCGGAGAACAATGGCAGCGGGCCATTCTAAGAAGAGAAGCGTCGTCATGATGCAATGACGACCACGAGGTTTGAGATTGATCCGAGGAGATCTGATCTCCGCGTGCCCATTCTGGTCTAATGGGCGTCTAGTGTAAGCAACTACCCTTTAAGGTAGTCCGTATTGATGGTGACCCAATTAAGGGCCATGTCGCTATCCGCGTCGTCTGCGGAGCTTTGCGTGGATGAGGGATTGTCTGCGGATCCTCCGGAGGAGGTCGACTGGTAGTTCTGACTCTGGGGCGAGGTGCCAGCTATGGGCGACAAGGCAGAAGGGATGATTGACTGGTAACTGCCTTCACGACTAGTGCGTTGTTGTATGGGCGCTGAGGAGGGACTTGTGGGTGACACAGAACGTTTGCAGTACACAGGGCTGCTGGGTTGAGTGACTGTTTGTGGTTCTAAGGGCGGCGCGTCCTCCATGGGACTGTCTGGGTCTTCCAGTGGATTCTCTACTGGGGGTGGCTCTTGGTACTCTTCCATTGAGGAGTATTCCCGACGATGGATGTTCCAGGGAATAGGGACAAGGAGCTCGACTGGGGGTTGGTCACGGGGTGACGATGGTTTGGATGGTTCACTAGGCGGTAAGGGCGGTAGGTCTGGCAGGGGTGATGGGTTCAATGGTAGTGGTTGCTTAGGTTTGGATATGGTGACGAGGAGGGGGTCCGACAAGGATGAGAAAAATTGGGGTGGATCATAACAAAGGGCGTCATACAAGTGAATAACAAGGGAATCAAGATACATGAGGCCTCTGAGAAGCTGGTTGATGACGAATAGCGTGGTGGTAACATAAACTAAGGCTGAGGACGAAAGTGATGAATAGTACGGACTATCTTGACAAAAGATCGGCATGAGAGTGATGCATGCATAACCAGCAACGCAGAGCCCTAGCCATGTGATTACGACGTTGAAGACCGTGCAGTCAATATTGAACAAGAAGATAGGAAGACCGGAAAAGAACAGGAACAGGGAGACGTGGATAAATTTAGGCACCGCACGGGTCAGCCAACGAAGGTGCAACCGGTTAATCCCCTCAGCATAGAAAGTACGAATCCATGCTCAGTTGTGTGTACTATGTTGTCCTTGGGTCGCATGAAGGTAGGAGTGGGACCATTGCTGGATAAATACTGCTAACAGGGCGCCAGTAAGGCTTATGATCAGACTCAAGAACCAAAGAGAGTTGACTAGGATCGCGTGTTTGGGCAGAGAAAATCCAGTTGGATCCGCCAGCGCAGAGACGGCGGTGGGCAGTGGGTTAGTAGTATTGAGCAGGTGGTAGATGCTTGCAAGATAGAATGCTGAGGTGTCCTGTGGATTCGGCCGAAGGTCCTGGATGGAAACCCTAATAAGGGAAGTGAGAGAGGCTGAAAAAAGCCCAGTCTATGATACCCGACGCTATTCAGTATTAACTCGATAGGGTGAAAGCTGATATGAGTGACTCACAAAGATAAGGATCGCGTCACATTCTCTCTTCCACCTCTCAGTAGTTTCCCTGTCCTCCTCATCTGACCGTTCCAGGTACATACTAGTAGTGAACAAATCCTCTGATTTGTCTACGGACTTTGGCTGCACATACGGGCCTTCAGACTGCCCTGACTCAGGCAGGTTTGGAGGAGAAACTACGTGTTTGTGTGACTATGACGATGATGGGGATATTATACGGTATAAGTAACCCATGTGAATCCATTTCTCTTGGAGTTGCTTGGAATTTCTCCGACTTGGGACGTCGAAATTTGTTGAAGAGTACACGATCTGATAAGAGCTTTCCCATTGTAACCGAAAAGGAAGCCTTGAAAGCCTTGAAATCTCCATGGGAAACCTTGCTCCAAGGGTCGCCACATGATTCCGCATGATTGCCGCCCGGGCCTACCAAGCAAGCCCAAGGATTCCAACACAACAAATAGCGACTCAAAATGCTAATGAATGACTGTAGTCTTGATAACATTGTAATGACGGGATACATGCTGGGCTTGCAAATGCCCAAATCCGGACGCCTCCGCTTGCCCAACAGGACCAACGCCACAGGACAGTGCGCGCGTGCTCCTGTCATCACTCTTTTTCTTCTGTTTCACCATCTTTTCGTAGTCATGGACAAGTAGTCTAGTCTGTAAGTAGCTACCAGCCATAATATAAAGAGCCGCATGCAGCACCATGAGCAGGAGGTTAGCAACACCTCAGCCATGCCGTTTAGTGTTGCATTCCCCCTCTTTTCAGTTACTTGCTTTTGTGTTTAAGTCTCCACACACACACACACACACTCTCTCTCTCTCTCTTGCTAGCTTCCGCCTCTTCATTATCCGCAGTGGTAGAGCGACTAACAATCGCAGCCTGCTTTACTTTTCACTCCATTGCACGATCTCGGATCGACGTGCATTGGTTCTAACTGCATTCTTGCCTTCCCATTCCCTGAACTTGTGCGTGGACCATTCGTCCATTGTACAAATTGGCTGCCCCAGTGAGGCAGTGAGCCTTTTCAGGTTCGCTGTCTCACTTTCTTTATCCCTTTTATTTTCAGTTTAGATTCCCTTGCCTCTGGCAACCCTTCACATTCACTCAGCACCAATATTGGGCCTTCCTTCTTGCTTCATCTGAAACGCATTGCCCCCACCGCACGAAGAATCCTCCCTGCCAAGGCCACCACTGACATGTCTCACACCAGCACCTCACACGGACACAACACCGTCCGCCCCCAACTTGCAAGTCATGCAAGATGCTCAATGCACCATCTCTGCTCCCGCACGCCCGCCCCCGACATGTCCGATGACGAAGTATCCATTTGGCTCAAGCGTGACCAGCAGAATCTTCAAGACTTCATTGATTGGTCATCAAAGCGGCCTATGAAAGGCAAAAATGATGTGGCCAAGTACTTTGAGGATCTCTGGTCTTTATCTGGCCCCCTCCTTGCCTTCGACTACCTGTCCAAGAGAGAGTTCCAAGAGCTTGTCTTGCAAGGCTTTCACCCTAGCGATCGGGCCAAGCTTACCCCCGACTTAATCCTGGACATTGTGCAGGCAATGAAAACAACAATATTGCAGCATATGGGCAAGGAGCTTCCAGCCCTCCCAACACCGTCTTCCACCCATGCACCCTTGTCACCTGCATATGAGATGCCGACTTCACCTGTGGACCTTGTTGCTAGCACGCCAGTTGTGCCTGTCTTCCCCTTACCTGTGCTGTCTCCTCCTGCGGATTTTGTCGACTGCACACCTTCAGCACTGCCTCCTTTGCCACCGATGCTCAGTCGACCCAAAGGCCCTCAGCACATCACCACCTCCACGCCTTGCACACCAGTAGCCCCTGTGTCTGACCATCCAAGTCCAATCTTGTCACCGCCTGCTCAAAGTCAACCAAGTTCAGTGCCGCTGCCTGCTCAGAGTTTCCCATCGCCACTCTCACCACCGCTGCCATCGCCAGTTCGCCAAGCCTCACTGCCGTTGTCACTCCCACCACTTCCGCCCACCATCACCTCCATTTCTGCAACAAGGCGAATCCCCTTGTCCATGCACCTCAAATCCTTGCTGCCTTCGCCAATGCTGCCCCCGCCAATGCCGTTACCGCCATCGCCAACTAAGCCGTTGCCCTCTTCAATGCTGTCCTTGTCGCCACCGCCCACGCCTCTAGTCTACAAACTCCCGCCACCTCTGCCTTCGCCAACCGCCGCCGCATCGCCTGATCTATCCGAAGCCACCGAAGTCAATCAGAATAGCAACAGCCACCAAGCAAAAGAACAAGCCGAAATCTCAAGAGCAAGAAACGGCGATGCAAGCCCGATCATGAAGCCAGAACAAGCGCAAGATCCCAACAACACCAAAAACAGCATCCCTGATGGTGACATCAAAGGCCAGCCAGCGCGCAGTGGCATCGGCATCATTGACAACAGCAGCAGTCACATTCACAACCTCAACCACAGCACCCACCCATGCAAGGGCAGCGACTTTGGCACCAGCAGCAAACACAACCTTGTGTACGATCCAGGTGGCGAAGACATCAGTATCGAGGATGGCCCAACATGTGACGTCGGCGACAGCACCAGCAGCACCAACATGTCTGCGCCACTGACACCGTTCCAATTAACACGCACGGCACAGATGCACCCACCCTTTCATTCGAGGCCACCGATGATGACGAAGACTTCACTCAGCATGCCCTCCCTTGTTGTGACTGCCGCTTCCCCGATTGCCTCTGCACAGGCGACTTCATGTCCACCGACTCGTCACACACCCCCGCCCATACTTGCCTCCTTGGCCCTGACTTCACGCCTGCTCACCCGGTGTTGTACCTCAACGATGAAGATCACACCGCCAACAACAACAGCAACAGCAATGCAGACGTCATCGACATTGCCAGCACCATCAGTACCGCACACACCAGCAATGTCAATGGCAACAGCAGCAACACCTCCGACAACAACGCCGCCTGCACCCTCAACACCTCTGACAGCACCCGCACCACCGATGCCAATGCTGTCATCAAAAGTAGCAGCAGCGACTGCAAGAATACCTCCAACGCTGCCAATACCAGCACCACTATCAGCGACAACAAGGCCACCAACATTGCCTTTACCATCACATTTGACAACAGCAGCAGCAACTTGGACACCATCGCCACCGCCATCATCACTTTTGCCATCGACGCCCTCGCCCTCTCTTGTGAAGCCAGCAGCAATGACTCCTCCGCCCAGCGCACCTGACCCCACTGTGACTGCTGCCTCCAGGTGCAATACCGCACCGACAACATCATCTGCACTGGCCCACCTTGCATCTCCGGCCTCCTCCCACTTGCCGCCGACACTTTCCACATCAAATCAAAAGCCAGTTCTGACATTGAAGACACCAACACCATCGACGTCAACAACCACAGCAAAATCAGCAACAGCAGCATCATCAACGATGCCAGCTGTGGCCACCACAACAACAATGTCAATAACAATAATCTTGTCATCGACAACAACAACAGCAGCACCAGCAACAATACCATCGACACAACCAACTACCTTTCTGACACCCCTCAAGCCGCTGCCGTTACTCACACTGTCAACACCACCAGCAACACCAACAGCAACTTCAATGACAATGCCGCCAAGCTTCGTTGACATCGCCTGCATCCTCAATGCTGACTGTGCTATGCCCAGAATCGCACACGATGACGAACCGAAGCACAAGTGCGCCCGCATCCCGCCCCTCAATGCCACTCCTCAAGTCCCACCGATTGCTGCACCGCAGCTGGACAAGCCAGAAGAACCACCCCCATCACCTTGCATGGACACTACGCCTGCCGCCCTCAACTTGCAAGTCGTGCAAGCCACACGCACCACTGGCCTCAATCCCCCACATGCCCCTCACAACTTGTCTGATGATGCGTTTACACATTTCAGCGGCCAGGCACTCCATTTTGTACGGTCAGCGGATGACTTTGGTGACAGAAAGCACCATCAACGGGTTGACCCAGGAGGGTCAATTTTTAAAGCACCCAGGAGGTGTAACGACAGGATACATGCTGGGCTTGCAAATGCCCAAATCTGGACACCTCCGCTCATGTCACCGCCACGATGTGAGGGCAACACCGATTCAGTGTTGGTTTGGAATGAGCTGTCCTAACTTGGCGGTATGTCGCGTGGATAGCTTGGTGCCAAGTTGTAGTCGATATGAGAGAAGTGGTTCCCACACTAGAGTGACGTCCTAGTGCCCACTTATAGAAGAATGTAAGAGTAAAGAAGGGGAGTTGAATTGACAGGAGATTCAACTTGCCGTCTTAGGGACAGCAATGGACCTCTTTTATACTAAAGATACAAAGACGACTAATCATGACGTAGTAAGCCAGATACATGCTATGACTAAGTACTATTATCGATCAGTAAGCGACTCCAGCTAGATCAGTAAGCACAATACAAATCATCAGTCATCTGATCACCAATCACTAGGGCCGGTTCCCACGACTTACAAAGGCTGTATCGTATGAGTAATAACGATCACCTAAGGCCGGTTTCATCACCTCCCACTCTAGCTAGCGTGACTGCATGCAGACTTCTTCCATCCCCCCCTAGTAGCGAGTTGTTCATTCCTCTGCCGAACGAACGGCGTCGCCAGACACTCCATGTGCACCAACTGCTTGGGGGCACGAGCCAGCTCCAATCAACCTTCACAGATGGTCTTCGCAATCCTAACCGCCCCAGCTTCAGCTTCGAGCCGTTTGAGCTCCGCGTTGATACAGGACAAGTCGTCGTCCAGTTTGCAGTAGTGCGCGATATCCGCAGCGACGCCCCAGTCATCAAGTCGGTGGGCTGCTTTGGCGAAGTTAGCATGAACGGCGGGGGTACCAACCAAGAGTTGGTGAAACCAGGCGGGAAGGGGGTCGATGGGTTTGGATGAGTAGACAGCCTGGGCATAGATAGGAAGGGAGTAGGTGTCCAATGGCCCTTGTTCTTGCCCATATGCTTGGACATACCCGTCGTGGGCCGGGGTGACCCAGTAGGCTTCAGCGTACACTCCTTCGCCCAATGGGATCTTGAGGTCGGGGTACATAGTGTTGCGGATGTACCCGTCGGGAGCCCGTTTGTAAGTTTCGGTGTATCCCTCAATAGTTGACTCGAGCCTTTTGATCTTGCCTTCAAAGGCAAGCACAGCAAAGCGATGGACTTCCTCCCGGTTCTTGATGGTCTGGACCAGACCAGTTGCGATCTCTCAGAGAGTGGTAGGGTCGATATCGACGTTGGAGGCGAATATGTTTTCCACTCCACAAGGGGAGTAGCAGGATGGGGGTGAATTGGGACGGCTCCCTGGGGATTCAGCTGATGCATTGACGGAGTAGTCGGACATGGCAGGAGAGGGGTTGTTCCCGATGTGGATGAGGGAGTAGTGTTCGCAGTTATGAGTGATAGGTACAAAGGGGTTCACGGCAAAAGTATGGATGTTCGAGAGCGTGGATGTGAGTAGGATGGATGTGTTGTCCAGGATGGAAGATGTGAAACTTGTGGGTGGTAAATGGGAAAGGATGAAGCAGGGAAGCTAGGAAGGTTTGACAAGGTGGAACGGGAAGGGGTGTCCAGGAATTTTCTTCCCAGCCGAATGGTTCTTGGTCGATAGCCAGGGTGAAGAGAGATGGGGTTTTGCAGCGACAAATGGCCTGTCTTTATACTTTCTAGCGGAGTTCCTTTGTGATAACTTTTGACTAAGTCAGGCGCGTGTGTGTCAGCTGCCAGTTCCCATGTGTCATTGCTATCGGGGTATCCCTTCCAATAAATCAGATACTGCAGGGTTCTGTTGTGCCCAAAGTATCGGTGGTTACGAATCTGCTCCACTTCGTATTGTTCTTCGTCATTAATCAGATCAGGTGGTAGTCAGGAGAAGTTTGGGCCGTATGCAGTCGTTTCGCGATAGGGCGATAAGAGAGAAGCATGGAATGTGTCGTGAATTTTCCATGTTAAGGGTAAGGTGAGTTGATACGCCACAGGGGAGATTTCTTTGATGATCTTGAAGGGTCCATATCTCTTGGGTGCTAGTTTGGTTGCTTGGTAAGGAAGACGGAGATTCCTTCCTTCTAACCAAACTTGGTCTCTGGTGTTATATTGCGCCGATGGGGTTCCTGATTTCTCAGCAACTTGATTCAGGGCCGCAGTTGCTTGGGCGCGTCTCTCTTCCATCAGACGGATTCTTTCTTCTGTCGTCTCATTGATGGATGGGGTGCTGATTGCCGGGTTTAGTTTGAGATCGTACCCTAGAATTATTTGATTGGGCAATAATCCAGTAGTTGAGTTCTTCCGGTTGTTGTGCACTGCTGTGGCCAAGGCTAGCCATTGAGTCCAATCTTTTGGAGCTGCCGATGTCACTAGGCGGAGGTATTGTTCTACCCATTGGTTCTTTCGCTCTGATAGTCCATCGGTTTGAGGGTGAAAGGCTGTTGATAGGTTTTGTTGGATGTCTAGTCTTTTTGTTAGAGCTTTCCCAAAGTGCGAAGTAAATCGGGGGTCTCGATTGCTAATAATTTTTGTGGGTAGTCCAAACCATCGAAACACGTGATCCATATATAGTTGGGCAATTCCTGGTCCCATGATTGTGGTGTCACAAGCTAGGAATATGGTGGCATGTGAACACCCTTGGTCCACAATGGTAAGGATGGCGTCTTTTCCCTTCACAGGGGGTAATCCCATGATCAAGTCCATAGCTATGCGTTGGAATGGTCGAGCATCGGTTTCTGTGGGGATACAATAAGGGGGTACTTTGGTTCAATGAGTAATGATCTTGTTTTGTTGGCAGATTGCGCATCCCTTCACGTAGTTTGCGATCCATTCTTTCATTCCTGGCCAATGGTATCGTTCTTGGGTTTTGCAAAGAGTTTCGTCTTGACCTGGGTGGCCAGCTGATGGATGGTCATGCATGAGGTTCATAATTCCCCGTTTGACTACATTGATGGGAGGTACACTGATTTTTGGTTGCAACATCGCCGTAGCAACTTTGAACTTTTGTTCCGGCAAGACTGTAACTTGTTGATTGTCTTCTTTTCCTTGATCTACTCCCGGCAGCCGCAAGAGGGCATCTGGCGGGATGTTGGTTTTTCCCAGAATATAGAGGATGTCAAAGTCGTATTCTTGTAAGTCAGCGTGCCAACGCGCAGTTCTTCGGTTAAGGTTTTTGGGGGATTTCCAATATTGAAGATTGGCATGGTCCGTCATAATGGTGAATGGTTC
>Ga0307510_10008576_pt1 | contig 12190 bp, 5 predicted proteins | sample 12_EM_MG_FD_207224 | JGI IMG/M metagenome (GOLD analysis project Ga0307510, IMG submission 207224) | Populus trichocarpa ectomycorrhiza microbial communities from riparian zone in the Pacific Northwest, United States - 12_EM | ecosystem: Host-associated > Plants > Roots > Unclassified | place...
ATTTGAATGAGAATGAAATTGAAAAAAAATATAATTTCATAAATTATCTCAAATAAAATAAATAATAATCAAAATAATAGAGATCAAATCTAAAAAATAAAAAAATAAAAGATGAAGAAATTAAAATAATAATAATTAACGTTTCATAAATTATTTCAAATAAAATAAGTAACAATAAAAAAAATAAGGATCAAATTTGATAGATAAAAAAATTCAATTAAAAAATAATAAGGAAAAAGCAAATAACAATTATAAAAATAAGGACCAAAGTTAATATAAAAATTAAATTCTAAGGGATGAAATTAAAAAACAAATATTCAAAACAAAATATATATAGCAATCAAAAGTTTGAAGATCAAATTTGATATAATCAGCAAATAATATGACATTTCTAAATTTTTCACAATTTTCAGAAAGTGTTTTCGGCTCAAAATAAAAGGAAAATACTTTTCTGAAAATCAAGCTAAATTTTCATTTGACTAGAAAGTGTTTTCTGTTGATCAATTTTTCTAATGATAAATAAACACATGAAAATTTAAAAAGTAGTTTCCCGAAAACCACTTTTATGAAACAAACGCATACTTAATCCATGTTGTTTAGTAAAATAAATTAATTAATTTATACTGTACAAAAAGTACTGAAATAGTCTTTCAACTAGTGTTACTCAAAATTAATCTAGTAATATTTTTGTTATAAAAAATATATTAATTTATATTTGATTCCATCTACTACTTTTTTTCTCTCTTTCAATTTTATAAAATAAAAAATAAAAATAAATTTAAAAAAAAGACATGAAATATTGTTTAAGGATGTAATCCATATACTGGCTTGATGTATTTTAAAATAATAAATCTTTATCTTAACCATCCTATTTAGTTGTTTTGCTAAAGAAAAATTACCTCTTCTAATTCAAAGAAGTTCACTTTGTTTTTTTAATTTAAACACTGAGATTATTTAGAAATAGAGTAATATTTTAATTAAAAAAAAACTAAAGTAAAAAGGGAAAAACTAGAACTTCTTGTTTAAATACAATATTTTTTCATTTAAAAAATTGAAAGACTAGTTTTTTTATTTTCCAAATTTGTATTGAGTTTTAAAAATATATTTTAAAAGTTTTCCACATATTTCCAATATAATTTCTCACTGTTTTAAAAATGAAAAACAAACATGAGAAATATATCTTCTTAGGAATTTAGCAATGTAAAAAATTTAAATTATTTTTTTATATTTAGTTAGTATCATAAATTTAAGTTTTATTACAAAATTAATATAAAGATTTTTTGAGTTACCAATACAATTGTTTTATAATAATTCTTATTTGAATAAAATAAAATTAACATTCTACAATTAGATTATCACAGATACAAAATATTAAAATATCTATTATAAATTATGGCTTTTATTTTTTTATATAAAAAATGGTTGTGATCTTTATATATTCTTTTTTTTTGGTAGAAAAAATCATTTTCATCTTCAACAAGTTTTTTTAACTTTAGAGAATAGAGATAACAAATTTATGTCTATACAACTAAGTGTGATGTAATTGAAAGTGAGAAATAAAGGGTTTCTTACAAGTTAAAATTTTTAAAGGTAAAAAACATCATAACTATAATAGTGAGATATCCAAAATAATAAATAGAAAAATATAAATATAAAATCATTTTTTAAAAATAAAACACCTAATAATATTGAATAGAAAAATAAAAATCAAAACAAACAACATTTTCAAATTGAAAATGAAGAAATAAAAATAATTATTTATTTTTTAAAAAAGCTTATGCATTGGTTTTTCCAAGTTAGAAAAAACTTGTTCTTGAATTCAAATTGTTCATAGGATAAAACCTTTTCAGTCAAAAATCATCATCCACCATGATAAAATCCAATATAACATTTTTCCAGTAAAACCTTTTTAGTTAATAAACAAATGTTTTTTTTTCTATGTATGGATCTTTAACGCCCTTGTATGGATCACTCTATCATGAATCTTATAACTGGAATTTTTAATAACAATACATAAAAGTTAACTACAAAAATTTGTTGGCTCCGATACCAATTAACATAACTGGATGAGAATGGTAACATAGTTTGTTATAAGTCAAGACCTTCAAAGATCAAGAATATTAAAACCATGAAGAGGCACTCATAATATTTATTTTTTATTCATTTTAGTCTCACTTGTTAACATGTTATTATAAACCTTTATATAAAAAAACTAGAAAAACCTAAACTGAATATATATATATATTTTTTTTTTCAAAAAAAAAAACTATCCATATGAAGAAGGACCATACGTCAAAAAATATCCACATAACATATTTTATAAAATGAAAATTTATTTGCAAAATTTGTTTTGGGTTTTCTCACAATTATCAATTAACAAAATATTAAAGGGTTGCATAATATTTTTATTTTATTTTATTCAATAAATTATATATGTATTTATTTTTATTATTATTTGACTGAATAAAAAATTAATTTTAATAAATAAATTCAGTAAATATAATCGAGTAAATATCTCGTACTGTAAAATCAAATATTTTGCTTAAATTTGCTTCTCAAATTTTCTAGTTTTAATTTTAGTTAATTAAATATGTTCATAAAATTTTTAATTTATATTTATTTTTTATATAAAAATATAAATATTTAATACATTTTTAAAAAAAATATGTAACGTACGACGAATTACAGCAGGTAAAATAGCTAACACCTAAAAAGACATGAAATTAGAATATAAAAAAAGTAGAGTACGGCTTCATTTATTTATTTGCATATATATAAGTCATCTTCATCCTGTATTTGTTTATTTATATATTTTAATCTCATACCAAACCAAACAAAACCACAACAAGGCGTTGGATTGGAGTTCCATTTTTGACCTTTCGCTATCTGGATCTAGGGTTTCCTTCTTTTCTCTACAGACTTTCACCATCTTCAACAAAAAAAAAAAAAAAAAAGAAGAAAAGAAAAAAGCAAACAAACCCTAGCTTGCACCACCTTTACTTTTAGACTGGTAATTTTGTCAATCAATCGATCTTCATCATCAAAGGAAGTTACTGGGGTTTTTATTTTTGATTATCATCATCAATTTACAGATCTATCTGTTCATCTTAAAAATCTGACCAAAAACAACAAAAGTTTTCCCTAATTTTGTTTTTATTTTCCCTCCAGAAGAGATCTTTTTCCTGTTGCAATTTCAAAGAAATCGGATTCAGATCATATAATGACTTTCTCTCCTGGAAATTTATGATCTTTGATGGACTTCAAATTCAAAAGCTTGAAACTTTGAAGTAAAGATTGAAATTTTTTCTGGGTGAATTTTGTGGAAAAAGATGTATAAATCAGTGGTGTATAAAGGAGATGAGTTACTGGGAGAAGTAGAAATATACGCACAAGAACAACAGCAAGAAGAAGAAGAGAACAAGAACAAGAAGAAGAGAGTGATTGATGAGATAGTGAAGGAAATCAGAATAAGCCATTTCTCACAAACAAGTGAGAGATGTCCACCACTTGCAGTGCTTCATACAATTACATCTATTGGTGTTTGCTTCAAAATGGAAGAGTCAACTTCATCATCAACAACAAAGATCTCTCAACAAGAATCGCCGCTTCATCTTTTGCACTCCTCCTGTATCCAAGAAAACAAGGTACAGCCAGTTAATGATAACAATAATAATGAACTTAATAATCAATTTAAAGAAAACCCATTGAAGGATTTAATTGAAATCGGTGGATAAAACACAGCAAAAAGTTTCGAACTTTGTAACTCAGTTAACTGGGTTTGTTGTACAGGGAACGCTGGACAACTTCGGACAAGGACCCAGAACCCACTTTGATTTTTTTCAGTGAATGAACCTTAAGTTAGTGGAAAATTTGTGAACTTTGTTGAGTAATTAATGTGACCCAGATGATTATGAACTGAATTTCTTGCCAATTTTGCCATGATATAATGAGAACTTTCTGAACTTGTTGTATTTTCCCAGTACATGTCATGAACAGATGACTTCGAAGTGAATTTGGCTTTCATGGAATTTGAATGTGAATATTACGTGCTGTCATGGGATTTTAATGCTGAAGAAAATTTTATCATGAGAATTATGTGTTACTGATGTAGCTGCTTCATATGTAATTGAATTTTTGCTTCTATAGGAGGCAACTTTGGGATTTGCTGAAATTGAATGTTGAGTGAATATAAGCCTGAATTTTGGATAGTTAGACTGCAATTTTGGTGTCTTTCTCTGGTTTTATGGCTGAGGAACTTCAACAAAAGTAAGTGGAGGCTTATTTGCTGGCTATGTCTCATTCTGTAAGGGTTTTATTGGTTGTTGATGTAGAATGACAATATAATGACTATACATGAATGCCTTTTCTGACATTTGTCTTCTTGTTAGTTTGAGAAGAAACCTGGGTTGTTATGATCTGGCCTTAATATGAATAAAACCTTTATTATTCATCTGAAGCACGAGTTCTGATAATTCGTTAGTTATGTTGCTTTATCTTGTTGAAGGCTTTCTCTTGTTCACAATGATTATTGTTCCTTCTCATTGTACATGTTTATGTATCATGCACATCAGCAGATTTATGTTGATATCTTTATTTATTTATTTTTCACGCTCCTCTTTCATTTTGGATGTTGATGGTGATATTATTTTCAGACTGCAGTGATGCATCTGGGAGGGGAGGAGCTCCATTTGGTTGCAATGCCCTCCAGGAGTAATGAAAGACAGCATCCATGTTTCTGGGGATTCAGTGTTGCACCAGGACTTTATGACTCTTGTCTTGTCATGCTGAACCTCAGATGCCTGGGCATTGTATTTGATCTTGATGAAACTCTCATAGTTGCAAATACAATGCGCTCATTTGAAGATAGAATTGATGCTTTGCAGCGGAAAATAAGCACTGAGGTGGACCCGCAGCGCATTCTTGGTATGCTGTCAGAGGTCAAGAGGTATCACGATGACAAGAACATTTTGAAGCAATATGTGGAAAATGATCAGGTTGTTGAAAATGGAAAGGTGATCAAAACACAGTCTGAGGTTGTTCCAGCCCTGTCTGACAACCATCAACCTATGGTTCGCCCCTTGATACGGTTGCAAGAGAAGAACATTATTTTGACTCGTATCAATCCGCAGGTGTGTACTTAATGAATTCTAGAGTGATATCAACCTTGTTTGGATGTTCCCTGCATTGCTGTTTTTTCGAATCATACCACTGCCTCGAAAAAATTATCATTTGTCGAGTTCCTATTCACCAATTAGTAGATATGTAATGATCTTTGTTTGATAGAATGACGATTTTAGATTTTTTTGTCTTTGGTATGAGGAATCTATAGGCTACTACAATGCTCGACAATGTTTAATAATATTTAGTTTGTCCTGAACATGTGCATTGATTTCGGTTCAAGAATCAAAGGATCTTTTTTATCATGTAGATTCGTGATACAAGTGTGCTTGTGAGGTTGAGACCTGCTTGGGAGGATCTGAGAAGCTACTTGACTGCAAGAGGGCGCAAGCGCTTTGAGGTTTATGTTTGCACAATGGCTGAAAGAGATTATGCTTTAGAAATGTGGAGGCTTTTGGATCCAGAGTCAAACTTGATAAACTCAAAAGAATTGCTAGATCGGATTGTGTGTGTCAAGTCTGGTAAGTGTCATCCAGCTTGCAGATGGCTGCTACTGTTTTAGCTGGTTATGGAGCCAATGATGTAGTTTGTGATTTGACCTTTTTGCTCACTGTTGAAAGTCTTACAAATGCGTGAGCAAGCATGCTCATTTTCTGCTAATGTTTATTTCATATGTCATGTAATTACAGGTTTAAGGAAGTCCTTGTTCAATGTCTTTCAAGATGGAATATGCCATCCTAAGATGGCATTGGTGATAGATGATCGCTTGAAAGTGTGGGATGAGAGGGATCAATCCCGTGTGCATGTTGTTCCTGCATTTGCTCCATACTATGCTCCTCAAGCTGAAGTATAAACTATAAGCACTTTGCTGGTGGAAACTTCAATATTGCAACAACACTTGCACACACTTCTTACTCAAAACACCCAGACACACAACACATGCATATGTCCAATTTTTTTTATCAAGTTGTAGCAGCATGCACTCATCATAAGTCTTTATGTCATAGGTAAATAATGCTGTTCCAGTATTGTGCGTTGCGAGAAATGTTGCTTGCAATGTCAGAGGTGGTTTCTTCAAGTAAGAATACAAAATCCAAGGGGCATATATCTACTTGGGCACTCCTATATACTTAACCATTTTACTTGTGTTACCTACCAGTTAATTTTGAGTCAATTTTGTTTATGCTTGTGACACTGTTTGGGTATAGCATGACCTTGGAATATGTTTACAGAGAATTTGATGAGGGCCTTCTGCAGAAGATACCTGAGGTTGCATACGAAGATGATACTGATAATATTCCTTCTCCTCCTGATGTGAGCAACTATTTAGTTTCAGAGGTTAGTCTTTACAATTTTATTTTTTTTTGTATTTGAATTCACAATGTCAGAATGTGCTGTTAAGCTCTGATTATGAATATACATATACGATTGATCACCTTGCAGACGTATGCTCTTTTTTTATTTTTGTTCATAATTAAATCTTTTGTGGCATTCAGGATGATGCTTCTGCTGTAAATGGAAATAGAGATCAACTTTCTTTTGATGGCATGGCAGATGCTGAGGTTGAAAGACAGCTAAAGGTATTTAGATGTGTGTATTATTTGTTTCACAAAGGGCTATGGGAGTGTTAAAGTTGTGATATGGAAAATATTTGTTTTATACTTCTTGATCTTCCTGAGCGCCTGTGTTGTCTTCTATGTGTCAAGTTGAAACTGGTTTCTTTCTATTCTCCTTAAAAAAAAAAAAAAAAAAAAAAACAGGAAGCAGTTTCAGCTTCTTCAGCAATCCTCTCAACAATTCCTTCAACAGTCAGTAGCTTAGATCCAAGGCTTCTTCAGTCTCTCCAGTACACAATAGCATCTTCTTCAAGCTCGATGCCAACATCACAACCTTCAATGCTGGCATCACAACAACCAATGCCAGCATTACAACCACCAAAGCCTCCATCACAACTATCAATGACGCCATTTCCCAACACACAGTTTCCTCAGGTGGCTCCATCAGTTAAACAATTGGGCCAGGTTGTCCCTCCAGAACCAAGCTTGCAAAGTTCTCCTGCTCGAGAAGAGGGTGAAGTACCCGAATCTGAATTAGATCCTGATACAAGGAGGCGGCTTCTTATATTACAACATGGGCATGATTCAAGAGACAATGCACCAAGTGAATCTCCATTTCCTGCAAGACCTTCAACACAAGTTTCAGCTCCACGTGTTCAATCTGTTGGAAGCTGGGTTCCAGTGGAGGAAGAGATGAGCCCAAGGCAACTGAACCGAACACCTAGAGAATTTCCTCTGGATTCAGATCCAATGAATATTGAAAAGCACCGAACTCACCATCCATCCTTTTTCCATAAGGTTGAGAGTAATATTCCGTCTGATAGGATGATTCATGAGAACCAAAGACAGCCAAAAGAGGTAACTTTTCTTGGCACTGTCCACTTATAGCCTTCTTTTACCTGTAACTGATGGAGTATATTAAACTTGCACAATCATTTATTTGCAGGCAACATATAGAGATGATCGGATGAAGCTAAACCATTCAACATCTAATTATCCTTCCTTCCAAGGTGAGTGGTGATATATTTTCTCTTGAAAAAAATATTGCATATAGTATCAACCTCACTCTGCCCATCAGCAAGAGTAGGGTTGGATGAAAGCTATCATTAGCTTGAATATCCTATAGTTTTTTTTTCCCGGAGGAATCTCCTGCATTAACACATTTGACATGCAAACTCCATTAGCTTTTTGGGAAAGTTGCAATGACTTTTGCAATATTGCTTGTGATGCTTTTGGTTTGGTTGCCTTATCAATTTAGTTACTTTGTGCATTTTACTCCATGTTATTACTGCACTGATAAATTTTGGGTTTTTGTTTTGAAGGGGAGGAGAGTCCATTGAGTAGATCATCCAGTAACAGGGATCTTGACTTGGAATCTGAACGAGCTTTTTCAAGCACAGAAACTCCAGTTGAAGTGTTACAGGAAATTGCGATGAAGTGTGGAACCAAGGTAAGGGGAGAAGATTGTATTTTGGAGCAAAAGTCAGACTGAACAATCTATGCACCTTAACCCTTATGTTCCATTTAAGTTCTTCTTTTCTTCCCTTTTTCTCTATTAAATTTAACTTGATTTAATGGAAATCTACAGGTGGAATTCAGGCCTGCTTTGATTGCTACTAGTGATCTGCAGTTTTCCATTGAGGTTTTCTTTACTCTCTGGCTTAAAATTTTAAAATTTTGCTTTATTATCAATAATATGAAATTTGTGTTTGTTCAATCAAAAGTAATTGATTCTTTCTCTTTTAAAATATGTGATCTGCATAATAATTTATTTTCTTAAGTACGTGGAATACAGTGTTTAGTTTGTTTATAAGGTGGGATCCATGTATATTTTAACCTTTTCTCTTTCGCAATAGTTACTAGGTTGTGAAAGAACTTGAAGAAATTCCAGGACAAGGCTAATTTAAATTGATAAACAACTAGTATACCGATCCCTGATTACTATATTGTAGCTATTTGGCACCAAAGCAAACATTAAACAGCTTGCATTCCAGTCAAAGTAAATGACCAAATGGAGATAGAATTATGATGGCATTGCTTTATAGCCTAGTTACTACCAAGCTTAGCCAAATGATAACTCTTTTCTAATATGAGGACACAGTCACCTTACATGGAACCCAATGGGCCTAATGCCTTGAAGAATGAGAATATTAAAGGATTTACCAGCTCCATGTGGTTTATTAGGGAGCTGTATGAAACTGTAAAATCTGATATGTTCTTTTAGTTCATAACTGGTATCATCCTGTGTCTTATGATTAAAAAAAAATTAGGAGTCCAAAAGGACCTAATTTACCTGAATAGAGAAATGGTATGACTGCCTAACCCTCCTGTTCTTCTTCTTGTTTATTTTCCCAGACTTGGTTTGTAGGAGAGAAAGTTGGTGAAGGAACTGGTAAAACAAGAAGGGAAGCCCAACGCCAGGCAGCTGAGGGTTCTATTAAGAAGTTAGCTGGTAATATTTCATACCATGATATTTCTTATTACTCGTTAGTACACAAGGTCATTGAATTGAATCAGCTGTCTGATTTTTAGCATGTCTTGTCATTTGTGCATTGTCTATGTTGTGCCTGTCCTGTGTATCATACAACTGCTCAGCTGAGCTCTGAACAGAATTTATTGTTTGCTATATTGGTGCTTACCATCGTAACTGATGCTTATAGCATGGAATCTAGACTGTAGCTATTCAGTACCTTGGGCTTGAATTTGCTCTGAGCTTATGGTCTAAATCAGAAGTGAGGTTGAACTGATTCTATGCCAGTGTGCTATTGTCTTGAAACATGCTGTATGATGTACTTTGTTAATATTAACATAGCATGTGTCTCATACATTATTTTGCATGGGCAATGTTCTTAAAATTTGATGCTCCAACATCCTTTACGGTGGAAATTCCTCTGTCCAAACATCTTTGCTCTGTGATGCTGATGACAATATTTCTGCAGGCATATATATGTCACGTGTGAAGCCTGATTCTGGGCCCATGCTTGGGGATTCAAGTAGATATCCTAGTGCAAATGATAATGGTTTCTTGGGTGATATGAATTCTTTTGGGAATCAACCATTGCTGAAAGATGAGAACATTACGTATTCAGCTACTTCAGAGCCATCCAGACTTCTGGATCAAAGGCTGGAAGGCTCTAAGAAATCAATGGGTTCGGTCACTGCACTCAAAGAATTTGTAAGTTCCAAGGAGCTAGTCATGCATCTACCATGTTTCAATGGCTATTAAGATTTTTTATCACTGAAATGTCATGGATTGGCATTTAATGTCTTGATTGTCTTCAGTGCATGACGGAGGGTCTTGGGGTAAATTTTCTGGCACAGACTCCACTTTCAACTAATTCAATACCGGGAGAGGAGGTACATGCACAGGTTTGTATTTGAACACGCATTTTACTTTGAAGTTTGAGAAGTGATGCAAGACAGCTTAGGGGATGTTCTGGATCTGACTTTCAGGGGCTATATTGGTGAGTGTTTTAAGGTTAGATTGGTGGGTTTTGTATAATGGAAATTGTAGAAACTATCAGAGTCGCACTAATAGGGTTTCTCACCTAGAGGATAGAAAAACCTAAGCTTCACATCTAGGGTTCTTAGGAATCACATCTAAGGGAGATTGAGTCACACAAACTAAAGCAAATTGCTGGAATTTTATTCAATAACTTTTATTAAAATATTGAAAGCCTACGTGCTTATTATAGAGTTTTAGTAGTCCAAATCCAACAAGGACATGGATTCCTAAACCTCCAGCATAACTATTCCTATTTAGAATAGGAAAGCCTAATAACTTGAGGACTATTAAATGTAACACTAAACAGAAATAAAGCCTAGACTTAGACAATTTCCAGATTTTCCAGCAAGCTTGAAAATTACTAAAATACCCCTGCATTCCAGAATTTAAAAAAACACATAAATCTTATTCTTTTGTCATCCACATCAAGAAGGTATCTTTTCCTTTTTATATTTATATTTGCACTTTAATTATTCACTTGATCTTGACAGTTCCAGCCAATTAAGTTGCAGGCAGTTTTTATAGAATACCTTTTTTCATCTCAAGGAAACTATCTCAATTAGGGGTCTTGTATTTTATAGGATAAACTCATGGGTAAGAATTTAGAACCAGAATCCCGTTCGTCTTGGCTTGACATTTTGAAATTTAATGTTGTCCTGGACTTCATTTTGCACATTAATCTGTGTGGTTATCCCTTGGTCATGGGTAGAAGGATTGATATTTACTTGTGTAAGAACAAAGAAGTAAGATGCTAGGCTATTGAAGTTCTATAAGTGTTTGGAGAATTTAAGCCAACTGAAACAGCAAAGGTTGTTTCTTGTTTGAGCAGTACAAATTGATAATTATGTGGTTTGTTTCAAGTAGAAGAAAACTTTTGCTTTTTTTTATTTTTTTTATTTTTTTTGTGCTTGTTACATGACTTTCAGCCCTCATCATTATCAATCATTTTCCAACTCAGCTCTGATAAAGTACTACTTTTTTTTATCACACCTAGGTTGAAATAGATGGACAAGTTCTGGGGAAGGGTATTGGGTTGACATGGGATGAAGCTAAGATGCAGGTATGCATTGTTCCATATACAGAATCATTTTTTGTGAGGCTAATATTTCTCTCTTCTTTCATAAATCTTTGTATACCTTAATTTTATCTGTCTGAGCACCCAAACATTCTTTTCCCCAGGCTGCTGAAAAGGCCCTTGGAAGTCTAAGAACAATGTTTGGTCAATACACACCGAAACGTCAGGGTTCCCCTAGGTTTGTGATTGTATATTTTGCTTATTTTAACAATTAGTTGTCAATGTTCTGTATGCTACCACAAAATACCATGTCCTGATATGCACTATTCCATTTTGTTTTTTAATCTTCACCCCCTGGCATGTATTAAGATTATTGTTGCTAACTGCCATTATGGCTCTGCACTACAAAATTGACAACCAATCGGAAAGATGAAATGTATGAAAAGTAGACATTACAACCTTGTCCTTAAAGTTCCATGCTTTGCTCGTCTTTCCATGCCATTGTTGAATAACGAGTAGACTCCTCTTCTCTTTTGTTTGTGATTTACTAGTCCAAAAATCATCTCCGCACAGAGTTTGAGTTTCCAGCTTGCATTTTATTTTCTTTGTTTATGTTTTCTTAATTTTTTTTTTTTTTAATGCAACAGGCTAATGCAAGGGATGCCAAATAAACGTCTAAAGCAAGAGTTCCCACGGGTTCTGCAGCGCATGCCCTCTTCTGCTAGATATCACAAGAATGCTTCTCCTGTTCCTTGAGGACCATAAAGTAATTCCTTTTCCCACTTTGTTGAACAGAACCGCGGATTGTGTTGATCTCGAGCCACCAGTTGAATTGTTGGTCAAGTCTTTTGCTATGTATAAAATGAAGTCAAGAAGAGCTCCCCCACCTGACCAATCTTATTGCAGAATTTTTTCCAAGTGACTGCAATTCTGTGATGTTCAAATATTCGTGATTTCTGCCTCTTTCTCCGGATCACATTTGTATCAAGTATCCGC
>Ga0307510_10008578_pt1 | contig 12189 bp, 9 predicted proteins | sample 12_EM_MG_FD_207224 | JGI IMG/M metagenome (GOLD analysis project Ga0307510, IMG submission 207224) | Populus trichocarpa ectomycorrhiza microbial communities from riparian zone in the Pacific Northwest, United States - 12_EM | ecosystem: Host-associated > Plants > Roots > Unclassified | place...
TCGGCGAACGGGGCCGTGAGGTCCGCGAGTTCATCGAGGAGACGCTCGGCGAAGAGGGCCTGAAGCGCGCCATCGTGGTGGTCGCCACCTCCGACGAGCCGGCGCTGAAGCGCCGCCAGGCCGCCTATATGACACTGGCCATCGCCGAATACCTGCGCGACCAGGACATGGAAGTGCTGTGCCTGATGGACTCGGTCACCCGCTTCGCCATGGCCCAGCGCGAGATCGGCCTGGCCGCCGGCGAGCCGCCGACCACCAAGGGCTACACCCCCACCGTCTTCAGCGAGCTGCCGAAGCTGCTGGAACGCGCCGGGCCGGGGCCGATCCGGCCGGACGGCACCCGCGCCGGACCCATCACCGGCCTCTTCACCGTGCTGGTGGACGGGGACGACCACAACGAGCCGATCGCCGACGCCGTCCGCGGCATCCTCGATGGCCACATCGTCATGGAGCGGGCCATCGCCGAGCGCGGCAGGTTCCCGGCGATCAACGTCCTGAAATCGATCAGCCGGACCATGCCGGGCTGCCACGGCCCGCACGAGCGCGAGATCGTCAGCTCCGCGCGCCAGACGCTGTCGGCCTACGCCAACATGGAAGAGCTGATCCGCATCGGCGCCTATCGCACCGGCGCCGACCCGCAGGTCGACCGCGCCATCCTGCTCAATCCGGCCCTGGAGGCGTTCCTCGCCCAGGACAAGGATGAAGTGACCAGCCTCGACGCCGGCTTCGAGCGTCTCGACAGTATCCTCGCGAGCGTACCCGCATGAGTTGGTCCACATCCCTGGTGAAGCTCTCCACCTATGAGGTGGAGACACACCAGAAGCGGCTGGGCGAGATCGTGGCCCGCAAGTCGGCGGCCGAAGCGCGGCTACGCGCGCTCCACGCCGAGGGCGAGGCCGAGGCCGACCGCGCCCGTCAGGACGTGGCCGCAGGCTGGTACCAGATCGGCTATCTGGAAGGCCTGCGCATGCGCAAGGCCAGGATCCAGGTCGAGATCGACGAGATCGCGCTCGAGGAGATGGGCGCGCGCGACGCGCTGAACGCCGCCTTCGAAGAGCAGAAGAAGTACGAGCAGGTGGTCGAGAATGCGCGCCGCCTCGAGCTCAAGGAAGAAGCCAAGCGCGAGACCGCCGCCCTGGACGAACTGGGCCTGAGGAAGCGCGCGGTCGGCTAGTTTAGCCACGGAAAACACGGAAAGAGCCCGGAAGGCGCCGGGTCCCGAAAGGCCCGCGCCAGCGGGCGTCCCCATTTCCAACCGCCAAGCCGCCAAGAGGTCGTTGTGGCTGAGTCGCGCCGTCTGCACGGGGCGCCTTGGCGATCTTGGCGGCTTGGCGGTTCAAACCCTTGCGGCGCAGCCGCGGGATTGTCGCCCGCATGCGCGGGCAAGGCAGGCCCGCAGCCCTTCCGTGCTCTTTCCGTGTTTTCCGTGGCCAAAATAAATCCGAGGCCGACTTCGAGCCCGGGGATGACGGCTATTTCGGAGGGGCCGTGCCCAGGCGGGCCCGCTCGGCCTCGACGTCGGCGCGCAGGACCGCCAGATCCTCGCTGATCTTGAAGACCGCCACGTAGAATTCGCAGAACGAGCGCCACAGCAGCACCAGCGCGCCCATGACCAGCAGGCCGCCGACGATCACCGGGATCGCCAGTAGGATGCCGAACGGGAAGGGGTCGCGAATCGCCACCCCCACCGCAGCCCCGATCGTGCCGAAGGCGCCCAACGCGATGATCGCCAGGCCCGCCCAGTAGATCAGGTGGATGACCTGGTTGGTCATCAGCTTCTCGAAGGTGAGCAGGTCCCAGACCAGGGCCGAGCCCAAACCCTGAGGTCGCGTGAGCGGTCGCCGCATCCGAATCCCAACATTAGCTGGGGCTGTGCTCGCCCCTGGTCCGCAGGGCTATCAGCCCGGGCGCCCGGCTGCAACGGCGCAGAGGTCCCAGTGCGGGGCGCGCAAACGCCTGAATTCAGATCGTGCCCACGGTGCGCAGTCGGGCGCGGGGATGCACCTCGTTCTGGCTCATCACCGGCGTCTGCCCGCGGAAGCGCTCGATGATCGAGCGGACGTAGGGGCGGATGGCCGGGCTGGTGAGCAGGACAGGGCTGTCGCCGGCCAGCGCCGCGCGCTCGAAGGTCTCGCGCACGCCGCGCACGAACTCCTGCAGCCGCGAGGGGGCGAGCGCCAGCTGGCGCTCCTCGCCCACGCCGACCAGGCTGTCGGAGAAGGCGTTCTCCCACTCGGGCGTGAGGGTGACGATGGGCAGCGCGCCGTCGTCGCCGCGGTAGGCGAAGGAGAGCTGGCGGGCCAGCCGGCCGCGGACCTGCTCGACCAGCAGGGTGACCGAGGCGGTGTGCGGGGCGGCCTCGCCGATGCCTTCCAGGATCGCCGGCAGGTCGCGGATCGAGACCCGCTCGCGCAGCAGGGCCTGCAGCACGCGCTGGATGGTGGTGGCGGACACGACGTTGGGGACCAGGTCCTCGACCAGCTTCTTCTGCTCGGCCGGCAGGTCCTTCAGCAGCTTCTGGACCTCGGCGTAGGAGAGCAGGTCCGGCATGTTCTCCTTGAGGATCTCGGTCAGGTGGGTGGTCAGCACGGTCGCCGGGTCGACGATGGTGTAGCCGCGGAAGGTCGCTTCCTCGCGCAGGCTGTCGTCGATCCAGGTGGCGGGCAGGCCGAACGCGGGTTCGCGGACGTGTTCGCCGGGGAACTCCACTTGGCCGCCGCGCGGGTCCATGGCCATCAGCTGGCCCAGGCGCACTTCGCCGGCGCCGGCCTCCATCTCCTTGATGCGGATGGCGTAGCCCTGCGAGGGCAGGCGCATGTTGTCGAGGATGCGGACCGACGGCATGACGAAGCCGAAGTCGGAGGCCAGCGTGCGGCGCAACGCCTTGATCTGGTCGGTGAGCCGGCGGCCCTCCAGGTCGTTGATCAGGCCCAAGAGGCCATAACCCAGCTCGATCTTGATCTCGTCGATGGCGAGCGTCGAGGTGATCGGCTCCTCGACGGCTTCCTCGACCGGGGCGATCTCCACCACCTCGGGGACCAGCGCGGCCTGCGACCTTCGCCAGGCGAGCGTGCCCGCGCCGATGGAGATGATCGCGAACGGGATCAGCGGCATGCCGGGGATGAAGGCGATGACGCCCGAGGCGGCCGAGACCATGCCGAGCGCGACCGGGTTCATGGCCAGCTGGGTGACCAGCGCCTTGTCGGCCGAGCCTTCGACGCCCGACTTGGAGACCAGGAAGCCCGCGGCGATCGAGATGATCAGCGCCGGGATCTGGCTCACCAGGCCGTCGCCGATGGTCATGATGGTGTAGGTCGAGGCCGCCTGGCCCAGCGGGATCTTGTGTTGGATCACGCCGATCAGGATGCCGCCGATGATGTTGATGGCGACGATGATCAGGCCGGCGACGGCGTCGCCGCGGACGAACTTGGAGGCGCCGTCCATGGCGCCGAAGAAAGTCGATTCCTGCTCCAGCTCCTTGCGGCGCTTCTTGGCTTCAGTCTCGTCGACCAGGCCCGCCGAGAGATCGGCGTCGATGGCCATCTGCTTGCCGGGCATGGAGTCGAGCGTGAACCGGGCGGCGACTTCGGCGATCCGGCCCGAGCCCTTGGTGATGACGACGAAGTTCACGATCACCAGGATGGCGAAGACGATCACGCCGATGACGAAGCTGCCGCCCATCATCAGCTTGCCGAAAGCCTCGATGATGTGGCCCGCGCCGTGCACGCCCTCGTGCCCGTGGCCGAGGATCAGGCGGGTCGAAGCGATGTTCAGCGCCAGCCGGAAGAGGGTGGTGACCAGCAGCACCATCGGGAAGCCGGTGAATTCCAGCGGCTTCTTGATGAGGAGGGCGGTCATCAGGATCAGGACGGCGCTGGTGATCGAGATCGACAGCAGCATGTCCAGCATGAAGGACGGGATCGGCAGGATCAGCAGGACGACGATGCCGACCACGCCCACGGCCAGGCCGACTTCCCCACGCGCCACCCAGCCGAGCATATCGCGGGCGGAGGGTGCGTTGGCGAACCGCGACTGGAGGCCGGTGTCTGCCATCTAGGTCAGGCCGCGCTCGCCGCGGAGCCCTGGTGGGCCGGCACCGAGACGCCGGCCTCGGTATATTCCTTGAGCTTGTTGCGCAGGGTGCGGATCGAGATGCCCAGGATGTTGGCCGCGTGCGTGCGGTTGCCCAGGCAATGCTCCAGCGTGTCGATGATCAGCTGCTGTTCCATCGTCGCGACCGTCTGGCCGACGAAGCCGCGGCTGGTGGTCTCGGCGGCCAAGGAGGCGGCCTGGGCCGTGCGCGCCAGCGGGTCGCCGCCAGAGAGCGGCTGGCCGTCGGGCAGGCGGATGGCGGTTTCCTCGATCTCCGGGCCCGAGGCCAGCAGCACCGCGCGGTGCATGGCGTTTTCCAGCTCGCGGACGTTGCCGGGCCAGCGGTGCAGCGCGAGGCGGCGCTTGGACTCTGCCGAGAGCGGACGCTCGGGCATGCCGTTGGCGGCGGCGTACTTCTTCACGAAGAACTCGGCCAGGGCCAGCACGTCGCCGGGGCGCTCGCGAAGCGGCGGCAGGCGCAGGTTCACGACGTTGAGCCGGTAGAGCAGGTCTTCGCGGAAGGTCCCCTCCTTCACGGCCTGGGCCAGGTCGCGGTTGGAGGTGGCCAGGATGCGGATGTCGATCTTGACGGGCTTGGTGCCGCCGACGCGGTCGATCTCGCGCTCCTGCACGGCGCGCAGCAGCTTGGCTTGCAGGCGGCCGTCCATTTCCGAGATTTCGTCGAGCAGCAGGGTGCCGCCGTTGGCTTCTTCGAACTTGCCGATGCGGCGGGCCACGGCGCCGGTGAAGGCGCCCTTCTCGTGGCCGAAGAGCTCGCTCTCCAACAGGTTCTCGGGGATGGCCGCGCAGTTCACCGAGATGAACGGCTTGGAGACCCGGCGCGACTTCTGGTGGACGTAGCGGGCGATGACTTCCTTACCCACGCCGCTCTCGCCGGTGATCAGGATCGAGGCGTCGGAGGGCGCGATCTGGTCGGCCATGGAGATGACGGCCTGCATCGAGGGGTCGCGCACCACCATCGGGCGGTTGTCGTCGGCGACGGCGGCCAGCACCGCGGCGATCAACTCGGCGTCGGGCGGCAGCGGGATGAATTCCTTGGCCCCGGCGCGGATGGCGGCCGCGGCGCTGGTCGGGTCGGCGTTGACCCCGCAGGCCACCACCGGCACCCGGATGCGCTCGGCCTCGTTGGCCTGGATGAGCCCACAGATGTCGAGCTCGTAGTCGACCATCAGGAGGTCGGCGCCCTGGCCTGCGCGGAGCGCATGGGTGGCCTGGGCGATCGTCTCCACATGGCTGACCTTGGCTCCAGCGCTCATCGCCATCTTCACGGCGGTGGAGAGCTGTCCGTTCAGTTTACCGACGACCAGAAGCCGCATACTCGATCTCCTCAAGACTTCGCCGCCTTAGGCCGCGTTGTCGCCGTCCTTGATGATTTCCGTCATGGTCACGCCCAGCCGCTCGTCGACGATCACGACTTCGCCGCGCGCCACCAGGCGGTTGTTCACATAGATGTCGATCGCCTCGCCGACCTTGCGGTCGAGTTCGAGGACGCTGCCCTGACCCAACTGCAGCAACTGGGCGACGGACATGCTGGCCCGGCCGAGCACGGCGGAGATGTTCACTGGCACGTCGAAGACCGGCGCCAGGTCGGACGCGGTCTTGTCCTCGTCCATGGGCGCTTCCGGCAGCGGACCGTCGCTGGGCGGGAACTCGTCCAATTTCATCTCGGTGGTGGGTTCGTCGGTTTCGGACATGGGTTCGCTTTCGCTCAGCTTTCGCTGCCGGGAATGAGGGGTTCGGCGTGCAGGCCTTCGGCCGCCAGCGCCGCGTGCAGCGCCTGGGCGACCCGGTCGGCGGCCGCCTCGGGGTCGAAGGTCGCCGAGCCGTCGCCGAAGTCCAGGGTGAAGGCGTGGGGGCCAAGCGTGGCGTCGACGCGCACCTGGACCGCGCCCTGGTAGCCGGAGGCCGTCGCGGCCTCCTCGAGCACCGCCTGCAGCCCGTCGGCCAGTTCGGCGTCGGCGCCGACCACGAGGCGCGGCGCGGCTTCGATCTCACGGGCGAGGGATTCAAGGGCGGCGCGAACCGGGGCCTCGGGGAAACGGTCGAGGGCGGCGGCGGCGATGGCGCGGGCGCAGGCGAGCGCCAGCTCGGCAGAGCCGACGCGGTGGGAGTGGGCGACCTCAGCCAGTCTGGGCAGGGCCTGGTTGCAGGCCGCGACGATGGCGGCCAGCGCATTGGCCTGCTGGGTGGCGACGCTGGCCAGCGCGGTGCGCTCGCCTTCCACGCGGGCCGCCTGGCTGATCACCTCGACCTCTTCGGCGGAGTAGCTGCGCTTCGGGCGCGGCGCGGCGAAGGCCACATCGCCGGCGTGGTCGAAGACGGTGTCGAAGCCAAATTTGGCATGGGGCGTTTCGGACATCAGTAGACGAGCTCATCGTCGCTGCCGCCGGCGCCGACCAGGACGATCTCGCCCTTGTTGGCGAGATCCTTGGCGACCTGGACCATGGCCATCTGCGCCTGTTCGACCTCGCGCAGGCGAACCGGGCCCATGTTCTCCATGTCTTCGCGCATGATCTTCGAGGCGCGCTCGGACATGTTGGTGAAGAACATTTCGCGCAGGGCATCCGACGCGCCCTTGAGGGCCAGCGCCAGCTTGTCCTTCTCGACGCCGCGCAGCAGCGTCTGGACGCCGCCCGGATCGAGCTTGGAGAGGTCTTCGAAGACGAACATCAGGGCGCGGATGCGCTCGGCGGCCTCGCGGTTACGCTCTTCCAGCGCGGTGATGAAGCGGGACTCGGTCTGGCGGTCGAAGGCGTTGAAGATGTCGGCCATCATCTCATGGCTGTCGCGCTTGGAGGTGCGCGCCAGGTTCGACATGAATTCGGTGCGCAGCGTCTGCTCGATCTTGTCGAGGATCTCGCGCTGCACCGGCTCCATGCGCAGCATGCGGGTGACGCATTCCAGCGCGAAGTCTTCCGGCAGCGAGGTGAGCACGCGCGCGGCGTGCTCGGATTTGATCTTCGAGAGCACGACCGCGACGGTCTGCGGGTATTCGTTCTTCAGGTAATTGGCGAGCACCGCCTCGTTCACGTTGCCCAGCTTGTCCCACATGGTGCGACCCGCGGGACCGCGGATCTCCTCCATCAGGGTGTCGACCTTCTCGCCGGGCATCATGGCGGCGAGCAGCTTCTGGGTCTGTTCGACCGAGCCGGTGATGGCCCCGCCGCCCATGCCGGAGACGAACTCGACCAGCAGGTCTTCCACCACGGTGGAGGTGACGGTGCCGAGGCCGGCCATGGCCTGGGAGACCTCCTTGATCTCCTCCTCGTCCAGCTGCTGCCAGACCTGGGCGTGCTCTTCGCCGAGCGCGAGCAGGACCACGGCGGCCTTTTCAGGCCCGCTCAGCTTGGAGGCGTCAGAGACGGCCTTGGCTTTGGGGCGAAGGCTCATGCGGATTCATGCAGCCAGGTGCGGATGATCGACACAGACTCGTCCGGATGCTTGTCGACGAATTCCGAAACGCGCTTGACCGAACTCGCGCTCACCTGGCCCTCGATGCGGGCGATGTCGATCTTCTGCTCGAGGTTGGGGTTGCCGGGGCCGGGCAGCATCTGTTGGCCGGTGGTCGGGTCGACGGTGATCTGCACCTGCTCGCCGTCGGCATTGGTGACGATGCGGGTGACGCCGGGCAGCATGGTCATGGGCGCGCCGCCGCCGCCCATGGCGCCGCGCAGCAGCGGGCGGACGATGAACAGCATCATCAGGATCGCGACGATGGCCATCACGGCCACCTCGGCGGCGCGCATGATGTCGTTCTTGTCGAAGCCCATCAGCGGACTGGCGGCGGTGACGCCGTCGGGGTCCTCTGCGGTGGGGAACTTGACGTTGACCACGGTGACCTGGTCGCCGCGCGCCTGGTCGTAGCCGACGGCGGTGCGGACCAGTTGTTCGATCTGCGCCATCTCGGCGGCGGAGCGGGCCGTGTAGGCGCCGGGCTTGCCGGGTTTGCCCTTCGCGCCGGGCGCGCCCGGAGCGGTGATCCCGTCGACGGCGACCGCGACGGCGATCTTCTTCACCTGGCCGGGCTCCTGCACCTCGGTCCGGACCTCCTTGGAGATCTCGTAGTTGGTGGTGGATTCCTGCTTGCCGCTGTTGGAGCCGGAATTGCCGGAGCCCGCGCCGAGCGCCGGGTTGCCGGGAATATTGGCGGCGGCGGAGACCTGGCCGCTATCGTCGGCCTGGTTCTCACTGGACTTCTCGTCGGTGGTGGATTCCGAGCGGATCACCTGGCCGTCGGGATCGTAGCTTTCCTTCTGGACGGTGACGCGGGCGAGCTGCAGGTCGGCGGTCACATTGACGCGGGCCTTGCCGGCGCCGACGACGCCCTCGACCAGGGTCTTCACCTGCTTGGCGATGCGCTGCTCGACCTCGCTCTTGCGGCCGTCGGCCTCGGCGGCCATGCCGGTGTCGCCGCCGGAGAGGGTCTTGGCGTGCTGGTCGATGACGGTGACCCGGTCGGGCTTCATGTTGGGCACGGAGCCGGCGACCAGGTTCTGGATGGCGCGGACCTGGTCGGCGCCCGGCTCGCGGCCGCCGACGCCGATGGAGACCGCCGCGGAGGGCTGCTCGGCCTCTTCGTCGAACAGCTGGCGCTTGGGCAGCACCAGGTGGACGCGGGCCGAGGTGATGCCGTCCAGCGCCAGGATGGTGCGGCCGAGCTCGCCTTCCAGGGCGCGCTGGCGGTTCAGCTGCTGGACGAAGTCGGTCTGGCCCAGGGTGTTGTTGCTGTCGAAGATCTCGTAGCCCACCGAACCCGCCGTCGGCAGGCCCTTGGACGACAGCATCAGGCGGGTGGAGGCGACCTGGTCGCGTGGCACCATGATGGTGGAGCCGTCGCCCTTGAGCTCGTACTTCACGCCGGCCTGGTCGAGCGACTGGGTGATCGTGCCGGCTTCTTTGAGGTCGAGGTTCGAATAGAGCAGGGCCTTGGGCTGTCCGAGGTTCATGCTCAGCGCCACGAGCACCGCTGCGATGCCCGCGCCGATGCCGAGGATGGCGGCCAGGCGGCCGATCCCGAACCTCTGCAACGCTGCCAGGAGCTGATTCAAAGCCCTGAGTCCCCCAACCAAACGGATGCGGACAGGCAGATTTCGCCTACCGCTAGGCAGGATTTACCCAGTGGTTGGTAAACGGCGGGTTAGTGCCGGACGAGTTCGCGGGGTTCAGCCGCTCCAGGGACTGAGCGCGCCCCACAGGCCCAGGACCACGGCGAAGGCGCCGTAGATCAGCACGGTCAGGGTGAAGCCCGCCTTGCGCAGCTGGCTCCAGGAGTCCACCCGCCGCCCGCCGCGCCAGATCGCCGGCAGCGCCAGGACCGTCACGATGGTGAGCGCCGAGGCGACCAGCGCGCAGGCCGAAGCCGTGAGCAGCAGCGCGCCCGGCCAGTGGTAGATCACATAGGCGAGGTCGCCGGTCTTCGAAGCCCAGAGGCCGGCCAGCGCCAGGCCGATCAGCCAGAGCGCGGCCTGGATGTTCTGCACGAGGCTGGCGCGGCCCTGCATCTGGTTCTCGCGGAACTCGCGGCGGTTGCGGAAGGCGATGCCGCCCAGGGTCGCCAGCGCCGCGGCGCCGGTGAGCCCGGCCAGCCAGGCGAGCGTCGGCGGTTCCCGCCAGAAGGGCGCACGCTCCATCAGGGCGCCGCCGAACGAGACGAAGAAGGCGCGCGCCTCCCCTGGCTCGTTGGAGAAGGCGATACGCTGGGCGCCCTCGGTGGCGATGAACCGGCGGTCGGAGAGCGGGCCCTCCGGTGTCCAGGTGCGCACATTGTCGCGGTTGGCGGTGACCAGCCGGCCCTGCGGCGAAACCGAGACCTCAGTCCCGCCGATCACCGAAGTGACCAGGCCCTCAAGCCCGGAATAGGCCCGGCGGCTGGTCAGGTAGTAGCCGATGAAGGCCGAGGGGTCGGCGGCGAGCTCGGTCGAGCCGGAACGCGGGAAGACCTGAGGCGTGGCGTAGAACTCCTGCACCACCCGGTCGGAGAAGCGTCCGGCCAGCGGCGCACCGGTCTCGGAATTGGTGGAGATGAAGACGCCGAGCCCCAGCGCCGGGACGGTCACCATGTTCGAATGGAAGTCGATGGTGTCGCCGCCGTGGCCATAGCCGCGGTAGCCGCCCGGCAGGTCGTAGGTCATGAATCCGTGCGCCCAGCCGTTGATCCCGGCCGGTGTCTTGCGCAGCGGCGTGCGGAAGGCCTGGGCGGCGGTCGGGCCGAAGATGGTGACGCCGTTCAGCTGGCCGCCGTTCAAGAGCGCGATCATGTAGCGCGCCATGTCGCCGGCGGTGGAGGAGGCCGAGCCGGCCGGCGCGATCTGGCCGATGTACTCGTACTTGCGCTGCTCGAAGCCGGCGGGCGTCCAGTGGACGGGCGACGCGACGTCGGCGGCGAGCGCGGGCGGCATCGGGGCGGGCAGGCCGGCCTTCGAGGGCCGGGGTTCACGGAAGCTGGAATGGCCCATGCCCAGGGGCACGAAGATCTCGTCCTCGATGAGCCGCTCGAAGGGCTTGCCGGAGGTGTAGGTCACCGCCTCGCCGGCAAGCGCCGCGCCATAGTTGGAGTAGCTGGAGATCGCGCCCGGCGCATGGACGCGCCGCGGCCGCTCCTGCCGGAGGTAGAGGGCCAGCGGACGCACCCGGTCGGCGCGGTCCTCGAAGAGCTGGCCGAGTGCGCGGTCCTCAAACCCGGGGGAGTGGTCCATCAGGTTGGCGACGCGCACGGGCTGGTCGTAGCCCTGGTCGCGGACCTGCACCTTTTCCGGGAGATAGAGGTTGATCGGCTGGTTCAGCCGCATGCGGCCGGCTTCGACCTCCTTCATCACCGCGATCCAGGTGAAGGTCTTGGAGATCGAACCCACGCGGAAGAGGCTGCGATCCGGATCGACCGCACGGCGGGGGCTGAGGCTGGCGAAGCCGTAGCCCTTCTTCAGCACCACCTGGCCGTTCTGCACCACCGCGACGGTGACGCCTGCGATGTGCTCGCGGACCATGGCGTCCTTCACCAGACCGTCGACGAAGGTCTCCAGCTCGGCCGGCGGCAGCGCCTGGCCGGGCGCGAGACGCGCGCCGGCGTTGGCGGGGGCGGCGCCCGCGGCCATGGGGACCGCGCCGGCGACCTGCGGCCCGCCGGCGGCCGGCGGGAGGGCGGCCGTTGGGCGGGCCCCGACAACGTGCGGCCGGGCGGTCGGCTTCTTCGGGTGCAGGGCGGTGTAGGGGACCGGCCCCTTGGGCAAGCCCGCGACGGGCGCGTTCTGCGCGGCGACTGCGCCTGCGAACGCCATCGCCAACACGGCAAGGGCGGCAGTGACGAGAATCCGCATCAAGAACATTCCGGAGTGATTGGGCCCACGCGCCTTGTAGGGCGCCCTGACGAGTCCCTCAAACGGTGAGCGGACAAAGCCTGTGGGCGGCTAGTTCGCCCGGGTCGGTCCACTGGCCAGGGAATAGAGCGGCAGGAGGGGTTTCAGCGCCCCGCCGATGAAGAGCTGCGGTTCGGAGGGCGGCGTCATGCCCTCCTTGATCTCGCGGCGCGCCACGCAGGTCTGCACCGCAACGCCCAGCGCCGGGAAGGTCGTGGCCCCGGCGATCGAGGAGAGGAAGCACTCGTCGAAATAGGGATATTTGTCCGCCTCCCCGCAGCCGAACGAGCTGCGGTCAGGGCGTGCGGCGGTAAGCACCATGCGGTTGGCGCTGGCCAACGCCGGCACGAACACGCCCGAGAAACAGGCGGAGATCACCACCACGGTGGGCCTTGCCCCGCAGGTGCGGTCCAGCATCCCGGCCAGCACGGGCGGCGGCAGTAGCTGCTGGTCGACCACCACGCCCTGCGGCGCGCCGTGGGAGCTGAAATAGACCAGGCAGCCGCCGGTGGCCTTGCCGGTCAGGTCGACCATGGCGTTGAGGATGGCGTCCGGTTCGGACTTGCCGAGGCCCGGGTCCTTGTAGCGTTCCGGCCGCACGGAAAACTGGCGCAGGTTCGCCGCCGCGAAGCCCGCCTTCTCCAGCGCCTGCGAGACGTCGTGCCGGGCATTGTCGAAGGCTTCCGAAGGTCCGCCTGAGTGGGCGTGCCAATCGCCGGCCACC
>Ga0307510_10008579_pt1 | contig 12188 bp, 9 predicted proteins | sample 12_EM_MG_FD_207224 | JGI IMG/M metagenome (GOLD analysis project Ga0307510, IMG submission 207224) | Populus trichocarpa ectomycorrhiza microbial communities from riparian zone in the Pacific Northwest, United States - 12_EM | ecosystem: Host-associated > Plants > Roots > Unclassified | place...
TTGGTTTGGTGATCAGTTTGTGAAGAACTTTGATTGGATTTTGTGGCTGTTGCTAGGGATTGAACTTGTCTGTTGTTTAGAACAAATTTGGAAGGGTTGGAAAGTTTTTTTTTTCCTTTTTTTTTTTCAATTTGGTGAACTTGGTCTTGGAGACAATATTTGGATTTTGTGGCAACAGGGAGAAGTTGAACTTGCCTGTTTAAGCAGTTCGAATTCTTGAACTGGAAGTTTCAGTTACTTTGTTATCTGGACTGCTGTCTTCTGTGGATTTGGTGGGTGAGATTTGAGCAATTCAGCTGAGTCTCATCGTGATAGTCAATAATTGGGTTAGCTGGAACTTGCGAGTTGCGAGCATAGAGATTAGTGGGTTTTAAACATCAAGTTGCTTTTGTGTTTCTGTTTTCTAGTGTTGGATGCTCTGGGTATGAAAGCGTGAGCTATATTAGTTGAATTTCTGCAGTTTTGTGTATATTCTGCAGTTCTGCAGAACAAAGACATGTTTTCATCATTTTTAAATTCCCAAAGATTGAAACGGAGCACAATTTTTCTTTGAGGATGGCTATGAATGCATTGATTCTATTGTTATTGGTGCAATTTCCGATTATACTGGCCTCAAGGTTTTCTATACATTCAAAGGTTTGTGGTTCTGATCATATAGCCTATTCAAATTTTCACGGTCATGAATTGTTTTACATTAATGGGGAGCTCAAAGACAAAGAATCATTTTGCAAGGCCTTCCATTTCCTCGATGTAAATGCTTGTATCTTTGAGAACTACCTTGGGAGTAGCTCCAGTGGATTGGACCCGGACCTTTCTTCAGGTATGCGCTGATCTAAGATTCATGTTTAGGTTTCTGATTTAAAAGTCGAGTGAGTCATTGTTGTAAGCTTGTACCTCGTTTAAATTAGCCAATATTCAATTCCCAACAATCAACATAAGTTCCTCATTTACTGTTGTTTTGGCAGCTGACTTTCCTCTAAAGCGAGAAAGAAATCTTCTGCAAAAGGAGGGTAGAGAAGAATCCACAAGTCATGGTCTTAGTCAGGATACTCCAAAAGAGAAGAAGGATGATCCAGAAACTCTTTCAACTCCCTATAAAGCTGGGTTAGCAGTGGCAGGAGTTGTTGTTATGTGTTGTGGTTTTCTCTGCCCGTGTCTATATAAGAAAAGGAAACCAGCCACGCACACTGTTCTTGAAAAGGATCCAAACTCACGTGAGTCTAAAATGATCTTATCTGTATCTCAAATATTTGAAGTTTAAGGACATCATTAAGTTATAACTTGTGAGTTCACCAAATAGATATATACAGTTTTATGATTAGGGAGTTCATTAGCAACTTTGTATTAATAATTTTGCTATGTTGCTACTTTGTATTCATCTGATTTCTTTACCATTTCTCGATGATTTAATTGACAATTCAATCAATTATGGTCTTGCAGTGGATTCAGTACCCTCGTTCAATGCGAATCCTGCTTCTGAAAAAGTGCTGTCCACTCCACATCGGGTGCCACCTAGTCCTTCTAGATTCTCTCCATCTCCAAAACTCAGTAGATTAGGATCAGTTCATCTCAATCTGAGTCAGGTTGCTAGAGCCACACGTAATTTTTCTCCATCACTTCAGATAGGCGAAGGAGGCTTTGGAATTGTCTACAAGGCCCAACTAGACAACGGTCAGTTGGTTGCCATAAAACGAGCAAAGAAGGTAAGCCGCAATACCCTTCATGATGATTGCGCCATTGTTTCACATTTTCCTACCGTTGGTTGATGTGAAAACATTATGCAGGAATACTTTGTGAACTTACAAACTGAATTCAGCAGTGAAGTTGAACTTCTGGCCAAAATTGATCATCGGAATCTGGTGAAGTTGCTTGGTTATGTTGATAAAGGAGATGAACGCCTTATTATTACAGAGTATGTGCCCAATGGTACTCTCAGAGAACATCTGGATGGTAAGCATATGCAATTATAAGAGAGTTAAAGTTCCAATCAACAACAACCTTTATTCTAATAGTTCTGCAATTCCCTGCAGTTCTGCATGGCAAAATCCTGGATTTCAACCAGCGGCTTGAAATATCCATTGATGTTGCTCATGGATTAACTTATCTCCATCTATATGCAGGTTAGAAATCTGTCAGTTGGTTATATTATTTCTGAGAAATTTCATGCATTGAAATGCCAATTCAACTTGAATTATGACCTTCCAAGAAAGCAAAGAAGAGCACTTAAAATATTTTACTGTATATGGTTGGGTTTTGCACACGTACTGGTGGCAATAATATTTTTAGGAGAATTGATTAGATTTAACAAGCTATATGTTCAAAGCTTCATAAGCCTCCTAATAATTTTAGATGATTAGAATTTGTTTGCGCACCAACCATGGGAGATTTAGTCTGCAAGTATTTAGCATAAAAAACTTCATTCATTTTGTTTCCTTAACTAAACACTCCCACCTCTGGTACCAGACACATAAAACCCAGTATATTCTCTTATTTTGTTGTTTCCTCAGTTTGAGAACATGTCCTGGTCAGAGAAGTCACCAGAAGGTCATCTCATCCATTCTAATATCATGGGTGACCAGTGTCCTTTATTCTCTCCCTTCCTCTGGAATATTGATGGAAAGTAATGAAGATGGAATTACCTAACTGTCAATCTAAGTTTCCAACAAAAGAAGTTTATCATATCAAAATGCTGCCGATCATTATCACGCTCTTGGTCACTCACCTCTTTTGATTCAACACCTATCCCAAGATCCTAGTTTTTGTTTTTGACAATTGCATTTCTCACCAATTATCATCTCATTACGAGGAAATAAATCTCTGAACCATATATTGGAAAGCTATAGTTTCAAGAAGACTGCGGAAAATATCTAAATTCTCAAAGTTGGTGCTTGATATCACCCAATTGCTACCCTGTGATCTCACAGAGAGCTCTTTTGGGTCTGGATATTTCTTTGCATGTACTCTTCATTGTATAATAGTCATCTAATTAATTTCTTTTATGTTGCTTATCTCACAACAGAGAAGCAAATAATTCATCGAGACGTGAAGTCATCCAACATTCTTTTGACAGAGAGCATGAGAGCCAAAGTGGCAGACTTTGGATTTGCTAGGATGGGTCCAGTAGACTCTGATCAAACTCATATCTCAACCAAAGTGAAGGGGACAATGGGTTACCTAGACCCTGAATATATGAAGACCTATCAACTTACCCCCAAGAGTGATGTGTACTCATTTGGGATTTTACTTCTGGAAATCCTGACAGGACGGCGCCCTGTGGAGATGAAGAAACCTGCTGATGAGCGGGTGACACTTAGATGGGTAAGCTTTACATCTTGTAAATTGATAATGTTTATTTGATGGTTACTATTGCACTTATTAAGTGTGTCAGGACAGAACATGTACAATTACCACACCCAGGATAAAAATCATGTTCCTCATAGAACAGAGCCTTTGGTAAATGAGCATGGATGATGATAGTAGCGACCTCCACCACTGTAAATGAGATGGTCAAAATTTTGTGTGGCTAGAAGCCAATTTTAGTCAGGTCCAGCCTCTGGTACATGCTTTTCAAAAGCAACTAGAAGTGTTAAATCAGGCTTCAAGAAGACCTCGTCCTGCCCAACTTAAGCAATAGCTCTCATTGAGAGTTACGCTGGACCCCATTCTCAGCCTGTCTAATCTCTAATGTTTTGGCTTCCTTTGTGCCGATCAACGAACATAATGTGGTTGTCTAATTTTATTTTGTCACTGGGGATTTCTAAACTGTAGTTTATGCGTTGTTCCTCACAAAGTTGTTATGCTAACATTGAGTGTTGAGCCTGCAAGATGAATTGCTTCTTGTTTATATTGGATAGCTAGTTAACAAGCAATACCAACGCAAAAGATCAGTTAGACTCCCAGACTACGTTCTAGCAGAACTGAGAGTTCTAGTTTGCTGCCTGGGAGTTTCTTAAGATAGACCCCTTTTTATATCTGTGGACATAGTATATCTAACCACATCAGAGTATTTCCTTGAAAACCTTTGTATATTTTTCAAAACAGCATGTTGTCTCTTTTTCTTAGAGCATTACTGCTTCTTAGGGGGCGTTTGTTTTGCGTAGAATATTTTACGGATGGAAAATCTCTTGCATGAAAATGTTTTCCCATAAAATATCATGTGAAATTTTTTTATGATGTTTAATAAGTAATGATGTGAAAAGTACAAATATAGTTGAATAATGATAATGTGTTACGGTTATGATGTGGTGGTGGTTGTGATAGTAGTGATGATATGGGTTGGGGTGGGGATTATTATTCGTAAAATATTCTATAAAACTTCATGAATATTTTTTAACAAATAAACTAAGTTTAAAAGTTGATTGCAAAATATTTGAAGTTGATTAGTTTTTTTGAAATATTTTATGAGAAACAAAACATAAGAAAACATTTTCATGTAAAGTATTTTATGCAAAACAAATGCCCTCAAATTGAATATTTTGTTCTTGTTGGTGTAATTCGCTAGTTGAATTTCTCAAAACCTGAATGCAGCTACCGTTCTGTACAATATCATCTGTGAACTTACCAGATCATTCATCTCATGTGGTAATTTGTGCAGGTCTTTAGGAAGTACGAGGAAGGAAATGTAGTGGACATGGCGGACCCGCTTATGGAAGAAGTGGTGGACGCAGAGATACTATCCAAAATGTTTGCCTTAGCAATCCAGTGTGCAGCACCCATTCGCACCGAACGACCGGACATGAAAGTAGTAGTTGAGCAGTTGTGGGGAATAAGATCTGACTACCTGAAAGGTGTAAAGAAAGGGTAACAGCAGCGCAAAACTTAAGTGGTCTTCTAGCCGTCTTACAATTCCTTTCTGTTCTTTTTTTACTTCTTTTTTTAGCCTACCTGTAAACAAATTGTGTTTTTAACTTTGAGACAGGTTACTTCCATCTCCACTCTGATGCTCATCATTTTAAGGAAGCATTTCAAAATGTGTTGTTCACCTAGTTAGAGAGTGATCCTGTTATGACAAACATAAACCAAGTCCAGTCCTAAAATGTCACCATGAGAGAAGGTAATTGTTGAGTTAGTCTTACCTATTATCAACCACTTGACTAAGGATTTATTTAAAAAGAAACTCAATGCTTGATTCATCCTCGGTTCATATGTTAATAAGCTTTGTTACTTGTAAGTAGAAAAACAAAATCCCTCCGAAGGGCATCGATCATTATCCATTAAGCTGTAAAGGACATTTTTCACCAAATCATTCACTGAACTGCCCTATAAGATTTTAGATTAAGAGTGGCATGAGGATTCCTAGGAAGGTTGCAGACCCTGTATATGTTCTGGCAGGAAATCATGCCTTGTATGTGTATTGGGAACCGAATTATATGCATAGAGTAGACTAGACTATTAAGAGTGAAAGCAACCATGTCTAAAAACATGGGGAAAAAAGAGCCATTGTGATATATAAAAAGAGGATACAAGGCAAAGGCTACCAAATAACCACAGCATAGAAAAACCAGTAGGCTTACCAAAAACTAGGTATTCTATAATGCGAGATTGGATACAATACAAGCATGATGAAAATGAGGAATCAACTGTGGCTGTAAGAAGAAGAGAGTTGCAAAGATAGAGGCGAAAGGTATGAATGTATGGCATTATCTCTCAATTCCTAGTCAATCCACCTTCTCAGAACCCCATTTTCTAATTACCGATCTGAGACATTTATTATGTAAACAAAATGGAGAATCAAAACCAAAGCTCACAATTGGGCTTGCCACATAATCATTTAAGACAAGGGAATGATATCAAGATGATTGGATGGTTGTAGACTTTCTATTTTACCCTACTAGACTCCATGATTAACAATTTCTGATGAAAATCCCAGTGCAATTGTACTGTTATTTACTCGGTTTCCAGCCATGATGAAATAGTAACTCAAAGAGATGTACATTTGCTGCAAGGTTACACACAATTGTAGACGAATCATAAACATTTGAACAAGGCCCTTTACTGTTTCATGTACTGAAACATATGACCTTAGCACATGCATGCATACAGACGTAGACATGCTAGTTAATAAAGTATTGTCCCACTGCAAGACAATTTCTTTTTCAGCTGAAGGAACAGCAGGACTGATCTCTACCAACCCACAAACAGGAAATTAAAGGAGACAGTAAAGGGCATTAGTAGTTCACGAATAAATATTGAAAGTACTATCTTGGCATGCCAAATTGTCAACTTTACCTTTCATTGGACTCCTAACAAGTTGTACTTTTATGCAAAACCTGCAGAAATGCAGTTTTTCTACTTTATTGCAGTAGTTCTTCTGACATGTAAAAGAGAGGAGAACCTTAACGAGAAAGAGGAAAGACTCGCATGTTCACTTGCTTCTGTCCTGCAATTCAAGACCAAGTACTGTGAACTAAAAGACAATGCCTTGTTTTCTTCAAAATGAAGAGGATTGCTTGCTCTTGATCTTTTGAACCCCCCAAAGACCCCAGCTCTTCAACTACTTCAGTCCACTTACCATAAGCCCTGATCACTTTGCATTTTGGAGCTGTTAAAACATGGGGTTTAGCAGAGAGAGAGAGAGGGATGGCTCATTGTTTAAACCCGGAGAATACCGGTTCATCAAGCGAATCCATGATGACATTCCTGAAAACAAGCCTGTAAGTATTCTTTAATAGATGTTTTTTCCTGTACAAGCACAAAATGAAGTTCAACATGAAATATTTTATCGTTTATTTATGTTCATTGTCAGTGGATTCCAAGAAAGTTCCTGAGAAAAATTGGAAATGTTTTGTCAAAGTCAGCAACACTTGAGGATCCAAATGGGACATTATGGAGAATAGAGTTGTTGAAGTCTGCTGATGGTATGGTTAGGTTTCAGAAAGGCTGGCAAGATTTTGCAGATTTTTACTCTCTTAAGAAAGGAGATTTGCTAGTTTTTGAATACAAGGGAAATTCCAGGTTCTCTGTATCCATATACAAGGAAATGGACTACCCAGCTGGTAGTATTGATTCAGTAAGCAGTAACCAATTTGGACACTTTGAGGAAGACATGGAAGATGAAGATTATCTAGAATTCTTGGCTAAACTGCCAAAACAAAAACCAGAAGTGTCCTATTCATTTTCCAAGCCTGCTTCTGATTCACCTAGCTGTATGATCATAAAGAGCGGAAGATCCAGGAAAAGGCTAAAATCTTAAGCAAGAAAATCCAAAGGTAGGTAAATTACACAAAAAAATAAGATCATTTCACATTTTTTGTTCTGTTTTAAGGTTTTTTTTTTAGTGTATGTCTGTGTTCATTGTTGACTGCATTAATCTTATTTAACTGAATATCAAGATGGTGACGCATGACCTACTGAGGTCAAGTTAGCTGTTTCTATTTTCCAAAAGATTTGAGTATGGAAGTTGTCTCTGATCATCAACTATGTTAGTTATGAATCTCTTAAAGCTTCTCTTGTCTGTAGCTCAATTATTCATATCAGGTTTTAAAAAAAAGCATCAGTTGAATATGATTCAACTGGAAATAATGAAACTAGATTTTATATCCAGTGGCAATTTTACAGCAAAGGGTTTCATGAAATATTATGTTTCTTTCACATATGTTGGACAGTTATCATGAATTACCATGTTGAACTTTGAGTCCACCAACACCTCACATAGAACCAGAATGCATCACACTTAAGTTGTTATCTATATAGAAGAATTTTCGTGGCTGTGTTTTGATTGTGCCCTTGACATTGTTTCAATTAGCTGGACTTGGAATGGTACTCAGGTTTCAATCTTTTGCAGAAAAATCTCTGTAGCTTCAGAAAGAAAGTTATTAACTAACAAATTTTTGCTCTTCAGGTCGGAGATAGATCACAGCATAGATAGTCTGTCGTTGTCGGTCCTTCTGCGTTTGCTATCACTAAAAGATGGAGATGTTTTAATCCTGCATTTTATTTCTGTAAACCCTTTAGCAGTAGTATCTCCTGTTTCTGTGAAAACGCTTAGCTCCTTCAGAATCTTAATTGTAGTTGAGAATGTTAAGATAGTACTAATTTCAACTCTGGGGTTTTTCTATTTAGTCAGATTAATACTCCTTTATATGTTGAATGTGTTAGAATTTTGAAGTGACAATCTCATGTCACATTGGATCAAATGTCTAAGCTATGCCTGGTTTTTATTATTTCTGTTCTACCAGTTATCTAAGCTTTAGACATATGCATTTAAATGCTTTTTGCAAGAGAGCAAGCTCTGTACTGATTTAGTTGCTTGATGTTCAGATCTTAGGCAAAGGTATAATATGCATATAACCACAATTTACACCAAAAGCAAAACATTGAACGAAGTGGCAAGTGGCAACCTTCTCATTGCATTATTATTCATAGATAAACTTCAACATTTGCGCTAGTTAGACTGCAATGATGAAGGCAGTAACGCAGAAAATACCTACTTTCTAGTTCTTTCTCTGCCAAAAACAGATTTTGAGCCCAGGAGCTTCAAATTTCTACATGAAGTGTAAAGAAAGGCTTTAAAGTGAGGGAGATTCTGACACAAGGAGAAATGATTTTGTACTCATAGTATCCATATAAATAGTCTGTAAAATTTGTCCAGACAGGGCCGTACCTAACACCTTCAATTCTGAACAACAAAATACAAAAGCCCTCATGAGCTTGCCATGGTCCTCTAGCTCAATGCCACACATGCCCCTTTATGAAAGATTCCAGGTGATGCTGAATAGGTGAATGGCAAGTAGGTTTAGAGCTATTACGGACTGGTATTTTCAGTTAAAAGGTATACTGGAGAAAGAAACTAAACCAATGATGAACCTTCACATGAATCATATCTCCCTAATCATCTGTTGTCCTAACTATACAGAATTTCCGATATAAAGACGATTTTAGACCTTGCTGATGAATAATACAAGGTTTTGACTAAATTAAAATTAGGAAAATTTTCCCCTAGCATTTGTCGAAAATGTACTCGTGAGTTTTGAAAAATCACAGTTTTCATCTTAAACTATGATACACGCGTAACAGTTTATATTAGGCTATTAGCTGCGTGAAATACGCTTCGTTGTGTCAAATATTTATATTTTTTTGTTAGAAAAAATTATATATGCAGGTTTTTTCGATATATTTTTATTGCTAAAGAAGTTTTTAAGTGTAAATCAAAAAATTTATGCATATATGTAATCAAATAAATCAAGAACTAGTGCTAATAAATTAAAAAAAATTATTAACGCTAACTAAAAATAAAACTGAAAGAATCGAGAAATATATGTAGATCAAGATATTTAACGCAATATGAGATATTACCCGGTTGTGTTTGCTGAATCTTGCTAATCAAAATATTTGTTTATATAATCAAACAATACTAGAAATAGACACACACATTAAATTACTTGAATACAATAAAAGATAAAAAATATACAACGCTGCACATATTAGAAATATTATCTGAAAATATTTTTTTTTATTTTTAAAAATAAATTTCATATACAAAAGATTAAAAAAAATCATAGATGAATAAACAAAATCACTTCAAAAATTAAACACACACAAAATAATTTTAAAAAAATCTCTATTAAAAAAAGGTTAATAAAAAAAATAACAAACAATTCATTGATGAGTAATTTATTAATTGAAACAAAAATTTAAAAATTATTTAAAAGAGACATATTAAAAAATTTTTTTTTTTTAAATAATAGCTCGAGTGTTGTGACTTAACTTGTTAAACCTGTGATCCGGGTCATGGACTCAAATGGATTAAATAATATTTTTCTCTTAAATTTATACTTTATATATATATACAATAAAAAAAAATGAGGGCAAAACAAAAAAAAAAAAAACAGGCGACGTGTTGTCTACAAGCCTAGATTCTGAAAAATCAAGACGTTTTTGCCAACACTCTTGAAACACTCATAAACCAATCCATCAACTCAATACTCGAAATAAGGTCTAAAAACCCGAAATCAAACCTGGTTAGATTTATTATTTTTGGCTTAGAACTATTTTTTCAGGAAACATTGAGGCTCTAAATAACCACCATCAAGCTATTCTCATCTTATAGAACTTGCCATAACCTAATTTTGGATCTCTAATATTTTTTTAAAAATTTAAAAATATTTTAAGGAGAGAAAGAAATTTGGTTTAAAAACTTTGAAAAGCCTAATTGATACAATCAGGAGTTCAATTGCAAAAAATTGGAATTTTGAAGGTGAATTAAGGGGCAAATTAAAGAATTTTAAAAGTAAGGATGACGTTGGAAGTGACACGGGAAGCTGAGGGTTTAATAAAAAATCTGCAGGGATGGAATTTAGAGAAATCTCGAGAATTAGGTTTATTTGGGGGGTTGATTGCAGGACATTAAATGATTAGGGACTGGTTTAATCTATTAAAAACAAAGGACGCGTGTTGAACAGTACTACATCATTGACCGTTCCAGTCTAGTCATCTCCGTCAACCCACAAGCATGACTCACAGATTGATACAGCACTCGCAGACCAAGCTGTGGTAAAAGACAATCTAGGCCCAACATGTATTTTTTAAAATAATTTTTTATTTTAAAATATATTTAAAAAATTATTTTTTTTATTTTTAATATTAACATATTAAAATTATTAAAAAATATTTATTTTCTCTAGAATTAATAATTATTTTGATGAATAAATAATTATCTCTCGATCAAGTTTTTGCCCCATCACTATGATGACTCACTGTAGAGACAAATTTGATCTATTATTTGGTTTTTTATTTTTTTAATATCTTTAGATTTTGTTGGGGGGTGTAGTTGCGGTTATTTTTTAAAGTATTTTTCACTTAGAAATATATCCAAAATAATATATTTTTTATTTTTAAAAAATTATTTTTGAAATCAATGCATCAAAATGATCTAAAAAACCAAAAAAATATTAATTTGAAATAAAAAAAATAATTCTTTTTTAATTTTTTCAAAAACGCTATTAAAATACAAAAACAAACCGTGTATTACATGGAATTTACCTAGATATGACCAGGTTGGTAGTGTGTTTCAAATAAAAATAAAATAAAATAGATTTTTATTTTAGAATTGAGAGACACTGCAACAAATTTTCCACGAGATGGGTCTGTACGTTTGGGGTCCTTGCAGTTAGTTTTTAATTAGCTGTTGTTTTTGTAAGATGTATTTAAAAAAATAATTTTAAATAAAGAATTTTAAAATTTTAATAAAAAAATAGGTTAAATTACCCAGTAGAAATTTACTTTATAAATCTAGAAGATATAAATGGAGAAGTGTCGTGCACGTAGAATCGTCGATTCTAACTTGAGGGTTTTGATCAGTCAAGGATGCATGCCTGGTTTCTAAGCTTTCTGATTGAAAGGGTTATACTACAAGTGATGTTGATGTTGATGTTGATGTTCATGTGATTCCATTTTTTTGATGTTCTTTCTTGGCTTTTGAAACGACTTGGTCAGATTTTGTTAAATTTCTAGTTTGCTCCTTGAGATTTTTCAATTTCATCTTCAGAGTTTAGTTTGTAACAATCCTCTTCTATATTTTTCATGCTTCATCCATTTATATAAGTAATAGTAACACAAAAAACTTACCATGCTTCTTTTAAGATAAAAAATCAATTAAAAATTATATTTGTTTTTTTCACAAACTTTAAAAAAAATATATACTTAATATGAGTTTTTCTCGTCAAATAAAATCATTTGATATAAATATCGTCCATTTTAATAGTCTAAATTAGTATCAATGTTATTTTTTTTTTCTACCGTCAGAATTTAGCAATCTCTCTCTCCTCTCTTAACTAGGGATTAAAAAATAACTAAAATAAATTTTTGTATTAAAATCAAAGTGAAAAAATATTAAGATGCTGAAATTATATGATTTCCATGATTTTTAAAGTTTAAGGATCAAAATACATTATTTGTGAGCATAACATCTATGTTTAGCACCTTTTCATTTCTGTATTTTTTTTTAATTCTATCTTTTCATAAAAAAATCAAAATCAAAATCAAATGATTTTTAATTAAAATTAAATTGTTAAAATCAAATTAAAAAAATATAAATTTTTTAAACAGTTCATCCACGGTAATATATCAGAGGAAAGTAAAAAAATAAAAATTCAACGCTAGCAATACTTAATTATATCAAAACGAAAATGAATGTGATGAAGAGGACACTGCCGTCCTCTGCCCTCCTGCTTCTTCTTTTTTCCACGAGA
>Ga0307510_10008580_pt1 | contig 12187 bp, 3 predicted proteins | sample 12_EM_MG_FD_207224 | JGI IMG/M metagenome (GOLD analysis project Ga0307510, IMG submission 207224) | Populus trichocarpa ectomycorrhiza microbial communities from riparian zone in the Pacific Northwest, United States - 12_EM | ecosystem: Host-associated > Plants > Roots > Unclassified | place...
AAAAAAATATGGAATCACACACAAAGCTGTCACTCCTTATCACCCTCAAACAAGTGGACAAGTAGAACTTGCTAATAGGGAGATCAAACAAATCTTGGAAAAAACAGTGAACCCTAATCGGAAGGACTGGTCTTTAAGACTTAGTGATGCACTTTGAGCTTATTGAACTGCTTTTAAAACATCATTAGGTATGTCACCTTATAGGTTGGTTTATGGAAAATCTTGTCACTTGCCTGTGGAACTTGAACATAAAGCTTATTGGGCTATTAAAACTTTCAATTCAAACCTTGATGATGCTAGCCAGCTGCGTAAGTTACAAATAAATGAGCTTGAGGAAATAAGAAATGATGCATATGAGAATTCAAAAATTCATAAAACAAGAATCAAAGAGTTTCATGACAAGAGAATCTTGAGAAAAACATTTATTGTTGGTCAAGAAGTTTTGCTTTATAATTCTCAACTCCACTTATTTCCTGGAAAGCTAAAATCAAGATGGAGCAGTCCATTTATTATGAAAAATGTGTATCCTAATGGGGCCTTTGATATTGAGAATCCAAAGAATGACAATGTCTTTAAGGTAAATGGACATCGTTTGAAAGCTTACTTTGATAATTTTCCTAGTGAAGATGAGTCCATTGGTTTTGGTGATCCTGTTTATAAAGATTGATTATTTTGTTTTTCTCACATTGTTTTTGTGTTTCTTTTTGGTGTGACTCTTATTTTGCTAGTCTTTCTCCAAACTCGGTCAAATGGCGGATAACGGTACTCCGTGACTCTTAAGTAAGTTCTTTTAGTTTCTCATGATAACTAATATCTGTGTATATATTTGTTTAATTCCTTGCTCCTTCTCTTTTCTCTGCATCTCTTCTCCACTTCTCATTTGAAAAATGGACATTACTCTTGAAAAATTGAAAAGGTATTTTCCCGCTTTGCCTCAAAATGCGATTACAAAAATTTACCGTGCTAGGTGTGAGAGATTGAGATTGTTAATGAACCATGGAATTCATGAAGATATTCGCTGGCTAATTGAAGCAAAAGTCTGATTATCAAGTGAGTCTTCTAATTCTTTTATTTCATATATGTCTAGGACAGGTAGAAGTACTTTTGCAAAGAAATGTCGTGCAAAACGACTGAAAGTCTGTAACAGATGTGCTAGATGGACTTGTAATGCAAAATATCGTTCTTTAGTAATGATATCTGTAAACCATGAAGATAAAATACAACTCATTAAGGATGGCCTGAGTAAGGAGTCTTTAGATAATCTTTTATTAACTCTTGAGACGCACCCTAATGGAGATGTGCATCGTGCAATTCATGATTTATGATCCTAATTTCATGAAAAAACATGCTCGATATAGTCTTGGGAATCTAACTAAAAAAGACCGTGTTTGCCAGTTTTTAAGAAAATTGGATGGGAAGCCTATCCTTGACCCACAGAGGGCGTTTAAGCCGTTCTTGGACGTAAAACCAAGGGAAGATGTGAGCCACAATCATAACTACTTGTACATACACATATTTTGGAGAGAGAGAGAGAGAGACTCTAGCTGGCCTACTTATAGGTGGTACGATTGCATTTTCAATTTCTCATCTATAAAATCTTCTCTTCATTCCTTTCATTTTTATTCAACCCATACATTAAATTAAAAAAACAAAAAATAATAATAATTGTTTTTGTTGTTATTAAAACCATTTGACAAAACTGTTATTATTAAGATGGCAGAGTAATGAGTATTGACTCTTGAGACGCATCTTAGTAAATATTCATAACTAGGTCTATCATAACACTTCTTGAAATATTCAGGTTTACAAACTCTCGCATTGTTATCACTTGATTATGCTCATATACTCATTTAACAAGTATTCATAAACCTTTATTTTCACACTCACACTTTAACATATGATTGTGGGTTGCACATTGGATTATTACATTATTTATGTTCTTTTGTTAAAGATAATAACTAAGGAAAATGGATGGTATATAATTTGTAAAAAAAAAGATGTAATAAATATAATATAATAAATAAATAAATATATAGATAAGTTTTGTTTCGTAGCCTCCCTAATCTAAGCAATTAAGCCCGAATGGGTGTTTTAACACCTAATACCCTAAAGTCAACTGACTTGGGAGCTATTGGCCCAGTGCTTGTTTCACGGGTTGAGGAGAAAGATTTAGGGAATCAAACATTGCACTATCTATATTTTAGTATCTGCAACCCGAGTTACTAAGCTCTAAGGGGTGTCTCAACACCTAATGCCCTAAGACCAACTAGTCTGGGAATCATTAGCCTAAAGCTCGTTACATGGGTTCCTGATGCATTGTGTTTTAAGTTATTACTAAAAAAAATATAATAATCACAACCCAAGGAAGTTAACCTTAGAAAAATATTAGACCACCTAGTGTTTTCTTCCAAGTAAAGCCTCATAGTTATGTTTTGATATATTAAGCACAAAATGAAGGTTTATTAATATCTTGCTTAAGAAGTATGAAGCAGATGTATAAATTTAATGAGAGTTTATTTATTTGGATAGATTAATGGAAGTTAAATGATAAATGCCTTGCTTTCTGGATTTTGTAAATTGTTTTTCTACTTTAACGCTTTAATTACTAGAGACTAGTAAGAAGCTGGTTGGGGGGTGTGATTAGTACTTAAAAGTGCATTCTTATTAAGGCTTTATATCATCATATTGCACTTAAAGTATCATTAAATTCCCTAACATAAGCATGTTTTATAATAACAAGTCTGATAATATAAGATAACTTTAATTTATGGTAAATGCTCATTTTAAATGTAGGCAAATCTTACAATTCAAAGGATTGATTGATGTGATTAACTATTGAAAATAAAAAGACAAAGGAAGGGCTAAGGTTAGAGAAAAGATGTTGGATCAAACTGGAACATCATTCAGTCATTTGATCATATCTAGAGTTGTGGACCTTGGATTGATGTTTGGTTTATTATTCTGGAAAGTTAAGACATATGCCTACAATGTTCATGAAGAGTGAAAGACCTAAATCTGCCATTTTCAAATTCAAAGCTTGGCCACAAAAGAGAAGTCAGAATCTGTCCTGCAATCCAGCCCAAACACTGCTCAGAAGTTTACCCATAGATGGAGTTCTAAAAAGCCAAATGATGTCCAATTTAGTGGGTGAAACGATAAGATAATTTACAATAACTTTCATACAGACCACCTGCTCCAATTCTGATGTTAGCAATGACATTTCATCTAGACAAGAGCTTGAGAGCTATCCACCATATCCACCAGAAGCACTACTCAGTATTTTAGTCATATCTCGAGCTGTAGTGATCCAAATGCTCTGAAATGTTGTGGGTGGAAAGAGGAGACGATTGCCAAGAACTTTCATGAAGAACACTTTGTCAAATTCTGATTTCATCAATGTCATTTCATCCAGCTAAAATGCTTGAGTGTTGCTGTCCACCAAGTCCACTAAATCAATAGTTGGCCACTACATCAATAATCAATTACCAAATGAATAGTTTCAAATTTTAGCCTATAAAAGGATGCATTTGCCATTTATTTAGGCATCTTTATTTTCAGATCAAGATCATTTTCTTACTTGCTCTCTCTTTCTCTCTGTGTAATGTTCAAGTTTTATTTCATATTATATTTTCATTAATCTCTTGTTTATGCTTTTCATTTCCTTTACTACTCTTAGTTAACTTATATCATAATTATGTTCTTATCTTGTTTATTTATGTTCTTATTCTTCATTATGTCTAGCTAAGTTAATATTGTCAAGGTGAAAAGGTTTCACCAATGGTGTTAGAATACATATAATATAAACTCAACATGGACTTCAATGTTTATATCCAAGAAAGTTTGTTATTAATATGTCTTATCTTTTTATCTTAGTAATACCTTGCTTGTTAAATGATTAATCTAGATTTGTGTTGTATAACACTTGGTATAATAAATGATTGATCCTTCATAGTCTTCGGCTGACATCGTTGTTATGAGAGGAACTTGATTTGTTGTTAACATAAGTTAGCATCATGAATTCCTGACAATATTTAAAAGTATGGTGTTACTAAAATAAGATAATTAATATGATCATGCTAAAATTTATAATGAACTATTAAGGATAAATCATCCGATTGGAACCTTCTTTGTGTGTGGTTTCCAGTTGAGTAGTGAAAAGAGTTTATACTATACTTATTTCTAATACCATTAGTGGATCCTCTAACCTTGAGAATTGTTTTTATCATTGTTTAATCCTCACATTAATCTCACATCTCAAAGTTCTATTTAATCCTTTGTTTTATTATATATATATATATATATATATATATATATATATTATTTGTAATTTATATAGTTGACCTCCCTGTGGATCAACCCCGATCTTGCCAGGTTATTTATTACTTTGACACTCCTGCACTTGGGATAAGACATCAACTATTTGATCGTGTCAACCCCAACTATATATAGCGATCACACTAAAATCCTCTAGAAGCATCAGATAAATAAAAGGCATATATCTCCTTGTCGCACCCTCGCGGCGGAGCGCGGCGGAGAGGCAACTCTCGATTGATTTCGGAGTTTTTTTTTATTGTGAATAAAGGAGTCACCACCTAGTATTTGGTCACTAGGAACCCTAACTGGTCTTTCAGAGATTCTAAGACAAGGGACTGGTTGCGTAAAGGGAATGTATTAGCACCCTTAGTACGCCCTACCTAAGGTAAGCTGCTTGGTGTTTGGTTTGCTTTATAAATGCTATGGTGTTGGTGTTTTCTAATCCCATCAGTTTCCCTAGGTTTGATTCAAACTGAATTTATTAGGATAGAAATCCAAGGAGGTTCCATATGCTTTAAAAGCTCATTTTCCTCTTAGTATTTCAAGAGTTTGCAACTCGTAAATCGCAAGGAAGAGGGACAAAAATTTAGAAATTTAGGGCGCTTTAAAAGCCTATTTTTGCCTTAGTGTTTTATACTCTCATGGCTCGTAAACCGTGGAGTAAAAAAAAATTAAATGTCCTCAATTATAATCAAGGCTTCTTTCAAGAATTTATGGTGACTTATTATTCCTAGAAAATTATTTTGGTCATTTACCACTTATGATTTCTTTATCCAAATATTAATAGTGAATAATAACAAGTTATTCCCATTAAATATTTTGGATATCCATCCCTTTGGGATTTCTTTATCCAAAAATTAACGGTGAATAATATATGAATTCCCTCCAAAATAAGATTTTTATTTTTTTGGAATATTGGCCAATACCCTTTGGAGTTTTACAAACATGTTGTAAAATCCAGAAATGCAAGAAAATAATTTTTGTTGTGTTTAAGAAATCCATGCGAAAACACATTTTCGAAACTTCCAATATTTTTTGATAAAAAAAGAGCGTTCAAAACATGTTAGGGTATTGGCCGTATGCAACACACAAGAAAACATTTTTTTATTTGATCGAAACATAAGCATCACGGTAATCACAAATAAAGACAACAAGTCATCACATATATTTCAAAAAAAATCATAAGCCTTAAACATTTCAACTAAAATAAAGCAGGAGAAAAATAAAAAAAGAAAAGCCCTCTAAAGCCAAAACTCATCAAATAGAATTTGATCCATCAAATCACTCATAACCTAAACATAGCATGACCCATTATTTTCGACAGAAAAAAAGTAAGTCCATATCACATGAAAAAACAACCCTTTGAACCCAATCCTATAGCAAAACCCCTGACTCACGCCTCTCCTTTTTTTTTAAGCACTGCCATGTTTTTTTTTTTCACACAAAAAAACAGGAACGTGTAGTAAATACTAAGGCTAAAGGAAAATGCCTGCTATCTTATTTCTGCAAAGCAAAGCACAGGACAGTGTGAACCCACGAATCTGCCAAAAAACCAACAAAAATCCCTTAACTAGCAAGTGCTCTCCCTCACTTTTTTTATTTTTTCTGTCTATGTAAAAAAACAAACTGCGCCTATAAGCCAACTATTCCTATGCAACGTTCTAACAGAGAGCACTCGGATAAAGAAATGAAGGAATAATGAAGACCCTTAAAGTTTAGAGTTCTTCTCAATAAGAGAGCAAAACAAACGCGACTCTAACATAAATAAAAAATTCTTAACTCAAAGATATGGGAGGAACAGTGGGCAAGCATGGAAATTTGTTGCTAAGATAGAAAATGAAGGTGCAAAGCTAGAAGACAAAACAGTTTTTTAAACATCAAAAACAAGTACCTGCAGGTCTTACTGAAATGTTTTACTGCAGCAGCTGAAATATAAACCAAACGAACGTTGCTGTCAAAGTTTAGAGCAAAACCCCTGACTCATGCCTCTCGTTTTTTTCAAGCACTGCAGGTCTCACTGAAATGTTTTACTGCAGCAACTAAAATATAAACCAAACGAACGTTGTTGTCAAGGCTTAGCAGCAAAGCTCCCTCCCCGTCTTGTCTTTTTTCTCCTCTTTCCTCACAGTAACGCAAGAATGCAAGAAAGAAACTCTCTCTGTTTTCTGCGTTTTTTTCTACTGCCTCTCTCTTGCGTCTTTCTTGTCTTTCTTTTGCTGTCCTCCCCCCTCTTTAGGTCAGCAGCCGAGGCTTCTATATAGCCTATACATGGCTTTATTTAGGAAACAAATATTACATTAACTCTAGGGTGTAATCTCGGGTGAGCAAAAATAGGAAACCAGAATATTTGATTCTGATTCTGTGATCATCAGTGATTTCTTTCCTAGTTAGAGGATGGTGCATTCTTTTCTTTCCTTCCATAGAACCAGCTGCTCCCTTAGAAATGAGGCAATAAAAACGTGGTTTGCAGATAAAAGGAAAGTAGATAACCAGGGTAGTTGTGCAGAGAAAAAGTAAAGAAAGAATTGCAGACGGGAAGGCATTGTTTTTCCTTTTCTGATTTAATTCCTGTTCTTCAATTTCGTCACCCGGCAAAATTTCTTCTAATTTTATCTTCAATCAGCTCCCTTATTTTAACACCTTTTTCCATTTGGTCCTTGGTCCATAAAAGGGCTTCAAATTGGCCTGCAATTGGTCTTCAATCTTTAAGCATCTTGCAATTGTGTCCCTGCAAACTTGGGCAAAAATCCTTTTCGCGGCAGGAATCCCTGCTTTCACACTAGATATTCAAACGGGAATATCTTGAGCTTCTGATATCGAAATCAAGCGATTCAAAAACCTAAATTTATCTACGCGTCCAGGACTATAACTTTGATGAAGGAGTCGAATTGAGATAAAATTGTTTTAAAGAACAGAATCTGGCAGTAATCTAGTTGGTCAAAAAGGTTCTTGATCTGACAAAGCCGAGCATCCAAATCTGACTGAGAGTCTGCCCTAAGATCAGTGATCCCTAGGACCCAATAAAGGTGTAGGTCAATTTTTCAACATGTCATGAGTGACAGAACATAGCTAGGATGGTCAGATATCGTATGAAACCAAGTCAGAATCAGAGCCTAATTTGGAACAAAAAATTGCGACAACAGCAGAATCAGTTTTTTTTAGTACAAAATTTGAGGGATTTATCCAACCTTAAAATCAAGATAACGAAGGAACGAATTTAGCATTATGAAGACCCCTAGTCAGTCTAAGAAACCTGATAATTTTGGCAGCAAAGGGAAAGAATAAAGAGAGTAGAAAACAGCTTAAATAGGGTTTTAAAAAAAAATATTTCTTTCTCTGCTTTTGTCAATCTTCCAGCAAACATGAGTTAAACTCATACACTCAGTTCAAAAGAGGTATACAACGTCTCCATCACGTGGGGTCCAAAAATGAGTAACAACACTCCTCATGAGATTTGTGAATAGAACATTGTCAAACATATATAATATATACGTTCTAACATACCTATATAAGTTTTCAATTATCAGACTAATTCATATATACTTAACAAATACTTAACATATTCAAATCATAATTTAATGTATACATGCGCAATACATCGTCATTAGCATCATTCAATGGTATGAAAAATGTATCCTCAAGCTATTTAAGGCGTATACTACCCCCTTCAATTTAGTAAAAGGGGGTGATAATCCAAATGCACGCTTGTATAACACAACCTGATTACGCACCTCACTAGATATGATTGCCCATTTATAGATATGAAGTCCAAACAGAAATGTAATGTCCTACACTATGAGTGTCATCTCCTCATGTCTAAGATAGAACATATGAGCCTTATATCTCCATCGCTCAATCAGTAGTGAGTCAAGTTGTGGTCAAGCTTGATGTGATCTAGACAACTAATGTATAAAAAACCAACCTAGAACATATATGGTTGAACTCGATCATGTAGTTTCATCCGCTTATGTGTTCAATAATAAAACTTAACCTTATCTTGCAAAACAATTTAAAACATAAGTAAAAAAAAGTACATTGAGTGTTAAGTAATTAAATTATTAATTGAAGTTAAATATAATTACGATCTTGGCAAATACATCCTCTGATATATGTTTATCATGCAACCACAATACAAAAAGTTTCAGTAGGCTTGGTAGACATGTACTATGACCCAAACTCTTCATCAAAATAATCATAATCCAGGCATGTCATCCTCACAATGTGTATGCCCTCATAAGAAGACGATATGTCACCTCACGTGCATGACATTCTATGTAATAGTACACATGTGTCATATTAAATTTGATAAATTTAATATTATATAAAAAAAACATGATAATGGATTTAAAGCAACAACAAAGTATATTATAAATGTGTTATCTAACATACATTGTCGAGCAAGAAATGTTTTCCTATTATGGGTGGTCTCATTGCATATGCGACATCTATAATATGCATACCCTTTTATTACATCCATCTCATTGTGTAAATGAGTTGACATTCATCGACCACACTTGAGTTTCCATCTAGATGAATCTGCTTTTACTTAAGGTCTAATTTAATCACTCCATTCTAACTCATCTGATAATATATAGAATGTCAAGCCATATGTTGATCTGTAGCTCTGAATCGTGTAATGATCATCAACAAACTAAGTAAAGTCTAAGTGATTCTCAACGCAACATATAAGAACATGTGAACATGGTCGATGAAATGTTTACCATTTACCACACGTGTAAGATTTTACTTTCGATTTGACTACCCATCTAACTTATTTGATAACATTTGGTTTTATAGGGGTGTTGATATGAAAAACTTTTTGTTTGGTATCGAACAACATTACAATATAATCTCTTGATCTATCCCTGCTAATTATTAATTCAACATGAATTTTTAGATGTCAAATTATTTCATGTTGAATAAAATCATTTGCTTTACTTCTTCGCTTGATCTAATAACTATTACACTTATAAAATGTCAATTACACTAGAGCGAAAACATGTATTACATGAGCACCTCTCCGAACATGATTAAATGATAAAGATATATTGACTGTTATATTGCCATACCAGTTAACACCATCATAAAAAAATGATCATTTTTTTTTTAATCCTGCTAAAGTCATTTTTGATATATTGGGTCCAACTTACACATTCTTTCATGCTAAAATCAAATTTGTGCCTTAAATATTCAGAACACATCCGCATAAAATCTTTTTGTATATATAAGTCTTTGAATTTGTGATTGAAGTTGCTAACAAAATATCAAGCATAATACAAATGGTATCATAAAGGTTCATGCCAAATTTTTGCTACTCTATTCTTAATGTTTACATGTTCATTTGATATTATACAAATGTTTATTCCTTTACTAGTAACGTACCGCTGTGGTTTTGAATCTATGAGCTTTTACAAATATAAGACAAAGAATTCATTACTAGTAGGTGAGCCTAATGATTTTAGTAAGGATGATAATAAGTAGGGTTAGGGTTGGATTTTGCTTTATTTTCCCCTGACTCAAAATATTTAAATCCATTACCCATCTCAATCTTTAACACAATTAGATCGGGTTGATTGAATGAATTTTTTTACTAGAAAATTACCTACTAGGTATTTGATATGATCTTGTTTTTATTAAATCAATTTTACAAAAATAAAATCTAATTTTAAAAAATAAATTAGATCTTCATCAATAAATCATAAAACCATAAAATAGAGTCTAATCTCCAAATCCTTTTATAAAACCATAAAAACTCTTAATGAATCATAAGATAAAAATACATGAATTACATTTAAAAATAAAATTACAATTTTATAAAATAAGTTAAAAAATCAGGTTAGAGTTGAGTCAAGTGATAGAGTGAGTGAACCCCTCACTTGTCTTCGTATTCAACTCTAATTAAATTGGGTTAGAGTTTTATGTAGTTTAACCAGGTCAAACTAGATAAAGTATTTGGTCCAACTGAATTGGATGATATTGGAACTTAATAAATCAAGTGAAATTATCATCCTTAGGTTTATTGCATTTAATGTCACGGTGACCACACCCTCTTTCTTATAAAGAGAAAAAGGTTTTTTATAGTTTAGAGTGGGTGAATATCTTATGTTGAAAAGCAATTGCTACCTAATATTTTGGTCACTTGGAAACCCTAACTAGTCTTTAGAGTTCTAAAGTAAGGAACCAGTTATGATAAAATAAAGATATTATCACCATAAAGCATTTTATTGGGGTAAGTTGCATTGCTACTTGTCTTTTATTTCTAATGGTATGTTGTGCCTAATCTATTAGTGGTCTATCTACATGGGTGATAACGGGTCTCCTATTATGAGTTAAACCCTGTATAGATGGTTGGTTCAAGTCTAACCATCATAAGGTTTGGTTCATTTATGTCACTCCTAATTATTACCATTTTGATAGCACTTATTGAATTGACATGTATATAATTGGTGACTCTTGATCATGACATGTGATTAATAGTATATCAAGCCATGTCAATGAAAAACTAATAAGCTTATGTTGGGCTTATTGAATCTTATTAAGGTTCATATATCCTAATACCAAAGATTCACTTGAAATATTTGTTGAATGAATAAAGATTGTATGCCTCGGTCTTACCCAAACAATGACCATCATGGGTTAATCTATTTGGAATAAGATCTAATGACATAAAGGTCCTTTATGGACTAAGTTTTTTACAAATGACCCTTTTGAGGTTCACTTATCTTTCAGATCTGTTATTTAACAATCACCTTCTTATAATTCTAGCTTTATTTATTCACCCTTTATCAGTGTTTATACACATCGGTGTTATCATTCGTGTGTATATATTCACAACGGATGGATAACTAACATACATGTATGAGAAATAATTAAGAGACCAATACTCCTAATTTGCTTGGTGGAAATTAGACTTAGACATTTCTAATACTTATTTTCATTTAAAATTAAAAGAATAGGCTACTCCTCTTAATTTTCAAGGTAATGGCCCATGTTGAGTCCATTTTCCCTAAATACCTAGAGTGAATAACAAAATATTTTTGACATGATTTTTTTTAAAACATAGATAAGTTTTAAAAGGCTTCTGATGTTAGCCTAATGGACTGTTTTAATATGGGTCAAACCCTTAATGAGTTTTATAAACAAGTTATAGAACTTAATGCAAATGTATGTATGTATGTATGTATGTATGTATGAGCATTGGTTTTCTATCATTTAAAACCAAAAGACTATGTCAACACATATAGTTGAATAGATCAATGTTCATAAACAAAGAAAGACATGTTGCAATCCTAAGAATAATGATGAAATGGCAAAGGACATGAAAGAAAACAAGATGCAAAATTAAGAGATTCAACCAAATGCATTGAAACACAAATATTAATATGATAAATGTTGTTCAATCCCTAAAATCTCTTCACAAAACACATTAAAATCAACAATAAAACAAGATGAAAGATTAAGGTATTTAGCCAACATCATTCAAATACAAATATCAATCTAATAAAAATTATTCAATCTTGAAAATCTCATCATAAAATACATCAAAACTAACAATAAAATAATATAATTATTCAAAAGATGTTTGGGGTTTGAGATAGACCTTTTAAAGGTTATTGAGGTGGACCAGAAGCTACTGAAACAATAGTGAAAGTGGTAGAATAGTGGTTGCAAGTCTCTAACACGTGCTTAGAGGGATTGTCATGGTTAGCGGGTCATTGCACACGCCATCGACATCTGATTGACATATAGGTGGCTCTGCCTTGAACCATAGTTTTAAAACCCGGTCTGGGCCAGCGGGTCGACCTGGGACCCGAGGCTGGAACCGAGCTGGGTTTATGAAAAAATAGGGGTAGTTAAAAACCCAGCCGACTTC
>Ga0307510_10008581_pt1 | contig 12186 bp, 9 predicted proteins | sample 12_EM_MG_FD_207224 | JGI IMG/M metagenome (GOLD analysis project Ga0307510, IMG submission 207224) | Populus trichocarpa ectomycorrhiza microbial communities from riparian zone in the Pacific Northwest, United States - 12_EM | ecosystem: Host-associated > Plants > Roots > Unclassified | place...
GAGGGAGAGATTTTTTTTCATAAATACCTTGCCAAAAGCACACAAATGTTTTCAGTATCAGCTGATAAGGCTAAAAAGAGCATTCAAGATTTAGGGTTTCTTTGTTATGTTTGTTTCTTTGCTGCATAGGACTACAAGAATCACTAGACAGCAAATTTCACCTCCTCCTCCTCCTGGTTTTGTTGCTCAGCCATTCCTTCCTTTGCATTACTTGTAAGTTTCTATCTTTTTTTTATGTTTTTTCCTTTTTGTTGTTAAAGTTTTAATTTTTTTAAGTTATGGTTAAATGGGGACTGAAAATAAAATTAGGGTTAGCAACCACCCTTACCTGTAGATGTAACGATTTTAAATTTTGTTTATGAGTGTGTGTGGTTTTTGCATGTGGGTTGTTAAGAGGGGAACTAAGGGAAAATATAAAATTAGGGTTTGAAATTTGGAAGAATGGAGAAAATGTAGGTCAGGGTGTTTGAAATTTGTGATTTTGAGTTATAAAGCACCACTCTTACTCTTTTCATTGTGAATTTGAACTTGTTGGCTCTTTAAAATGGTGGGGTCTTTTTGTTAGGATTTTATTTGGGAACGGGAGTCTTATGGTTTTTTTTTTAGGTATGCTGTATGTGTTGTGTGTAGAATCAGAGATGAGTAATAAGGACAATGAGGTTGGATCAGCACGGGAAGTGCCTGGTACTTTAGAGACAGAGCAGCTGGTTGATGCACAAGAAGCCCCCGTGGAACAAGCTGATAATCCTTCTCCTTCTAATGCTGACGCTGTTGATATCCCTTTGGAGTTGAATTCCCGTCTACAGCAACCCCACCAAGATTCTGCTCTGTCAACCCCATTTGATGATAAAAGAAGCTTAGTCATGCCTAAAGTTGAATCTGTGAAAGATGTCAAAGCCAACGGAACATATAATTCGGAACCTGAAACATGTGCTGGAGACGGCATTGCTATTTCAAGTAGTCATGTTGAAACTGCTAAACCCACTGTAGATGCTGAAATAAAGCCCTCTGACATACAGGGTGCAACTGGTCATGATACTTGGGCAGTTGTTAAGTGGAGTAACGAACCAGCTGAGCCTCAGGCTGGATCTTCAGACGATGAGGCTAAAGTTGATAACAAGAGAGGATCAGATGATGCAAAGAACAATATAGATACGCCTAGTCCCAAAAGTAATGGAAACTCTACACCTAGGCGTACATTTCTTTTGGATGAAAATAGTGGTGGTAGTGAATCGGGTACAGAAGAGGAGCAAAATGATTTTCTGAGTGAGCTTCATAGTTTCTTTAGCGAGAAGAGCATGGAGTTTAAACCTCCTAAGTTCTACGGAGATCTCCTAAACTGTCTTAAGTAAGTTTTTAATGACTAACACTACCAAATTTCATGCTTTTCATTTGAGAATAATGACTTTTTCAGAGATGCATTTTCTAATATGTACCTTCTTATGGTAATAAGGCTGTGGAGATCTGTGATGAGATTGGGTGGTTATGACAAGGTATACATTGTCTTATCCATGATTCAAAACCATTTCCATTTTTGTGTGCATCTTAAATTAACTTCTTTGTTAGTTATTAGTTGCACTTGGTTTTTGTTGGTGAACTTAATAAACTCAATTATGGTAGGGCTAGGGCTAAGCACAATAACCCACGCAGCCATGGAAACACATTTCTGTGCTTTTGTGTACACATAAATTTGGAAGTTAATTTTATGGAAGCAGAGTAATGCTTTGATGTTACATAGACAGGAAATTTAAAAAATTGTTGCTAGCTACTGGGTGAATCTTACTTATAAGCAAGTGGTGTTTCTCATTCATATGTTTTATCAGAATATCTTACTTAAAAGCGATTTTGATAGGTTTTTTCATGAGATTTTAGCTGATCTCTATCGTTATAATGTATCTGGCTTCTTTCTGATTGGCAGGTGACCTCATGTAAGCTGTGGAGGCAAGTAGGAGAATCCTTTAAACCCCCAAAGTAAGGAACAATATATGTTGCCATATGTAAATATAATAGTTCAAGCTAGTTATCTATTGTTGCAATATCAAGCATTTTTCGTGTTTTTCCAGAGTATCTTGCATTTATTTTCTAGCAGCTTTCTTAAACTAGCATGTGGAGAAAAGTCATGAAAATGTGGATTTGAAAAGGTATGGCACATGTGCACTGTCATCAGTGATAGTGAGGAACCTATCCAATTCCATGAAACAGTTACTCGGACTTGAAGATCTAACAATAATAGATCCTGTTAGCTAAGTGCAAACATTAAAATAACTATTAAAGAATACTTGGTGCTTTCCAACCAACATATTATCTTTATTGTGAGTTGTAAGAAAAAAGTTCATGGGGGCATCTAAATATAAGATTAGAAGATCAAAATCATTGTTTGCACACTTGTTTTGTTAACTTAAGCCAATTTAAATTTCTTTTAATTAGTAAGCAATCAGATAGTACTTGTATGAAAAATGATTGGATATAATTGTTAAGACAGAGTATGTCTGAGGCCATTGCCCAGTAAGTGTGATGTGAGGGATAATCTAGGACATATGAGCAAGAATTTCAGGGAATAGATAAATGATGGTGGGAGAAAAACCAGATGAATTATCTGTATAAACAAATGCCTTGGTGTATCTTAGGTGCAAAACACTTCACATGAAAAGGTATTAGCTATATTGACATGTTGCAGAAAGTCAGGAATTCTGGAAACTCAGATTGATTTTCATGATATTGCTTTATATGACCTCAATAAGACTTGCGATTTAACCATGTATCAAATGACATCCCCACATGCTTATCATGTTCCCTTTGTTTCCAGAACAAGTGTTCCTTATATTGTTTGTCTATATTTTAATGTCTTCCCATCCTTTTTTCTGCTGCTTTTGCAGGACATGCACTACAATTTCGTGGACATTTCGAGGGTTTTATGAGAAGGTGATTATATGGTGATAAAATGTACATATATCACTGAACCTTGTCATTCTTTGTGCATTCTATTTCGTTAATTGCTGCTTGGTACATAGTTTGAATTTTCCATAGATCTGCATGTGTGTATAGATATAACTATGTATACATGTTTATGTTTTTGGTATATGATCATGGAGAATGGTGCAAAAGGGTCCATATAACTAACCCCAACTAGTTTGGGTTGAGGTTTGGTTGGTGTTATTGTATATGTGTTTGTAGTTTATTATATCAGCCAGGCATTAAGTTCCTATTCATTGAGTTGGTGTTTTCGAGTATGTTTTCTTACTGTGATATTGCTAATGTGATGAGATATTATACAATATACTAAAAGAACTGAATTTTCTTATGGCGCTTCACTATTTTTCTTACAGTGCTTCACTGTCCATATGGACAGTGAAGCACCTCTTCTTCTTCCTTTTTTTTCTTTTTTTGCCCTTTTTTTAAAAACAATTTTGTCCTCAACTTTTTTTTCCTTTTTATTTAATCATTTTGTGGTCTAATCTCGTGAGAGAGTTTTCAATTATCATAGAAAGACAAAATTTAAACTAAGAGGACCACAATGTAAAACATAGAGAAAATCCGTAGTCAATCTCAAAGTTTTTACAATTTTTAATTTGGTCCAAAAGTTTATTTTATTAATTTTTTAGTCTTTGGGTTTTGAGAGAGGAGATAAACTCGTCGAAAACAAGTGAAAGGTTGTCGATTGACCACAATCTAGCCACAAAAAATAGACTTCTATGTCAATGGATTCCATTTGATGAGAGGAATTCAATGAAGGTGGTTTTTCCTTGTAAACATGGCGGGAAAAGTACATCAAAGACAATTTTGGAGTGTTTCAGAGTTGATAACTGGTTATGGAGGAATTTATGGTGCTTTTGAGGTGTTTTTAGATGAAAATGGGTGAAAAAATTCCAGACGAGCTTCTAGGCCGAGTCACGCCTGGCCTGTTTTTGTTTTTTTTCTTTAATTTAAATTTATTTTTTTAAAATTAATTAATAAAATATTATAAATATATTAAATTAATTAAGAATACATTAAAGATATTATTTTATTAAATATCATTTAATTTTTACTTTGTTTTTGAACAAGAGCATAGCAATCTTTTTATAATATTAGCAATTTGTTTTATAGCCCATCATTATTATTTTTTAAAAAGAATAAGGCCATGTCATTATTGTGGTGCATAAGTACCTAGAATGTGAATGTACTGCAGGAATCAAGTCACGTGGGGTTGACAAGTTTCACAAGTAGATCAACTTGCCTGCTATATAACTTGAACATCTATCAAAAGCCTGAAGTTATCTCTGTTTTCTCCGATTTGTTTGTTATCCTCCTTTGGCTACAACTTTTTGCTGTTATTTGGTGTTTTGTTGGCTTGTGTAATGAAGTTTCTGTTTAAATTATGCGTCTGTAATGGTGCATGTGCTTCATCAGGCACTACTTGATTATGAAAGACACATAACAAATGCTGGTGAGCCTGACATCCCCATTGCCTCCAAGTCTGAGCCCAAGCAGCTGAAGCCGCCCAAGCTGTCCAGGTCAGAGCCTGTGCATGTCGACACTCAGGTAAATATCAAAACTTCCCGTTCAATAGATATATCCTAACTTTGTGATACCTCTTGTTTACTGTTTGGTGATGTTATTTTGTTACTACCTTGTTAAACTGATTATAGATCAAGGTGAGTGGAGAAACATTTGTGGTGTTTTTTAAACCCGAGGCATCCTCTTAAGAAAAAGATCAGCCTTCTGAATTGAATTATGTTGAAGTAATGTGAACAAAATTTTACTGGTGGCTGATCATTCTGAGAGTTCAGTGGTTTTCAGAATATTTTTCAATGGGCCATTAAATACAAAGTTAAAATATTGGTGGAATCAGATATAGTACATAATCTATATCTGGCTCTATAATTTGTGACTTGTGAACATGAATTTCTTTTCCAGGCTGACATGATGGCGCCTTGCATGTCATACCCTTTTATTTATTTATTTTACAAAAATGTATTAACAATAAGAAATGTCATTGATATACAGTGCAACATTAAGTTCCTGTGAGAGTCTAATGAAGAAGGGGACTTTCCTAACTTGTAACAGAAGTTTAAGAATCAGTTTCCCACTCAATTTATTTTACTCAAACTCCCAAATACCACTTCAGGGCATTGGAAAACCTATCTATTGGGGGCTCTCCCAGCACTGTTATCCATTCAAGAACCCATCTAGAACTGGGCCATCTAATTCACTCGGGAATAACTTTACCAGCGGCAGGACATACCTGGTTCCGAAGTGGGTGCAGTCAACGTGAACCCTGCCTAACCTTCTTTGTTTTTTGAAGTTTTACCCTGATAATATACTTAAGAGCTTTTGCTCATTTAAGATGCTATTTTCTTTCTTCTTTTTCCACCAAAAGCTTTAAGCACCCTTTTTTCTCCATTGTTGTCCTCTTGCCTACATTCTCTTTGCTTGGTGATATTCAGGCTTCTGGATCGGGTAGAACTCGTAGGGATGCTGCTGCACGTGCAATGCAGGGTTGGCACTCACTTCGTTTTCTTGGTAATGGCGAAGTTAGTAGCCCTATCATTAAGGTTTGTTGAAATCATATTGAGCATTTCTCTATTTTTTTTTTCTAATGTGTGTTCATGTAACTGGTGTTTACGGTGATGTATCTGTATTTTGTAGGACAAGAATACTGTACCTGTGCAAAAGCGTGAGAAGGAGCTAAAAAACATTGGTAAGAAACAGGTTTTATCAATTTCTCAATTTGTTCTTAATTTGTTTGCAGCTTAAACAAGTTTCCAAATTTGGACCTTTTGGCTCAGGTTTACTGAAACGCAAGAAACCATCTTACGTGGAACATGCTGTCAAATCTCCACGCACCAAAAGTGCACGGTTAAGATTCTTGTTACCCAGTTTATTGCATTTACCCATTGGTATCAAATATTTGCTTTGCTTCGAAACAATACTGGCATTGATTTGAATGGCTTGATTTTTTTACCAGATTGGATGTGGAGGTGACTGATATTGGAGCCCCAGCTGATTGGGTGAAGATCAATGTACAGAAAACAGTAAGTTCTTGCATGTTTTTTTTTTCCCTTTAGAAGGCAATGCAGAAATCTGTACTACTTCTAACTTCGAATGAACAATTGTCTACAGAAAGATAGTTTCGATGTGTATGCTTTAGTTCCAGGTCTCCTCCGTGAAGAAGTGAGTACTTAAATTCTTGTTTCCCTGTCTTCTTTTTTACTTCACTCGTACACATGTTTTACTCATTTTACATAGAAAACAATCTGATGTCATTTAGCAGTGTATTTAGAAAATTCTTGCCTGACTAGAAAGCCCCCCCCTAACTTGCCTGGTTTGATGTTATTATTTAAGCAGAACCTGAGGGTGCCAAGGCCATTTCTATATGCTTGGTGTACTGCTTTACATTATTTATAGATTGTGGGTTCCTAGTTTCATGTACTGCCCACCTTATTGAGACGCCCTTAAGTTGCCCCTGAATTGATGAAGATTCCAACTTCTCAATATACTCAATTTCAGAGATATAAGAATGTGTCTGCAAGATTGGACGTGAATGGATAATTTTTGTGATGACTTGATGAAATTGAAATTGGTTTCGATTCAACTCATTGCTTTCTAGTCAATATATCACTCTTTCATTCAAACTGTAAACACCAACATCTATGCTGATGATATCATGTTGAGACATTCATGAACTTGTTATTCTGCAAAATCAGGTTCGGGTTCAATCAGATCCAGCAGGGCGCTTGGTTATCAGTGGTGAACCTGAGCATGAGGATAATCCTTGGGGTGTCGCACCATTCAAAAAGGTATGCGCGCCTTTTCTTTTTGTAATGCCTGTTATTTCCCATGCTAGGGTATAGAGTATATGAAACAATCCTTGCAGCATGTCTCATGGTTTTAGCTGTTGAGGAACAGCAAACATTTGATTACTGTACTCATTTAAGACTTGTTAAACATTTCCATTTCTTTATGAAGTCGCTAAGATTAGCATTGTTTTCAGGTTGTCAGCTTACCCTCAAGGATTGATCCACATCAGACAACAGCTGTGGTCACCTTGCATGGACAATTGTACGTCCGTGTCCCATTTGAGGAGTCAGACTGATCAGTTGAAAAAGGTCCATGCCTCTTAAAGACACAAGCGAATTGCCATTAGGGCAACGAAGCTAATTGTTGGAGCTGGATGGATTTCAGACATGGTTGTAATTGCCTTGTGTTAGATTAGTACTTAACCGTGTTGATACTATCTAGGTAGGAGGCTTTTTTTAATTCAAGTTATCCATGGGACGTGTTATATGTTTTTGCTTGCGAGCTTTATCCACATCGAACTTGCATATTTTCATAATGTTATTGCAAGTTTCTCTCTGATCTTTTTGCTAAACTTTTACTGTGATCATCCAAATTGGTATATTGAATTATCCCCTCATGTTGCTTCTTTAACAGGATTAGGATTGATTATTAGGTACTCTTTAAAAATTTTACCTCAAGACTTTTCTTCGTGATTTATGGTTTTTTCTTTTTATTTCAAGCTCATGGTTTCCCCTGAAAAAATCACAAAAAAGGCGCATGAAGTCAGCCCTGATACCAATCCTTGACAATAACAGCATACAATGGCAAGGCATGTCGCACAGCAGAGCATTTTATGGCTCCTTTGTTGCTTTGATGTTGTGTTGCTGGTGCTAGAAAGAAATATGGTATGGTAAACTACGAATCGCAAACTACGCAAAATTTGCCATTTCGCTAGGGAATGTATGCATCAGAGAGAAGAACAAAAACAAGAAATGGACTAAAATTATGCAACAAAAAACCACTATAACCACTCTGTTTGAGGTTACATACAATTTTATACAGGTGTAAAGGGCACCAACATGAGATTCCTCTGTAGCAATAAATAATATTTTTTTTAACAATTAAGTAATAAATAATAGAGACGGCAAAATCATGGAGAAAATACTTGTAGCTCCAAATTATCAGATTTCCTACATTGAAAAAAAAAAACACTATGGCCACCATTAAGTTGAGGTCACCATTGATGCCAAGTCTAATTCTTCATCAGAGTCGATCACATCTTTGTAATCATAATAAGCATTCACCTGCAATGGAGAACGTATTTAGGAGTGTGTTTGTGCAATGGGTAGCTAATTAAAGACTATCTTACCATTCTGCTAATTTATAGGTGAAATTCATACCGCTGGTCTTGGAGTAATTGCTTCAAAACTATGGAACTCGGGATCGTCAAAACAGGGGGGTTTTAGGACAATATATGCTCCTTTATTCTTGTATCTATCCTCGGTTGCCTTCAAAACAAAATGATTTGTAACAAAAAAAAATATGAAAAGAAGCGAAGTGATGTTAAATTTTGGTTGGTCAATTAAATGATATCCATTAGTTTCATCTGGCAACACGCGATTCCTTGAGTGATTCAACCTATGCAGTAACGTTTAGGAACTTCATTCAAGTCTTCCGCGCATCATTGACATCCAACAAAGTTAAAAGAGATGGAGGGACTGTGTTTTACTTAAAGAAGACTAAGCCAGATTGATTGTCTAATGTAGATAATGTCATTTCAAGAATACCTAATATGATTCACACAAATAAAAAAAAAAGAGTTTAACACGTCCAATATGCAGTGTTTCAAGATGTTCAAAATATCAAAACCAGTCAATCAAAAAGTCAAGTTTGGAAATCATTTCTACCAACATAGCAGACACTTTCTATATGAAAGCCAGGCAAAGAACATATACAAAAGCTTAACATCTCCAAACATGTTAATCATTGCAAGATTTGGATACCAATGTGGAACCCACAATTGATGCCAAAGGATGCAAAACTGTCTTTCCAGTGTAAGAGTTGAGATGTGTGAAATTTGAAAAGAGACCAGTATAGGAAAGAAGGATTAAAACAAAACCTGAAATTGTGGGTAGTCTGGAGCACTAAAGAGAGTAATAAGCTTTCCTGACGGTACAACATGATCTATGGTGTACCCTTCATCCATTCCTCCCAGACCGGGCCTCTTTTCCCTTGCATCGGGCCCTTCATGTGATCTGATGATTAGCTAAGGCAACAAAATGAAACATTAACTACAATGTCAATTCTTGAATAGTAAAACATCACCTTATTCTTAGCATGAAGTGCTGAAATAGTGAAACGTGACCCGGATAAAGAATGCAAGTAAAACAAAGCATCTTTCTATTGTTCGTATATGCAGAAAATAGGCCAATTCTTCTAAAGTTTGTGATCACAAATTGCCACAAGCACCCCAAAGTAACTACCAATAATTTTCCTTTTCAACATAATGTCAAATTGGACCAGTATAATAATTGATACAAGTAAGGAAAAGGAAAAATCACATATGAATAGAAAGTTCTGATTCTGATTTGGGGATAGGTCATTTATTTTAAAAATCTATGATTGAAAAATTAAAAATTGAGCATTTGAGTAGGTAGTAAAATTTCTCAACAACATGCCAATAAAGAGAATTAAAAATGCAATGAAGAAAATTAAATGAGAATTTAAATTTGCACGACCTTCAGTTCGAACTTCTTTAAAAAATCTTCAGTACAATCAGGTCCCCATAACAAACCAATGCCTCTCTCTGTATTTGGTGAAAGTCCAGATTTCATTGTTGGATCTGACCATAACACATCTCCAGGAATTAAGTTCTGACCTTCCCATGGAGGGTCAAGAACTGATCTTCGAGCTTTGGATAACTCCTCCAAAGAACCAAGACATAATGGTTTGGTTTCAGAATTTAAAATTATCCTCCGATTTTTCTTTCCCTTTGATCTCTTTGATGGGGTGATGGACACACTGCGGAAAAGTCCTCCGTGAGCAGTATATACACGCCCAGCTATAACAGAGGCCAAGGGAAGGCCTTCAAAGCATCCCAAACACTTCCGATAGACATGCTTACCTTTATCACCATACTTTGCCAAAACTTCTTTCTCAAAACCATACACAGATGTACAATACTTGGATTCATGATTGCCGCGAAGGAGAAATACCCTTTGTGGCAAAAATACCTATGCAACATACCAATTCATAAACATTACTCAATTAACAAAAAAAAAAAACAAGACTGAGTTTAAAGTAAGAAGTTGTAATTTATATCCTCAAGAAAGAAAAGGAGAGATCGAGATAAACATTCATGCATGGAACTTGGACATTTAGCAAACAAATAAATGACTACTTAAATGAAGCAAGCACCACCAGCCCACAACATCTCTAGTAACTTAGCAATATGAAGTTGATACACAAATTGTATGTTTTTCTGCAGATGTTCAATATAAGGTCTAGAAATTAATATATACCTTGTTCAAGATAGCAAGATCAATACTTTATCTATGTGTGTGTGAGTACAACATAGAAAAAGACTACAATGACAAACAAATCAATACAGCAAAATCTGCTGTGTCCTAACAATTCTTTTTTATCAAAAGAAAATATCAACCGTAAATTGTCTTAAGATTGCACAAATAGTCCAGAAATATTAGAAACTTAGTATACTGTGGCTTACAGCTTAATAAGAAGTGGGCATGTGGCACCTCTAACAAGACAGGAAAGAGGCCATTTAGTTATAATCTAATACTTAGTTAAAATGAGCCTAAAATAGTAGGAAAAAAAGGAATCTTTTAAAGAGGGATTTTTCTCACCTATTCACTCTCACACACTCACCAATGACATTTTCTCTATCCCTCACTGAACCACTCCTCTTCTCTTCACTCATGGAACCAGTCGATTGATCCCTCCCTCCATCATCTCCTCCAAGGCGTATCTGGTTGAAGCCTGGACCAGTTGCGATATGAAAAACCCATTTGATGGTCTTATACAGTGGTTCTGTTTGTCAACCTCTGCTTGAGCTGCAATATTCATATCTGCTTAAGGCTTCTAAGGATGGAGTTCTAAACTCTTCCTAAGATCCATTCAAGATCACTTGCTATCCTTCATGATCCAATTTAAGGTACTTACTTTGCTATGTCACGACAGTTACTTGATGGTAACATTACTATGCATAATTGCCGAACAATTGTGATTCCCAACATTAACGTGTTTTATGTGATATTAAGAAGATATTCTCCTAATATACCTAGATTCTCTGCTGGGCTATATTTACTTGATACAAACTCATGATATTCATAGTAAACAATGGATATGAAGAGAACCACACAAACACTGTTTGAAAGAGCTTATAAACTAAACTGCCACATTTCTCCGAATTCGAATACCTTCAAGCTCCCTTTAGCTTCCCATTATCAATTATTATTACATTTTTCTAGCCATATAGTGCCATAGATAACTCAGTTAAGCATCAGAGCAGTCACATTTCTCTGAATTCAAAAACCTTCAAGCACTCTATAGCGTCAAATTCATGAAAAGAAACTAATACGAGAAAGAAAAAAGTTTCCATTAATTTGTGTGTGTGTTAACAGAATTCTTGAATTGCAATGAACAGTAGTGTTTTAAAGAAAATAACCTTCCAAGCTAACAAGAGCAAGAAAGTCTCAAGGCCCCAGGCTCCTCGATCAACATAATCTCCATTAAACACAAAAAACCGATCTTCAAAAGGAAATCCAGCATCTTGCAACAAAAACATAACATCATGAAGTTGCCCATGAACATCTCCTACAACAACCACTCTAGAATTTTCATTACAGTCATCAATTCTAACACAATTAGGCTCTTTGTGCAGAATTTTCGAGGCAGTGAGGACTAAAGCGTCAAATACGGAAACAGGGAGGACTGAAGGGAGTTCAGATGGAGGGAGGTTTTTGGAAGACCAATCAAAGGCGGAAATGAGGTTTTGGATCCAGTCGAGAGTGACGGAAGAGTTCGAAGGCCATGAGAGAGGGATCTGAATAGGTGGTGGTGATGGACCTTCTGGGGTGGACGTGGTTGTTGTGGTGGAGGAGGTGGTGGTGGCTTCTTCTGGTGAATTGGTGGCGGTGGTGGCGGGTTCGTGATCTGACGGAGAGCCAGATGGCAATGAATCTGACATGGTCTTTTTTTTGGGCTTTCGAAACTACAGCCAGTGTATAAAAATTAAAGATGTCTGTCTGTAGATTTGCTAGTCTCTGTTCAATCAATTTTTATTTTTATTTTTTTACTTTTTATACATTTGTTGTAATATTTTCAGACTTTTTTTCATAAAATATATTTTTAAATCAATTTTTATATTAATTAAAATTAAAATATCTTTTAAGTAACTGTAAAAAAATA
>Ga0307510_10008583_pt1 | contig 12185 bp, 9 predicted proteins | sample 12_EM_MG_FD_207224 | JGI IMG/M metagenome (GOLD analysis project Ga0307510, IMG submission 207224) | Populus trichocarpa ectomycorrhiza microbial communities from riparian zone in the Pacific Northwest, United States - 12_EM | ecosystem: Host-associated > Plants > Roots > Unclassified | place...
GCGACAGCTGTTACCGGGTGAAGATCAACGGCGATGCGCCGCTGGAGGTTACCCTGACGGGCGGCGTGGCAGACGATGGCCGCAGGCCGTTCCTCGGCCTGCCCTGGACCGGGCTGCTCGGTGCGACGGCCGTACAGGCGGTGTGCGACGCTGCACCGGGCGTGGTGACCCATCTCGATCTGGGTGTCGTCCGACCGCACGGGCTGGTGCGGCGCTGATCGGCCGCGCGGCGACGGTTCGTCAGAAGGTGGCGATAATGTTGGGTAGGTCGATCGTGTTGCGAATGCCGGGCGGTGCGGCGCACACTGCGGCGACGGCATTGACGGCGCGGTGCGCGGTGTATCCGGGCATGACGGCGGTATAGTTCTCCAGCGCGACGGGGAAGGTGATCGCCACTTCCATCGGCGTGTCGCCTTCGACCGACAAATGCCATCCGGTCTCGCGCAAGGTCCAGTCGCGGTCGACATTGGTCGCGCAATACCAGTGCGCGCGGAAACGCAGCACGGGCTTGCCCTGGTGCAATCCGGTGACGGTGATGCGCTGCGCGGCGACGGTGCCGGCCTTCAAGGTCCCGGCGGCGATCTCGGTATCTTCGCTCACCGCGGCCACGTCGCCAGTCACCGTCGTGCTGTCGAACGGCAGGCCGATCGCATCGCCGATCTGTCTGAGCGACGCGACGAAGCTGTCATGCACATGCGCCAGCTTGCCTTCGTCCATCGCGCCAGGTTGCGCGCCGAAGCCCATAACCTGAAAGAGCATCTCGGGTGAATCGCGGCGGGAGACGTCGGCAAATTCGTTGATCGTGACGCAGTCGAGCCGGCGCTGCAGCGAGATCAGCGGCAGGATCATCGCTTCGGTGATGAAACCGGGGCTGCTGCCGGTGCTGTAGATCGAGGAATTGCCCGCGGCGCATGCGGCCTCGATCCGGGCGCGAATGTCCGGGTCCATGCTGGCCGGATGATGGAATTCGGAGCGCGTGGTGACGACGTTCTTGCCCGAGGCGAGCAAGGCGCAGACTTCGTCGTAATCGCAGCCTTGCCGCATGTAGAGGACGCAGTCGGCGTCGAGCGCCACAATCTCGTCGAGCGAGCCGGTCGCGGCGATGCCGACTGAGGGTAGGCCGCACAGGTCGCCGGCGTCGCGGCCGGCCTTTTCCGGCGAGCTTACATAGAGGCCGACAAGCGCCATGTGCGGATGCTCGATCACGCCGCGCAAGGCCTTGCGCCCGATATTGCCGACTGACCATTGGACGACGCGAAGGAGCCGCTCAGCCATCACGTCATTCTCCTGCAACCGTGCGCGTCCCGCGGTGGTCCTTGGGCGGCATCTTCTGGTCTACTATCGTTCGGCTAGTTGACCCGATCGGCACGGTCAATCGCCTGGGCGATCAAGCGCGAGCGCTGCCTGCGAGCGGTATCGTGGCGGCATCGACCGGTGTCGGAATTGGCGCCACGCCCGTGCCTGAACCGTGGTCGGGACGGTGACCAGAGAGGCAAGCGCGACGGAGAGAAGCGCGCGCAGCGCAGCCGCCCCTGACATCGCACGAAATATCGCCGTCGTTTCCTTTATTTGCGCGCGACGGTGAAGGTCGCGCCGAACGCCGCGGTCGAATCGCTGCCGACGGCCACGTCGAACACGCTGTCGTCGATCGTCCAGTCGCGCTTCAGCGCGTTCCAGTATCGCAGCTCGGCATCGCCCAGCGTGAAGGAGAGCGTGCGCGTCTCGCCCGCTTTCAGCGTCACGCGGCGGAAGCCCTTCAATTCGCGCACCGGACGCGCGGCCGTGCCGGAACGCTGATGGATGTAGAGCTGCGCGACATCGTCGGCGGTGCGGGTGCCGGTGTTCCGCAGGTCGACCGTCACGGTGACGCTGCCGCCCGGGGCGATGCCTGGCTTGTCGATCTTCAGATTGGCATAGGCGAAGGTCGAATAGCTGAGCCCATAGCCGAACGGCCAGGCCGGCCCACCCGCTTCGTTCCAATAGCGTTTGTTGACGCCCTTGGGATCGTGCGACGCGAGGTGCGCGTAGATCATCGGCACCTGCCCGACGTTGCGCGGCCAGGTGAAGGGCAATTTGCCGCCGGGGGTCGCATCTCCGAACAGCAAATTGGCGGTGGCGGCACCTCCGGCCGATCCGGGATACCAGATGTCGAGGATCGCCGCTGCCTTCGCCCCGTGCAGGTCGAGCGGTCGGCCGTTCATCAGCAGAACGACGACCGGCTTGCCGGTGGCGACGACCGCTTCCAGCAATTCCTGCTGTCGCCCGGGCAGGTCGAGCGTGGATTTGGAGGCGAGTTCGCCGATCATGTCCTGCGCTTCGCCGAGCACGAGCACGGTCACGTCCGCGCCTTTCGCCCTGGCCACGGCCTCGGCGATACCCGCCGTGTCGCCACCCGCCGGTTCGGGACGAACCACGTTGCCGGTAATCATGCCGAAGGGCGACGGGTTGATGCGCCCCGGCATCGTTACGCCGGGGGCAAATTCGACCCGCACGCCTGATCCCAGCTTCGCCTTGATCCCGGCCAGAATGCTGGTCATCGGCGGGTTGTTCTGCGGGAAGACCCACGGCCCGAGCGTGTCGCGCGGCGCGTCGGCAAGGGGACCGATCACCGCAATCGACGTCAGCGCCTTGCGGTCCAGCGGCAACAGTCCGCCGTCGTTGCGCAACAGCACCGCCGCACGCTCAGCCGCGATGCGGGCTGCTTGCAGATGCGCCGACGCAGCGAGCACCCTCGCGGCCCCGGCTTCGTCGACATAAGGGTTCTCGAACAACCCCATGCGGATCTTCGCTTCGAGCACACGGCGCACGGCATCATCGACCTGCGCCATGGTGACGCTGCCCTGGGCCAAAGCCTTGGGCAGCCGGGCGGTCGCCGGTGCGAACAAGGCCATTTCCATATCCAGCCCCGCTTGCAGCGCCCGCGCCGCGGCATCCTGCTGGTCGACAGCGAACCCGTGTGTCTGGAGGTTTTTCACCGCTTCGGCATCGCTGACGACGAAACCCTTGAAACCCCATTGCCCGCGCAGGACATCGGTCAACAACCAGTGGTTTGCGCCGGCGGGCACGCCGTTCAGGCCCATATAGGCGCTCATGATATTGCCCGCACCGGCGTCCACAGCAGCCTTGAACGGCGGCAGATAGGTGTTCCAGAGTTCGCTGTCGGAGAGGTTGACCTCATCATAGTCGCGCCCGCCGAGCGCCGCGCCATAGCCGGCGAAATGCTTCGGGCCCGCGATGATGTGTCCGGGACTGCCGAGATAGGCGCCCTGGAAACCGCGCACCTGTGCCGCTGCCATCGCGCTGCCGAGATACGGGTCCTCGCCGGCCCCTTCGACCATCCGACCCCAGCGCGGGTCGCGCGCGATGTCGACCATCGGCGCGAAGGCCCAGTGGACGCCGACAGCACGCGCCTCGCTCGCCGCGATCGCCTGGTTGCGCGCCACGCCCTCGGGATCCCAGGAAGCTGCATTGCCGATCGGTACCGGGAAGATGGTGGTCAGTCCGTGGATCACGTCGAACCCGAACAGCAGCGGAATCTTGAGACGCGACTTGTCGACCGCGAGGTGCTGCAGGCGGTTCGTTTCCCTGGGGTCGGTCGCGAACAGCAGCGACCCTGCGGCACCGCTGGCGATCTGAGCTTCGATGCCGCGCGCCATCTGCGGAAGTGCGAACAGCGTAACGAGCTGCCCTGCTTTCTCCTCCGGCGTCATCTGCGCGATCAGCGCGTCGGCGCGCGCGCGAACCTCCGCGTCGGACGGGGCCGCTGGTTGTGACGTCCTATGGCGCGGCGTGCTTTGCGCTATCACGGCAGCTGCGCTGGAAAGCGCGGCTATGCCGGCCAGCGAAGCGATCCACCGCCTGGTGCGTCGTGTCATAATGGCCTCCGGTTGTCGGTCTTCGGCGGGTTGTTGCGCAATTCGCGATCCAGCGCGTCGGCCAGCGCGGTCATCCCGGCGAGCACCGGATGATAGGGCACGATCCCTTTGAGCGGTCTTGGATAGCCGTTCGACCAAGGCCGGGCGGAGCAGGCATCATGCCCGTAAGACAGCGCGGCGGCGTCGACCAATCCGGCACCGTTCTGCGCCGCCACGGTCGCGGTGAGGACGGCCAAGCGGGTGGCGAGCGCACGGGCCTTGTCGGCATCCGCATCGGTCAGCGGCGTCGCCGCGCAGGTGCCGTGCGGCGGCAGGAGCGTCAGGTAATTGACGAAGATCAGCCTCGCATCAGGCGCCCGCAGCCTGACCTCGCGAGCAAACGCTTCGAGCCGGGTCTGCAGGCCCGTCCACGTCGCTTCATCGGCCTGGGGGAATGGCCGGCACGGGCGGTTGGCCTCGGGATCGTTGGGGCACGAAGCGATCATGAGCCCGGCGATATAGTTGACGTCGTTACCGCCGATCGTGACGGTAACCAGCCGGGTGTCGGCCGTGAGCGCATCGACCTGCGGCGGCAGCTCGGCCCACGGACTCAGCAGGTTGGCGGTCGTCGCGCCGCCGCAGCTGACATCGACCAGGGTCAGGTTGCGCCGCCGCGCCAGTTGATGGGCGTAGTTATCCACGGAGCGACCGCAGCGCGTCGCCGGCATTTCCGCGGATGTGGTAATGCCCGGGCCCGCAGCGAAAGAGCTGCCCATCGCGACGTAGCGAGCTTGCGGTGGCAACGGCGCCGGCCCATCCAATTTCGCGATACATCCGCCAAGCAAGACAAGGGCGGGGAGCGACCATGCCGAGCGACGACTTGCGCGTGTCACGAAGACCATCTCATGCCATCCTGATCATTGCGGTGCCGCCCTGCAGCCCCGCGGCGCGCGCCTCGATCCGCACCGTTCCCGCAGAACCCGTGGCGCGCAGGATGGCGAGCGCGCGACCGCGGAATGTCTTCGCGGCGGACGACTGGAGCGACCCGACCGCGAACGGATTGGCGCTGCCGAACCCGATAAGCCTTGCCGGCCCGCTCACCGCCAGTTCTACCGCAACCTCGCCTTCGGGGATGACCCGCCCTTTGGCGTCGAGCAGCTCTATGCCGACATAGCTCAGCCCATGGCGACCGGCGCGTGCTGCGCCTGGCTCGGGCGTCAGGCGCAGTCGTGCAGCGGCGCCGACCGTCTCCAGACGCTGGCGCCCGATCTGCTTGCCGCCGCGATAGGCGACACCTTCCAGCATTCCGGGCGCGTAGGGCACGGCGAATTCCGCGATGCCCTTGTCCTTCGGGGTGAGCGCCTTCGTGCCCAGCGACGTGCCGTTCACCAGCAAGTCGACCCGGTCGCCGGCGGTGTACAGGCGCACCGCCAGGGGCTTTCCCGTGGCGTCGGGCCAGGTCCAGCTCGGCAGTTCGTCGCGCCAGCCCCAGGGCGCGATGAATTCCTTCTGTCCCTCGGGGATCGGGCGCTGCACCAGCATGGCGAGCGGGCTCAGCCCCCAGATCACGTCGCGGACCAGCGATTGCGGCTTCTGCTGCCCGATCAGATCGATGTCGCCGCACCAGGCAACGACCCATGGCCAGTTGGCGAGATAGAAGGGCACATTGCCCTTGATCCGCGCCGTCGCTCCGACGCCGGCCTCGCCGATATAGTCCATCGCGGTCCACACGAACTCACCGAGAAAATAGGGCGCTCGCTCGACCATGCGCTGATAGTCCCACGCATCGGTCGGGAAGGTTTCCGAACCCCAGATGATCCGTTCGGGATGCGCCGCGTGATCCGCCGCAATGTCCTCGAGCCGGTAATTATAGCCAGCGACGTCGAGAAAGACGGTCGAGGCCTCGTCCACCTTGCCGGCGAAACCCGGACGGGCGGCCTTTTCCGAAGCGATCACCGGGGCGCCGAGCACGCCGTTCAATGCCGCGGTGACCGGGCGCGTGGGGTCGAGCCGGCGCACCTCGTTGGCGAATTTCCAGCACCATTCCAGCCCCTCGGGCGTGGAGCGATCGGGGATTTCGTTACCGATGCTCCACATGATCACGCTCGGGCTGTTGCGGGCGCTGAGTACCATCGCGCGAAGTGCGTTCTGCCAATCGTCGCGGATGTAATTCGAATAATCGTCCTTCAGTTTCGGTACGTGCCACATGTCGAACGATTCCTCGATCAACAGCATGCCGAGCCGGTCGCACGCCGCCCGCAAGGATGACGAGGCCGGATTATGCGAACTGCGGATGGCATTGAACCCGCGCGCCTTCAGCAGGCGCACGCGCCGCTCATCGGCTTCGGGGAAGGCAACCGCGCCGAGCAGGCCGTTATCGTGATGCACACAGCCGCCGCGCAGCGTGATGCGATCGCCGTTGATCGTCATGCCGCGCTTCGCGTCCATCGTGACGATGCGGATGCCGAGCGGCTGCACCATCCGATCTATCACCGTCGCGCCGCGCGTCAGTTCGGTTTCGAGCGTGTAAAACGTCGGCGCGGCGGGCGACCATAGGTGCGGCGCGGCGACGGACAGCGTCTGCTTTGCCAGGGCGTCGGCGGTCCCATGCGCTTCGGCGACGACGCGGCCCTTCGCGTTGCGCAGACGATTGGTCAGCGTCAGCCCGTGCGTGCTGTTCTCGACCGCGACCGTTATGTCGATGATCGCCTTGCCGTCGGCGATGCGCCGGGTCCAGCTGCCCACGCCCCATTGCGCGATGCGCGTCGCTGTCGGCAACACGCTGATCCTGACCGAGCGGTAGATGCCCGACCCGGCATACCAGCGGCTGTTCCGCCCGAGGCTGCGCACCCGCACCGCCAGCACATTGTCACCGTCACGCAGCAGATGCGGCGTCAGGTCGTAGGTGAAGGGAGTGTAGCCGTTCACGTGGAGCCCGAGCGGCTTGCCGTTCAACCACACCTCGCTGAGATCGTAGATGCCGTCGAAATCCAGCGCGACCCGTGCCTCGACGGGCAGTGCGCCGAGCCGGAAGTGCTTGCGATACCAGCCCTCGCCGCCCTGTGTGTAACCGGTCGCGGTACCGGCGACGGCATCGCGGTCGAACGGGCCGATCTGGCGCGGGCGCTTGCCGTCGGGCACATCCTCCACGCTCCAGTCGTGGGGCAGGTCGACCTTTCGCCAGCTGGCGTCGTCGAGTCCAACGGCCTCCAGTCCCGAACCCGCGCCGCGGAGAAAGCGCCAGTCGAGATCGAACGCCTGATCGCGGCCGAGGCCGATCGCGGGCGCGGCGACGGGTGCGGCAGCGGCCGGCGTGGCCGCGATGAGGGGCAGCACGGCAGTGCCGGCAGCGAGCGCGATGGCATCGCGACGGCTGGTTCCGAGTGCGCTCACTTCGCGTCTCCCTTGCCCGGGAGCGCGCGCAGCTGCGCATCGACCCGGTCGAGCGCGTCGGCCTTGAACAGGCCGAACTGGACCAGCGAACGCGGCGAGAAATTATCGAGATGCGGCTTCAACTGCTCGTTGCCGATGCGACCTTCGAACCCGGGGATCTCCTGCAGCAGGATCGCCTTCGTGGCAGGATCGGCCAGCAACTGCTTGATCGAGGTGTTCGCGGTCGTCACCGCGTAAGGGACGCGCACGGGCGCCTCATAAGCGGCGGACGGCGGATAAAGCGGGGCGTCCATATCATCTCTCCCGATCGGGGCCGGTGCGGTCGTTATCGCTGCGTGTTTCGTGCGGAAGGAAGCGGGAGCAGGGCGGCGATGCCCAAGTCCCATTCTGCGACCAGATCGAACCTTTGCCCGTCGCGCAGCCACTGCAGTTCCAGTCCGCTCATCAGCGCCTTCACCTGGCGCGCGACCGACCGGGGGCGATCGACATGCGGTGCGACCATCTGGGTAAACATCTCCAGCGTCGCGGCTTCGCGGTTGCTGAACCAGGCGTGCGCCGGATGGTCCGGGTGCAGCGCTTCGGCACGTAGCATCGCATAGAGCCGAACGAATTGGGGCCGCGTCGCATTGCGACTGACGATGGCGCGCAGCGAGGTCCGGATCGTCGTCAGTGCGGCGGGGTCGCCACCGTCGCCGGGTTCGACAACGCCGGGAAAGGCCGCCACGGCAATCTCGTCCTGCCGGTCGCGCTCGCGCAGGACGGCAATGAGCAACTGCTCCTTTGACGGGAAATGATGCAGCAGGCCGGCCTTGGTCAGGCCGCAGCGCTGGGCGAGTTCCTGGATGCCGAAGCCGTTATAGCCGCGCTCGCCGACGATCGCGGTCGCCTGTTCGAGGATCGCGGCGCGTCGTTCGGCACGCACATCATCACGCAGGGTTACCAAGATCGCCCTCTCCTCATTGGTGGTAGAGTTTGCCTACCAACCGGTCGGTTAGTCTATTCGTGCTCGATGGTCAAACCGCTGTGACGTGATCGCTCGAGCCTAGGCCGTTGCGCGCAGGTCGCCCAATTGACGCGACAAGGTGCGTGCGCTGGTGACCAGCGTGTCGCAAAGGTCGGAGAGACCACTTCGCTCCATCGCCTTGCCGAGACCCGTGGCGACCAGCGCATGGGTCGGCGCGCCGGGCGCGCTCCAAACGGGGGCGGCGACCACCGTCACGCCGGCGATATAATTGCCCTGATCAAGGGCGAAGCCACGCACGCGAGTCTCCGCCACTTCGGCGAGCCAAGCGTCGAAAGCGGGTGGATCGTCCCAACGCAGTTTGACGAAGCGACGTTCGAGTTCAGCCGGCGAATAGTCGCCAAAGGCGGCAACGCACCGGCCGGTCGCGCTGATCAGCGCCGGAAAACGGCTGCCGATCTGCGTGCTCAGTTGGAAATTGTGGCCCGATTGCGCGAGCCCGACCACCACCATGTGATCGTGGCCGACGACCTGCACGCCGAGCATCGTCACCTCGAACGATTGGCACAGGCGATCGAGCAGCGGCTGCGCCAGATCGGCGAACCGGCTGCGCCGCAACCATTGCCGTGCCAAAGTGAGCACGCCGGCGTCGAGCGCATAGCGCTTGGTGCTGGCATCGAAGGCGATCAACTCCTCGTCGACCAGCGCGCGCAGCACATAGAGGCAGGTACTGGGCACCAGTCCCAGTTCGCGCGCGATGGCCTGCACGCCCAGCGGCGCGTCGCTCTTGCCCAGCAAGCGCAGGATCGCTGCGGCGCGCGCAATGGCCGGTGCCTTGCTCGTAGAGGTTGGAGGCTGTTCCGAGGGGATGATGGCGCTTCCAGTCAGGCCTGCATCGCCGAGGCGATGAGTTGGTCGTTCAATATATAGAATGGTATTCAATATATACAACACAAATCATGACGTGGCATATCGCTTGGGCGTTCGAAGGACCCTTTGGCGCCAGCCGGACCCGATCATGAAATTGACCGATTACACATCCCATGCCGACGCACAGCTGCACGCCGATCGCGGCGCGCCCTGGGCGCTGTTCGATGGCGACCGGGATCGGCTGAACATCGCGCACGAGTGCATCAACCGCCATGCCGACGGCAGCGGCCGGGCGGCGGTGCGCATCGCGCATGCCGATGGTCGCGACGAGGTTTTGAGCTTCGACGAGATTTCCGCCGGCGCCGCGCGCTTTGCGCACTGGCTTGATGCGAACGGCGTGAACCCGGGCGACCGCATCGCCTTCATGCTCGAGCCCGGCCTGCCCTTTTATGTCTGCCTGTTCGGCGCGATGCTGACGGGCGCGATCAGCGTGCCCCTGTTCACGCTGTTCGGGCTCGACGGCCTGCGGCTGCGGGTCGATGACTGCAAGCCGAAGCTGCTCGTCACCAATGCCGAGAAGGTCGATGTCGCGCGTCAGATCGACGGCATCACCGTGATGGTTGCCGACGAGGGATTTCTCGATGGGCTCGCGGGCGCGTTCCCCTCGACCTATGAGCCGAAGACGGCTGCCAGCGACCTCGCGGTGTACCAATATACCTCCGGCACGACGCGAGAGCTGCCCGAGGCGGTGAAGCATACGCATAGCGCGCTGGTAACGCTGATGTTTGCCGCGCTCTACGGCACCGGGATCCGGCCGGGCGACGAGTTCTTCTGCCCGTCATCCCCGGCCTGGGGACACGGCCTGTGGCACGGCACGCTGGCGCCGCTCGGCCTCGGCGTCACGACCGGGACATTTGCCGGCCGCTTCGATGCCGTGCGGTTGATGAAGGCGCTGCAGGATTATCACATCACCAATATGTCGGCGGCCGCGACGCACTACCGGATGATGAAGAATTCGGGGCAGGCGGGCGGCTTCAGCTTCGCGATCAGGAAACTGTCCTACACCGGCGAGCCGATCGACCCGGCGACGCTCGAGTTCATCGAGGACAATTTCCACGTGCCCGCGTGCAGTATGTACGGCACCACCGAGATCGGCGTGGTGCTGGTCAATTATCCAGGCGCCGGGGACTTCGTCGTCAAGCCGGGCTCGCTCGGCAAGCCTGTCCCAGGCCAGCGCCTGGAAGTGCGAGGCCCGGACGGATCGCCCGCTGCGCCGGGCGTCGTCGGCGAGCTGATGCTGTGGCGTCGAGGACGCTGGGAAACGACCAAGGATCTCGCGAAGATCGATGAGGACGGCTATTTCTATCACTGCGGCCGCGCCGACGATGTGATCATCTCCGCTGGCTGGACGATGAGCGCGGTCGAGATCGAGAACACGCTGCTCAAGCATCCCGATGTGAAGGAATGCGCCGTCATCGGCGCGCCCGATGCGACGCGCGGTCTGGTGGTGAAGGCGTTCGTGGTCAGCGATCGCGCACCGGGCGACGCCTTTGTGGCCGAGCTGCAGAACTTCACGCGCGAGCGGCTGGCCCAACACGAATTCCCGCGCCTTGTCGAATTTACCGACGACCTTCCCAAGACGCCCGCGGGGAAGGTTCACCGCAAGATCTTGCGCGATCGCGAAGCCGCTGCGGCGGCCGCGATGGCCGATTGAAATCCCAGGAGAAGAATGATGGCGACTATATTGGAAAAACCCGAAAACCGCTTCCCCAAGATCACCGAGGAAGGCCTTGACGATCTGCGCCAGCGCATCGGCGTCAAGATCGAGAACACGATCGAGCCGTGGAACTATGAGGCGACGCGCGACGCGATCCGCCATTACGCGCACGGCATCGGCGACGATAATCCGCTGTGGTGCGATCCGGCTTATGCCGAGAAGACCAAATACGGCACGCTCGTCGCGCTGCCGAGCTTCCTGTTCACCACCAGCCGGATCATCTCGGGTTATTGCGGTGGCCTGTCAGGCATTCACGCAATGTGGGCCGGCGCCGACTGGGAGTGGCACAAGCCCGTGCTGCGCAACGACACGATCCGCACCGAAGCGTATCTGAAGGATCTGGTCGAGCACCAGACCAAGTTCGCCGGACGCAGCTTCCAGCAGATCTACCATGTCGATTTCTTCAACCAGTCGGGCGACAAGGTCGGTGAGGGCGACAGCTGGGTGTTCCGCACCGATCGCGACGAAGCGCGCGAGCGTGGCACCAAATACACCGAGGCGCGCGGCCGCGTGGAGCAATATACCGAGGAGGAACTGGCCGAGTTCACGCGTCTGTACCAGGCCGAGGAAATTCGCGGTTCGAACCCGCGCTATTGGGAAGACGTCAAGGTCGGCGACACCCTGCCGCGCATGATGAAGGGTCCGATGACCGTCACCGGTTTCATCTGCTACGCGCAAGGGTGGGGCGGCCTCTACATCCGCGCCAACAAGCTCGCCAACCAGATGCAGCAGGCGCATCCCGGCCTCGGTATCCGCAACCGCTTCAACGTGCCGGATTGCCCCGAGCGCGTGCATTGGGACGAAGCCTTCGCGCTGGAGGTCGGTGCACCGGGCGCCTATGATTACGGTCCCGAGCGCTGCTCGTGGCTGACCCACCACATCACCAACTGGATCGGCGACGACGGCTTCCTGACCAGGTCGAAGTGCCAGATCCGCCGCCACAATCCCGATGGCGACGCGATGTATATCGATGGCTCGGTGATCCGGAAGTTCGAGGAAAACGGCAAGAAGTTCGTCGAGATCCAGCAGCAGGCGACCACGCATCGCGGCGAGGTCTCGGCCTTCGGTACGTCGATCGCCGAACTGCCCAGCCGTAGCTGAACGGTAGCGCCGACGTGATGGAACGGTTCATCTCCGCAAGGGGGTGAGCCGTTCCTGTCAGTCGGCCGGCACGATGACGGATCCAACCACCTCCGCCTCAAGCTGGGCCGGCCCTCTGACGGGCGTGCGCGTGCTCGATTTCACCCGGGTGCTGGCCGGGCCGTCGGCGGCGCTGGCGCTCGCCGATCTGGGCGCCGAGGTGATCAAGATCGAACCGCCCGGCAGCGGC
>Ga0307510_10008584_pt1 | contig 12184 bp, 11 predicted proteins | sample 12_EM_MG_FD_207224 | JGI IMG/M metagenome (GOLD analysis project Ga0307510, IMG submission 207224) | Populus trichocarpa ectomycorrhiza microbial communities from riparian zone in the Pacific Northwest, United States - 12_EM | ecosystem: Host-associated > Plants > Roots > Unclassified | place...
GATTGCAAAGTGGGTTTTTGAAGAGGGATCATTCCTAGAAAGGAAATCAGTTATATAAGGCATCACGTGACATATAGGATTGAAGATTACACAAGTCAATATGACTTGAGAGGGCTCCTTGAACCGCGACCAACACCAGGCCGGTTTTTCCCACGACAAATTGTCGGGGCAAGGATTCAACAAAGGATACACCATCCGCCTCACTTATTATCTGAATAGAGCAGGCTGATGATAAAAACCTATCCTGTGAGACCCCACCCACAACACAACTGAAGGCCCAACTGCCCCCTCATGACCCCCGCATTGAGCATCAACCCGACACCCTCTGGTGGTCCTTAGACAACCGTCCCCTCCCCATCATGCCTAGTCCCCATACTTTTGAACTACTATGGTCTACCTAATAAACTCACCCCGAGCAGCTGTCACCTAGACTATGACTACCCACTGGTTGCTCAGCACTGTCATCCTCCAGGGAGCTGCCATGTCAGCATGCACCAGTTGGCGCCCACTGCTGCATGACCCATTGCCCTGTGGAATCCAGAACCCACCAGTCATCCAATCCTGTAAGCACAACTCATCCGTGGCAAGGCCATGATCAACCAGTAAAATTTATTACTGCGTCTTACAATGTACCTCATGTAGACTTAATCCTTACAGGAAGGTAACAATGGAATAGTGTCCCAGCTCTACAATGGGCCTAATTGTTACGTTCTTGGGCACTTGGCCTATATTTTTCTTTTCTTTCTTGACCGATATGTACTTATACGATCACATGATCTCGACTCACATGACCGCTTACCTGTACAACAGAGCCACTTCATCAGGAACTCCATTGTTCCCTCCATTTGTACACTTTCTATTGTTCTCTTCTTATGGTAGTCTGTGACCACCATTGTTCGTGACTCTATTGTTCTGTGACCCTTATTGTTTGTGACCCCATTGTTCTCCTCATTTGTACACTTAGTCAGGTAGCTGCCCTTTTGTATATAAGCTGGACTTATATCCTAGAGTTGGGCCTTAAGCCTGACTTAGTTTGCAATCTATTGCATTCTCTGTCCTTGTTGCTTGAACAAACATTTCCCTTTTATCTTTCTTTGAAATAATCTTCAAGTCCTTGAAGTTACTTCCCTTTCCTCTTTATCTTCACCCAGACATTGGTCTTAGCGACCATCTTGCTTTTATCACCTTCCAAAGCACTTAGGTTATTAAGGGAATTACGACCCTTATAACTTTATCACTGCTGCATATTTCACCTTTGCGCACGTCGCACCTTAAGGTTCAATAGGCCTTAACATAAGTCAGGCTTTCCTCGAACGTCCTTGAAACACAGGACAACACCAGTTACACCCTGGCGGCAGTAGTACTTATTGGAACTCTCGAACAAAACAAGAGAGTTCACAGGAGACAATAAGACGATCTCCCAGCACACATCAAAGGCAAAGCATACTTTGAATACTACGGAACCAGACATAAAGACACCGGATACTACGTCAATCTCCCAAAGAAAACACATGGAGTTGTTGAATTCATCAAAGTAGAAGATGAAGACTATTGGGTAAAACTCCTCTGGAAAGACAACCAGTGGTACACAAACCAAGGAGGAGTACTTCACACCTCACAACTCGGTTATTGGAGAGAAACAGACCCTCAGCACCCACATTACGTCAACCCAGAGCACTACAGCCCAACGCTCCACACCGCTATCAAGCAATCACCACACGAAGAAATACTTGCAGGAGGAATCCACCACATCACAACCCTCCAAGGAACCAACCCGTTCACAGAACAACCCCCCATTCTTCCCCAAATCGAAACAGCAGTCCAACAAGGCATCGCCATCCCCCTTGATACTATCCCAGCCGCCGCTGTTCAACCTCAGCTATCTATCCAAACCACAATGGCAGCACAACAAGAGGAAATTAATGTCACTACTGGACAAAGCAAACAGGAAGCACAAAACATCAACGTCATCACCAGCCCTGCCAATGGTGCTCTTAAAGGGAACCCACCACCCATTTTTAATGGAGACAGAAGCATGACCAGAAAGTTTATCAATAACTTTGACCTCTGGAAAGCAATTAACCAACACAATGATACCATGAAGAAACCCTTTTCCAGAGTCGTCACCCTCCTCACCTACATGGACAGTCCCCTAGTAGACGCTTGGAAGGAGGAACAAATGCACAAACTCCAAGAAGCAATCGATGATGGAACCCAGGAAACAGACAAAGATCTCTGGGACAGCTTCATAGAAAGGTTCAAAACAGCCTTCACCAACCAAAACCAAAAGGAGGAAGCCTATCAGAAACTATGCAAACTCAAGCAAGGAGAAAGCCTTGACGACTTCTTTGCCAAATTTAAACAACTCGCCCACAAAGCAGGAGTTCCCCTAGATGACAAGGGAACTATCAAAACTCTCAAACATGCCATGAATGAACTGCTTACTAGAGTGGTTATACAATCCCCCGATTTTAACCCAAACACAGACATCCCATGGACTTTTAAAAAATGGGAAGATCAAGCCAGAATGTCCCACCAGAAATGGCTAGCCGCCTCTCAATACAATCAGCAAAAACGAGGACTGTACAAAGCCTTCAGACTAAAGCCAAACCAAGGGAAAAACAACCAGTACAGAAGAAACAGAACTTCCAGACCACGCACCACCTCCCAAGGAGGATATGCCATGGATGTCGATGCCAATAGAATGGGACAAACACACTCCGACACCAAAAAGCAGCAACTTATGAATGAAAACAAATGTTTCTATTGCGAAATTCAAGGACACCAAGCCTGTGTCTGCCACAAGAAAATAGCAGACCATGCCAAAAGTGGCAAAACTGCTGGCAGTAACACTCCTACCGTCCGAAATCAGGACCCCATCAACATGACCCCAGACGATATCTCCGGTTTCTTGAAAGATCACATGGGCTCGCTTGATGAAGATACCAAGCTGAGCATCATCGAATCCCTTATGCCGAAGGATTTTCCTCAAGCCCAAAACTAGCTGCCATAGTTAGGGCATTCCGCCTCGATAGTGTCTTTGTAAATTGCTCAAATTCTGTGCAAATAAAAGTCGCGTTTTCACACTATCAAGGGAAGGCAGAAGAAACAGTCCTACTTGACACTGGGGCAACTGAAAATTTCATTAACCATACAACTGTCATAAAATTACGCTTAGGAATGAAGAAACTCCCCTACCCTCGCCCAGTGTTTAATGTCAATGGAACCCTTAATCGCCATGGAACAATCACTCATGCCTGTGATCTACTGGTTACTAAAGGCAACAAAAGGGAACGTCAAAGATTCTTTGTCACTAATCTAGGACGAGATTGACTCCTCTTTGGCTACCCATGGTTTAAAGCTTTTAAACCAGAAATCAACTGGGAAAAGGGAACACTCTTGGGCCCAAAAGTTCAAATGGAAACTCTATTATTTGGAACCCTTCAACGCGCGAAAACATGGGTCAAAAGTAAAGTACCAGTTAATGAAGATCTTATCCTTGAAGCACAACAAACCAGGTGCACTCCATGGTTGGGAGTAACCCCTTTAGAAATAAAGGGAGGCCCAGTGGAAGTCAATCGCACCCATACAGTGGTAGAAATGGCCCATAAGTATGCAACAGAACATGGGAAGGAGAAAATTACCCTCCCGGAAAAATTCAAACGTCACACAGCATTATTTTCAGATGAAGAAGCGAACAAATTTCCACCAACTCGTGGTGAAGAAGACCATAAAATCATACTAATGGATACTGCACCCACCCGCTTCAACTGCAAAGTTTATCCACTTTCAAGGGATGAACAAAAAGCGGAAGATCAATTCATCAACGAAAATTTGGCCAAAGGATACATCACACCATCAGACTCCCCCTACGGTTTTTCAACCTTTATGGTCCCTAAAAAGGACTCTAAAGAGAAATGGTATATTATCAATTATCGCCCCCTCAATGCAGTCACCAGAAAAGACGTTACCCCACTTCCCAACCTCAAACAATGCATCGAAAACCTACAAGGAATGGAATTATTCAGTAAATTTGACATCCGCTGGGGCTATAACAATATCCGGATATGTGAAGGAGACCAATGGAAAGCTGCTTTCAAAACTCGCCAAGGACTATTCGAACCAAAAGTAATGTTCTTCGGCATGAGCAACTCACCAGCAAGTTTTCAACGCTTTATGAATGGTATTCTCAAAGAGTTATATGAACACTTTGAGAAGAAAGGTATACTCGAAATACGGCGCATACTCCAAAATTACATGGATGATTGCGGAATAGGAACCCTACTCAAAGACTTCAATCTTCACGTTGACATTATCCACTTCCTATTTGATCTCCTTGCACGCCATGACCTACACCTCAAATTGTCAAAATCTGTCTTTTTGCAGCCGCAAATGGACTTCTTAGGCATCCAGATATCAAAAGACGGAGCCACAGTCGACCCAGCTAAAGTTGCAGGACTCAGAGACTACCCACGTGAACTCAAAGACAAGCGACAAGTCTGTGGATTCCTAGGAGTCTCTGGATACCATCGCATGTTCTGCCCCAATTTCAGTATCATTGCCACACCACTCACAAAGCTCACTGGAAAAGATGTACCCTTCGAATGGGGACCCCAACAAAAGGAGGCTCAAAACAAACTTATCGATATGATTACCCACGCACCAGTACTCGTTCAACCAGATCCAGACCGACAATTCAAACTCAAAACAGATGCGTCACAAATTGGAACAGGTGCCATATTATACCAGCGGGATCCTCCTATTACGAAACCAGACGGCACCCAAAAACCAGGACCAAGACGACCAGTTGGATTTCATTCCCAGAAATTCACCCAAACTGAACAAAACTACCCCATTTACGACCGAGAATTCTTGGGAGTTATGCGCAGACTACGCTGCTGGTCTCATCTTCTCAAAGGAACGACTATACCTGTTCTAGTCTTTACTGATCACACCAACCTCCGTTACTACCGGGAACCCAGGAAAATAGGCCCTCACGTTGCTAGATACTTACCGGAAAGGGAGCAGTACAATATCATCTTGGAGTATAAACTGGGCGCCACTAACCGCGCAGATGCATTATCCAGAAGACCTGACTACAAGGGACCCAATCCAATTAATGACGACGTCACTGTATGGCCGGACCACTACTTTTGCGAAGACCATACCTCAATTCGAGTATTCGACATGGACAGTATCAGTGATAACTTGGATAGCCATATCAAATTGGCTCAATACAAAGAGCAACCGCTACTCAAGAAATGGGCACCAATACATAACCTTTCCCTATTGGACGGCACACATTGGTATCATGGGACCGCCCTGGTTGTTGTGGCAGACAACGCTCTTAGAAGGGGAGTAATTTCCCTTTTTCACGACCATGTGACTGCCAGTCATGCTGGAATTACCAAAACACTTCAACTAATCACCCCGTACTATTGGTGGCCCAACCTGAAAACCTTTGTCACCGAATACATCAAGGGATGCGCTACATGCCAAATGACCAAAGTCAATACTCATCCTACCCATCCACCCATGTTCCCTATCACTCCCGCAGACAATGCGCAACCTTTTGAAACCATTGCAATGGACTTCATCACTAAACTCCCACAATCAGGTGGTTTCGACACTATTCTCACGATCACAGACACCGATTGCTCCAAAGCGTCTATCTTTATTCCTTGTCACGAGACCATCGACTCAGAAGGAGTAGGCTTACTCTATCTCAATCATGTCATACCCCACTACGGCATTCCCCGCAAGATCATCTTGGACCGAGACGTCTGCTTTGTATTGAAATTCTCAACGGAACTATGCCGTATTCTCAACATCCATCAGAACATCAGTACGGCGTATCACCCTCAAACTGATGGAGCAAGCGAAAGAACCAATCAAACCTTGGAGCAATACCTCCGAGTATTCTGCGGAACTCAACAGAACAACTGGCATGCATGGTTACCACTCGCTCAGTACACCAAAAACTCATGGCCATCCGCAACTACTAAGAAAACACCATACGACTTACTCATCGGATACACACCCCAAGTACACCAACCAACCCGGAAAACCACCATTCCCTCCCTAGAACAATGACTCTCATCCATCAAAGAAGCCAGGAAAGCCGCCCAAGAGGCCCAACATAAAGCGCAAGAATCCTGGATAAAAGAGAAGCCACGATACGTTCCATTTGCAGTAGGCTCAAAGGTCTGGCTAGAAGGAACCAACCTACGACTTCCAAGTAACACCACACCCAAGCTTTCCCCAAGGAGATACAGACCTTTTAAGGTAGTCTCCCAAATATCAAAAGTCGCTTACAAACTCAAACTCCCTTCCACTTGGAAAATCCATGACGTCTTCCACACCTCATTACTCACACCTTACAAAGAAACCAATCAGCACGGCCCCAACTTTATCGAACCACCTTCTGATATTCTAGAAGGAGAACCCGAATGGGAAATCGAGAAGATTCTAAAGGAGAGGTCTTTTGGCTGTTGGAAGAAGAAGCAGTACCTCGTGCGCTGGAAGGGTTACTCACCAGCTCATGACTCATGGACCAACTCTGAGGATCTCCACACACCGGAGTTACTAGCGGACTTCCAAAATACCTTGAGCAGTATAAGAACCCTCCCTTTTGACAAGTCATCCCCAGCATGTCCAACTGGGCATTCTACACCTTTACTATCAACCCCCCTTTCAATTCGTTCCGCCACCTCTTCAGAGATCTTACTATCTGGCCCAGTCATAAGTTCCACGTCTTCACCCCAACTGCCCAGAAGACTTCGTTGCTGTACAGAACGATCCACCCCACTCACGCTCATGCCCTTGAGCACTCCTCTTTTTGCAAAGAGCAGTACTGCCCCTATCATCGCTGAATGCCCCTTGACTTCACTCAACCAACACACTTCAGCTATGTCTATGTCGGATCAGGAGGTACCACAGTCCATACACAGCAGTCCATCTATGGCAATGGAGACATTACCCTTTTCTCCACAATCGTCCCCACCTCTGGGGCTACCTATCATTGCTGGACTAGAGGCCGCCTCTACGGCGACAGATATTTACTCCAATCTGAGGATAGCTTTGAGCAGCTTCCCAGGCGCATCACAAGGTCAACCACCATCCTTCCCCATCCCAGCTACTGGCCACACTTCACCATCCCCTATCCCGATCCCACCGTGTATCTCCCCTCAGAACAAGGACAGTATGGCTCGAGCACCATCCCCCTCCCCTCTATTGACCCTACCCCCAACCCCATTACTCCAATGCCAGCACCGTCACCCTCTATCACCCCAGCTGTCCAGCATCCACTCAAACGTAGTAGTCGACACACTCCCCGACGACGAGATACTCACACTAGCAGGACAAATCCCCTCTTTGGCACAGGTTCGCCATGTGAGAAAGCAATACAGGGCCTTGTTGAAGTACATGGAGCATCAGGAGTGTATCACTGGGGCACTTTCGGCTTGGACGAAGGATCTCCTCCCAGCCCTGAACATTCTGGGGAACACTGAGCTTGATGACCAGGTGTTCACTACCACGTTCCGTGATTACACTGCAGTCGAACACCTTTTTCTCATCCCCCAAGTCCTTGACAAGATCGAGGGTTACATGTCAGACAACGACGTGCAGAGCGACGAGCCAGTTAGATTTGCTCAGTATAACCCCACCATTTCCCTCTCATCCACACCCAGTCCTATCCCCAACATTCCCCAACTTACGGATCAACTTAACGATCCGAACCATCTAGGAAGCGGGTGGAGTGAGTACAACCGCGGTGATGCACAGCAATACCCACTTGTCTTCCTTAACGAATATAGGCAAGACGAGGTGGCACGCTATGTCACCTTCAGACAAATTGGGGTCGACACTCATCTTGTAGGAACTCGCAAACGCGGTGATCCTGAGTTCTCTATCCCCCTCCACACACGTGCACATCCTGCCCCAAATTTCAATCGCCCTGGGGTCAAAGATTATGACCTCAACATTTTCCACCCCTCCTCTACTGCCCGACTCCTCATCGACAACGCCATTATTGATCTCAAGGATCCTGGTGTTGTCGCTGATGTTTACAGGTATCGAGCACATCAGAGTGAACTTGAGGCGGTAAAGCGCCAGCGAGTTGAGCTCAATAAAAGGGAAGATAGCGCCCAGAGCAAGCTCAGCATGGTGGAACGACACCTTACCAGTGCCGCTGTTCATACCCGACTTGTTCCTCATCTCAACTGCATTCGCCCCCCCTCTACCAATGCCATCCACATCCCACGCATCTTCACTGCTCAAGGACCATCAGACGTCGAGGAAGGCAAAGACAGTCTCGAATGCCGCGCCGTCTTAGGCAAGTGGCGTCGAGAAGGCAAACCCAAATTCCCCTATTGCCTCAAATGCAACGAGTCGCGCCCCAACCATGTCCCGGAAGAATGCCCCCTCTGGAAGATGTGCCGTTGGTGTCTTAGCACCCAACATGTGCATGACAAGTGCGACCGCCCTCATGAACAATGCGACGCTGAGTACTGCGCTGTCCCTCATACTCATCCCAATTTTGGGGACATGTGCGCCGCTATGTCATCCCCCACCTTGTGTCATGAGTTGGAGCTAGCTCGTACTGACTATGATGAGGAGTTTTACGCAGTCTCATACTATGTTATGATCCACCCCAATTTTTCTCATCCTCATCGGATCCCCTCCTCGTCACCCTACCCATGCCTAAGCGACCATTACCATTAAACCCACCCGTCCTACCAGACTTGCCACCGCTACCGCCTAGTGAACCATCCAAACCATCGTCACCCCTTGATCAGCCCCCAGTCGAGCTCCTCGTCCCTATTCCCTGGAATGTCCATCGTTGGGAATACTCCTCAATGGAAGAGTACCAAGAGCCAATCCCAGTAGGGAACCTACTAGAAGACCCAGACAGTCCCATGGAGGACGCACCGCCCTTAGAGCCACAACCAGTCACTCACTATGAACCTGATACCCCTGGAGGACAGACACATACCTTGTCTCCAGGAGAGTCCCCTATCGAACCCTGGGAAGCATACCTCACTCAACCTAGTAGTCCTGTGTCCCGCAAGCATTCCCTGTCACCCACAAGTTCCTCCTCAGCACCTATATGCCAACGCACCAGTAGAGAAGGCAGTTACCAGTCAATCACCCCTCTTGCCTCATCGCCCATAGCTGGCACCTCGCCCCAGAGTCAGGGCTACCAGTCAACCTCCCCCGAAGGATCCGCAGACAATCCTCCATCCACGCAGAGCTCCGCAGATGACGCGGATAGCGACATGGCCCTTAATTGGGTCACCATCAATACAGACTACCTTAAAGGGTAGCTGCTTACACTAGACGCCCATTAGACCAGAATGGGCACGCGGAGATCAGATCTCCTCAGATCAACCTCAAACCTCGTGGTCGTCATCGCATCATGACGACACTTCTCTTTTTAGAATGACCCGCCGTCATTGTTCCCCGGTTAAGGATAGATTAGGCAATTCCCTGATCCCTCATTCGCTCTCACTCATCCTCTATTGTTCAACTCATACAGACCGCAGCACTTGTCCGCGGAGTACTATACGATACAGACAGCCCCCTCTTGACCAGAAGTACCTACCTTAGTGACCATGGCCCGTGCGCGGTCGTGCCTGTATATAAGCGCCCTGTATTTCGACAGTCAAGCCCTAAGCTTGACTTGATTCTCAATATCAACGTTCTTGAAAGCTCCCCAAGTGCCTCCCCTTTTCCTCATCTCTTACATAAGCCTCTCAGAGTCGTCTCTAGCAACACTAGAGACTTCTACCTCTTCAGATACTCACCACCAGTTCACTCCTTAGTACAAGTCGTACTATCAAGGCCCGTTGAAGCCTTAACATACTAGTTGCGTGGTAGCAACTCTCTAGGAGGGGCGTCATGTTACGTTCTTGGGCACTTGGCCTATATTTTTCTTTTCTTTCTTGACCGATATGTACTTATACGATCACATGATCTCGACTCACATGACCACTTACCTGTACAACAGAGCCACTTCATCGGGAACTCCATTGTTCCCTCCATTTGTATGCTTTCTATTGTTCTCTTCTTATGGTAGTCTGTGACCACCATTGTTCGTGACTCTATTGTTCTGTGACCCTTATTGTTTGTGACCCCATTGTTCTCCTCATTTGTATGCTTAGTCAGGTAGCTGCCCTTTTGTATATAAGCTGGACTTATATCCTAGAGTTGGGCCTTAAGCCTGACTTAGTTTGCAATCTATTGCGTTCTCTGTCCTTGTTGCTTGAACAAACATTTCCCTTTTATCTTTCTTTGAAATAATCTTCAAGTCCTTGAAGTTACTTCCCTTTCCTCTTTATCTTCACCCAGACATTGGTCTTAGTGACCATCTTGCTTTTATCACCTTCCAAAGCACTTAGGTTATTAAGGGAATTACGACCCTTATAACTTCATCACTGCCGCATATTTCACCTTTGCACACGTCGTGCCTTAAGGTTCAATAGGCCTTAACACTAATGCTGGTGCAGCACTTGAGGTTGAAGGGATGCAAAGACGGCCTCCCGAACCCACCAACCCGCAAATGCAAGGCCTTGTCTGGGAGCAAGGATTCACTGATTTGAAGGCCTGTAAGGGCAACCCTGGCCTGGGCGTTGTCACCATTGACCTGTAATGCCCATCTAGGATCAACACCACTGCTCGAGGGGAAGCAACACTTACCAATTGCAGAACCTCCCCCATAAAAGCTTGATGCCACCCGCTTTATCCATAGAAAACCTGGAGAAATCAAGGGGGTGTCAATAAGGGCAACTCACTTGAGCTCCCTGGCAGCCCAGAGACCTCAATTGCTGTGGGCCTGAATGCATGGTTAGAAATGCCAATGCAAGGAATATTGAACCCGCAGATGTTGACATGTACGAATGAAAAGGGGCACCATTGCCAAAAATACTGGTGTCAGGCTTGCTGGTGGGGCTGAGATAACCACCGTAGCAAGCCCCAGGGCACAGGCATGAAGCGTCGCCGTAAGGTGAGGCCAGGCGTGTAGTCAGGTGAAAGAGGGCATGAATCGATGCAACACTACAAGGGAGCCCGAACAAGGGCAAGAGCAGAGTGAAACATGGGCGCTGTGACCGAGCAGGCACACCTGAGATGCTGCAACAAGTGAACAGGATGGAGGGGGGCTGTCCGCACCGAAATCAGTCAGAAGGTGGCACCACCAACAACAGAACAATGACGCACCTTGGCCCAAACATCTGTCACCCAATCCTGCCATTGAGGGGCCATCTTGTTTTCATTTTGGGGCCCACACATAGTGTGCAAGTGTGTATCGTCATCCCAAGCACAAAGCAAAACACAGACTAGCATGAGGCATTTTGGTGGTCATCATGACCGTTCCACCCATCGTCACGCGTGGCCCCGTGCCGCACACAACACAATGGTCCAGTGGGGGTCGAAGATTGCCAGTTGTGCACCTCCTGTGGCACAACCGAGTCCATAAGCCACATCCTATTTCTCTGTCAGAGCCGCCCCACACAGCTGATCTGGATCCTTACCAGAGAAGTCTGGCCCCACAACGACATCCCATGGCCCGAAATTGATCTTGGAACCGTTCTGGGGTGCAGTTGCATATCCCCCCAGCCCAGCCAACCAAGCTCAACCAGACACAAGCTCACACATCCGAGGCACCTCCCGCCTCCTCCAAATCCTCCTCTCCAAGTCGGCCTACTTGATATGGGTGCTGCGATGCAAGAGGGTGATCCAGGAAAAGGTGCACAACTATCAAGAAATTAGGAACAGATGGCTTCGCATAATAAACACAAGACTCACTGATGACAAGACCATAGCAACCAAAATCAAACAAAACAAGGGTTTACCAACCTAGTGGTGAACACCTGGGAACATGTCCTATCCCAAGAAAGGGACCTCCCGAACAACTGGATCAACCTGTGTGAGGTTTTAGTGGGTAGTGGGACATGTTGACTGCAAACGTGTGCCCTGAGTCCCACACTATCCTTTACCAGATGTGCATAAAAGCATTTTCCCTTACCCCCGGCCTGACAGCCGGCTTCAGCGTGCCCATGGGGCTGACGTCTTGCCTCCTGCCATATGGCAATTCTTGTTAGTGTAGTTATTTATTAGCTTACATTATGAGAATATAACGCTTTCCAAAAAAAAAAAAAAAAAAAAAAAAAAAAAAAAAAAAGGA
>Ga0307510_10008585_pt1 | contig 12184 bp, 13 predicted proteins | sample 12_EM_MG_FD_207224 | JGI IMG/M metagenome (GOLD analysis project Ga0307510, IMG submission 207224) | Populus trichocarpa ectomycorrhiza microbial communities from riparian zone in the Pacific Northwest, United States - 12_EM | ecosystem: Host-associated > Plants > Roots > Unclassified | place...
CGATTTTAATATTCATTTTTATGATACGAGTTTACATTGCATTTTTCATGTCGTGTCAATAAAGTGTTTTTGACAACCTTGAAGTGCACTTTAGCCTCTCCTCTTTCTCACAAAACCTCTCCTCTCTCTTTCCCATAAACATAAAATAGAAAGAGAAAAAAAATACTTCCCAAATAGACTGATGTAAGAAATACACCTTCGAGGTCAAGGTTTGAAGGAATAAGCCTACATAGGGAATACTTTGCATAAGACATTACTTCCTAGCAAGGAGTTATGAATTTTATATTTTTTAAAGACATGATTAAACGTTATAAGGGTTGAAAGTGATCCATACATGATGATGGGTTGAAGTTAATAGCATGGGTAAAAATAGGAAATGAGGTAAAAGACTCATAAAAGGGTAAGGAAATAGAAGGTGAATACAAACTCAAGTAAGGGTTATAAGGAAAGAAATGTTTGTAAAGGCAAGGCATGAAGGAATATGATTGAGATGCATACACATTCCATATATATTATAGGAGATATGGTAATAGAAATATTCTAGTGATGATTCTAAGGCATGCTATTTTAATTACTATTGCGCTTTAATTGGAAAGTGTCATATCAAACTTGTAATTTGTAGGGGCTGTATCCTACTATCAACTGGCAAGGGAGTTTTCTACTTGGTTAGTATTTGAGTAAAATTACATTGTATTTAATGTATTTGATATACATGTAATACTTAAGTGTGTCTTCACTAAATGTTATCAGAATGTAAGTTAATATAAACTTGAAAACTCTACATTTGTATAACTGATCTTTAATGTAAACCATATGTTATGGTTTATAATGTTTTATGAATATTACTATGATACTGAAGTGGTTGATTGGTTGAAAGGCCTAGGGCCTAACGTTTAGACATTGTTGTTGGAATGAATATGAATTCATTTGATTTGAGTTATCCATGTGTTATTAGGTGAAAAGAGAAGAGTTGTTTAGGGATTTGGGTAAAGGAGATTATGATGAAATTTCAATATGAATTAGAAGATATAAATCATGATTATATGATTTTGTGGTGCAACTTACCTAAAAAAACAATTACCCTATTTTTTATCGAGTTCAAGACTCAAAGCATCTTTTGATATTATAAAATTTCAAGGTGTTATGTATGCTGACCTCATAACAAATCTATTAAATTTTTTAGCACAATAACATAATATACAAGAATAAAACCATCAAAGCTCTTAAAAAATGATAATTTATATGCAAATGTTATTCTAACTTTCCTTCACTCTTGCTTATTCTTTTTATTAAAATACATAGAAATTATGAGTATTTATATTTAAAAAAAATAGAGAACTAGTCATTAATCTTTATATAGAAGTAGTTGTTGCACAAAAAAATCTTTTCAAAATGGGCAAAGTCATGCAAGAATTAAACTAGCTCGATTATGGACTCTACTAACCTTATTATGGGCTTACTTGGCCGTTTCAACATTGCTTGGAAAATTCTTGAATTTTTACAAGTCAACTTTTCTTTTTCAACTCAAACTTGATTTTATTTCTTCATTGTCCATATACACAACTAGGTTCATATTATCCTCATATGTACACATCTTCCTCTTAAGATCTTTTCTAACATGTATAGGTACCAGTATGGTTATCTTCAAACATATTATTCCATTTTATTATTGTTGGGTTTACCGAATATTATACACACAACTGAAACAAATAAAAAAAATTATTCAGCAGTCCCTAGGATCTTATTAGACAGATCTAGAGTTGTTGAGAGATTTATTACCTGAATATCTGATCTTTTTTGATTTTGAATATTTATTCAAAGGCTGGGTTGTTGCAAACCACAAGTTATGACGCAAACCTCATGATTACATGGTCATGCAACCTATAATCAAGATTGCGATATGATCCCAGAAATCCAACAAAGTTGTGATAGGAGTGTGACACAATGAAAACTTGCCCCTAGGCACTAGCACTAGTGGAATGAAGTTGAATGATGCCACGAAGCTAGTTAATCTTTGACAAGTCAGATTCAGTTCATTCAAGAGTCAAAGAATGCAAGAATATCTCTCACACATTAAACTAAAAGTTCAGAAGTATTATTTATCAAAGGTTTTGTTTCTTCGAAATTTAGGCTTTACATGTGTTTGAATAGTTCTAAGAAATTAACCCTAATGGATCTATCTCTGTGGACTAAATTGACAGCTTACAAAAACTAACCCAAAACCTTTAATAGTAAGCCTAAACCTTGATCCAAACAAAGTTTGGATCTTAACTGAAAATCAAAGTATTAATTAAACTCAAACATAGAAACAATAATGAAAACAACAAGTCTGGATAATAGCTTGTTGATATTGTATATAATAGAAAGAAAAACAAGATAAAACATCTTAATTCTTTAGCTTAAATAAATCTTGGCCGAGATCCACCTTCCTAGATACTATAGGATTGTTTAGCCAACTTTTTAAGTCCTTTAGATGCTAGGAAATCTTATCTAAAGAGGAATTTAATTGTTGAAGTCTATTTTCATTGTAGAACTAGGATTTCCCTTTAGAACATAAAAAATAATCTTAGAAATTAATCCCTTTTGTAGTCGTCCATCACTTTCCTTTCTTGACTAGGAGAATCAAATCTTTAACATTAAATAATCTTTCCAAGTCTCGGATTCAGATCTGACAGCCCTTTTAGTTTCCTTGTATGACTAAGAAACTTCCTCATTTGTTGCTAAATATTCTCCTAAATAATAAGGACAATAATGAATGAATTTTCCTTTCAATTTTAGAAGAATATTTTGTTGATCCATGTGAGAAAAGGATCCCAAAATTTTAATTAGCCCAAGCAAACTTTGGACCCTACATGGCCCAAATCATACTCAATAATATAACCCAAATTAGACATGATACAAGCTCTAAACAAGCCTACTTTGCTGCCCAAATCAGATATATACACGAGTTAACCTGATTTGGTTGAATGAACCATCAAAGAGATTGGACCGAACCTATCATCATGCACAAACCAAGGTTGGCTAAAACTATCCCATGCTAAAAACTCATCATGGTCGAATGGAACACAAGCTAAATTCCAAGGAAAAACACAATCTTAGCCAAATGCCCTCCCCATCAAACCCAAGCACAAAATCAAAGGCCTTTAATGAGAAATCTATAGTTGAACCGTATCATTCCCTCTCTCTTCAAGAAGATTCATCCTCGAATCTTTAATAGGAATAATGAATGTTTCATAAGCATGATGTTTAAGCCTTTGGAATTCTCTTATTGCCAACACTTGCCTCCGACAACACTGTATGTATATAGTGGCTGATAAGGATTTCAAATAAGCACGCTTTTTTAACCACTTATACACATACTTTTGAATAATAACCACGACTACTCTTTTTTTTTTCATGCTTGTGGAGTTGTACCTCCTTTTCCATTGAAGCTTGAAGGTCATAGAAGAATATTTTACACTTATAAACTTCTCATTCAAACACCCCTACCCCATGCCTTAGTTTTTTCTATTCTTGCTCTGGAATCCTCCTTTGTTCCTTCTCCCTTGCTGAATACATGACATCTTTTTTTATATATACCAAAAGACTCAATTTAATGCAACCAATCAAGGTTAGAGTCTTTCACAATGCAATTCATTTATGAATATAGACTAAAAAATGAAAAAATATACTAAAAACAAGCAAAATGGAACTACGAATATGATTTCACAAGTAGCAATACAAATTCGTACGAATTGTGGAGGAAATGAAGACGCGAAATAAAATAGAAGTGAAAATTAAGGAAGACACTTATTTGACTCCTAAATAACCCCAATATAATATAAACAAACTAATTTGGTCAAAACAAATAGTAGAAAAACATATATTGAAACTTAATGCAAATCTAACTTGTTTCGCAATTTTAAATCAACAGAAATGAAATTAAGACCTAACGATATCAGAATGACCTAAAATTCAATATGTAGTATCCAGATACCAAAAAAACTATAGATCTCAGTTTATAGGTCATTCTCTTATGCCTAGGTATAAAACATCATGTATGATCAGTTTGCGGTAAAATTAAACTCTGAATTGAAATTTCAAGAAAATAATATCAAAATAAGCTAAAATTTAATATATAGTGTGATTTCACAACTAGTAAGTACTATATGAAATTTAAATTAATCATGAGGTGTTTTGCTTAAGGTTCTCTATGAGTTATGTTTCTACAGCAAAATTGCAACAAGTTTTGAATAACGTCTTTTTTTTTTACTTTTATACTACTAATATGTTTAGAGACAGTAACAAATCAAAATATTAATTTTTTTACTAGTATGCAAATACTGAAAAAAACTTAACGAACACTAGGAAAACAAAATTTTTAGAAAGAGATGACCTGTTCTCGGAGCCTAGCTTTGATACCAACTTATGTGAATCTTGTGATTATGTGGTCACGCAACTCACAATCAAGATTGAGATCTGATCCTGGAAAGCCAACAAAGGTATGATAAGAGTGTGACACAATGGAAATCTGCCCCTAGGCACCAACACTATTGTAATGAAGTCAAATGACGCCATGAAGTTAGTTAATCTTTGAGAAGTCAGATTCAGTTCATTCAAGGGCCAAAGAATACAAGATTATCTCTCACACATTAAATTGAAAAGTTCATAAGTATTATTCATCAAAGGTTTTTTTTTTCTTTAAAATTTAGGCTTTATATGTGTTTAAATAGTTCTGAGAAATTAACCCTAATGGATCTACCCTTGTAGGTTAAATTGACCTGCTTACAAAAACTAACCCCAAACCTTTACTAGTAAGTTCAAACCTTGATCCAAACAAGCCTTGTATCTTAATTGAAAACCAAAGTATTAATTAAGCTCAAACGTAGAAACAATAATTGATGCAAACCCTAGCAGAACTTAATGGAATTCGCGAACCCAAGTTCCATTTAATCCAAGTTTAAGAATAAAATTGAGCATATCAGAATTGAAGACTTGCTCTAAGGCAACAAGACTATAAACCTGTAAACCCCGGGAAAAAATAAAGGTTGCTTAGATTGCAAACTAACTACATGAGAAATAAAAGTGAAGAAATTCATGCATATGGTTAAATAAAAACGGGAATTCAGAAATTTCTGGATATAAGTTTCTGGATGAAATATTTCGAGATATTATAAATCAACCTCAAAATGTTGAGGGTTGGATTAAATTAAAGAAAATAAACTAAACTAAAAGTTGTGGGGTGAAATTATAAGAAATGAAAAGAGGTATAACTTAATTATAAGAAGAAGAAAAAAGATGTAGGCGCCTAAATGCAAATAAGAAAAATTGTAGGGCATAAATACTCCTATTCTCACCAAAATCTGCAGAAATCATAAGGAAAGAAAAGAGGGAGTTTTTGTATTCATTCTTGCAAAATCAAGAGAGAAACACCAAAATTTCAAGAAAACCATCCAAGATTAAGGGTTTATAGATGGAATAAACACTTGTGGGCAAGGGATTAACAAGGAAATTGAACAAGAAGAGAAGATGGAGGGCTGGCTATCATTAGATAAGAAAGGAGGGGGTTGAAAAAATCTTCAACTGGTTGAAGATCAAAACCTTAATTCATACCGGGTAAGGTGTTCTAAACATGATCTTATAAGTCATTTCAAATTTGATAATGAATTGATGCCTTGATGTGAATTATAGATTAGGGTTCTTAGACTTGAATTGGAGGAAAAGTATTTGTTGTTAAAATTAAGTTAATTTATGTGTGGTATGTGATTGGGGACGTGAAACCATGATAATTTACCTAGAAAATGTAGTTTATGAAAGTTATGTGTAAAGGGAAGGGGGGAGACGACTCTGGACAGACTCGTCTCCTGCTTTCAGTAAAATTTCAGATAGGAGGATGACGGAATTAGAACTGGGTTCTTCTTAATTCATAGAACTTGTAGCCTCATGTCTAAGCTTTCCAACGAGACTAATCTCGCTTGAATCGGAGTTTTATAACTCCAGATATAGTTCAAAATCTGAGGAGAGGTCAAATAGTAACAGTTCAAAAACGAGACAATAACAGTTGGACAGTAACAGTCCAAGTGTTTGTTGATGAGAAATTTTGACTATCTGAGAGGCAGAACTAGGTTCTTCTTATTATAGAACTTGTAGCCTCATGTCTTAGCTTTCAAACGAGACTAATCTCGCTTCAATCGGAGTTCTATAACTCCAGATATATTTAAAATTCTGAGGAGAGGTCAGACAGTAACAGTTGGACAGTAAAGTCCAAGTGTTTGTTGATGAGAAATTTTGACTATCTTAGAGGCAGAAATGGGTTCTTCTTAATTCATAGAACTTGTAGCCTCATGTCTTAGCTTTCCAACGAGACTAATCTCGCTTCAATCAGAGTTCTATAACTCCAGATATAGTTAAAAATCTGAGGAGAGGTCAGATTGTAACAGTTCAAAAACGAGACAGTAACAGTTGGACAATAACAGTCCAAGTGTTTGTTGATGAGAAATTTTGACTATCTTAGAGGCAGAAATGGGTTCTTCTTAATTCATTGAACTTGTAGCCTCATGTCTTAGCTTTCCAGCGAGACTAATCTCGCTTGAATCGGAGTTCTATAACTCCAGATATAGTTAAAAATCTGAGGAGATGTCACACAGTAACAGTTCAAAAACGAGACAGTAACAGTCCAAATATAAAGAAATGAATGATAATTGGGGTTGGACAAAGAACGACAATATTAATGGGTGAAATGAGAATAACATAAAATATTAAGAAATGACTGAAAGAAAGACTTATTGGTTGTTGATATGGTTATTATAAAACATATCCTTGAGTGAGGAAAATTTATGAGATAAACCTTTGATTTGCAGGAGGGACCATAGGCATGGTGCAACAGCAGCAGCAGGGGAGCACGAGTAGAGCTTCTATTGCAGGTAGGTGATCCGCACCTATACTTTCTAGTTAAATTCTATAATTCAATATGTTATTGATGTGTGATGTGAATTACCGAACGTTGGATATTAGAAGAAAGGAGGAAGAGTTTGCGTAATGATGCCGATATTTTAGATAGTATTTTGAATGTATGTGTACTTAAGGTGAACGGTTATTGTGTGAATTGCCAAGTGATGAAATTATCGTTGACAAAGAAATATGAGAAGTGTGATTTGGGGCGTGAACTAGCATACATTTAGTGTATGTTAGGATCCCGGGTAAGGGGATTGCCATGTTTGGACTAACATGCATTTAATGTATGTTAGGATCCCGGATAAGGGGATCAATCATGTATTGGCTAACATATAGTTAGTGTATGTTAGGATCCCGGGTAAGGGGATCAATCATGTATTGGCTAGCATACATTTAGTGTATGTTAGGGGATCAAGTGTATTGACTAGCATACATTTAGTGTATGTTAGGATCTCGGGTAAGGGGATCACCATGTATTGACTAGCATACATTTAATGTATGTTAGGATCCCGGGTAAAGAGATCACCTTGCATCGACTCCTACGGGGTGATGATGATAACAATGAAATTGGTATCGTTAATGTGTTAAGCGGAAATAATCATGGGTGGTTTTATGAGATCTTGAATGGAGGTTGATAATGGAAGAGGAAGTGGTTTTTAGTAGTTGAAGGAGAAAAAGTCTCCAATGAAAACCAAAAAGGAGAAGTAAATAAAATATGAATTGCTGGATATTTGTATTGCTAATGTGTTAACAATGAAATTGGTATCGTTAATGTGTTTGCCTTTTTAAATTGCTGGATATTTGTATTGCTATATTATTGTGATATTCATATTTCAATAATATGTATTTTGTTTTCATGATCATCACATGCACGACAGGAGTAGATTCTAGCTTAGGTTCACTTTTTGTAATTTAGGTTCTAGGGAGTGTACCATTGTATTTGATAATATTACAACTTTTATTTAACTCAATTTGTATAATTGATGTTTAAACTTGAATAGATGAATTTAATTCTGTAGTTTGTATAACTATATTCCATGTATGCATGTTTATATCTTTATCCATCCATAAAGATAATTGTTGTACAATGTATATCATAAACATTGTGGTTGATATGAAGGATGATGTTTGTGGGATTGAGACCCAGGATGATTGGGTTGAATTGAGTTAGGAGATGTGGTATATTAAAAGTGTAAACAGGTCGTATTTTGATAACTTGGGACCTCCCGGTATAGGGGAGACTCCGTCGAAATTTCGGTAGACTTTAATACAAATACCGTGAATATATATATATATATATATATATATATATATATATATATATATATTAGTCACTCAGTTTATCAGTTAACATGAGATCGTTGCTTTATCCCGGGTATGGGGATGTTATATTTTGGTATCAGAGCCAACCTCACTGGCTGTCCGGTTGTGCTGACGGGGTCGTCAGGTTCCTTAAGGTGGGGGATTGTAATATCCCACATCGGCGGGTGAGGGATTGGTAGCTACCTTATTAAGAGTGCTAGTTACTAACTTGTCATATGCGTTTTGGGGCGTCAGACTCAGATGTGGGCTCGCGTCACCAGGAACAAAATCGTGAGGGCGGTAAGGCCCAAAACGGACAATATATGGCAAGTTGGGCCGGGCTATTGCATTTTTGTATCAGAGCTCAGGTTGCTATTCCGGGGATAGGAATGAGTGTAAGGTTTTGAAATGTGGTTCAGAATAGTGAGAACAAGGCAAGGAGTCAGGACTGATCCATTCCTAGTTCGGGGAACTGATCAGAGTCTTCATTATGAAAGTGATCCAAATTGGGATCCCTTGACAGACACTTTCTCTCATGTACCTGCAACATCAGTATACTCTGAAAGAGGCGAGTCAGTGAGGTTTTGAGATGATTTGTTGTCCCGTCAGGCTAGGGTAACAATGCCCGATGTATCAGACATACGGGAGGGGGAGATAATATACCCCCATCAGTGGCATCGATGGACGGGTCAAACCCATTTTAGGATTTTGCTTCTATGGATTATATAGTGAGAGCTGTAGCAGCAGGAATGACAGTGGGAGCCTCCAGTGCAGCTCCTAGATCAGGGGGAGTAGTCACCATAGTGCAGTGCGTGAGGTGTATGAGAGGGATGGGTTGTATGACTTACCATAGTGAAGAGGATGCTGAGGTTGCTGGGCTTTGGCTGGAAAAAAAAAGGGAAAGAGTTATAAATCATATATAGGTGCCAGAGATTTGATAATTTTTATTTATAGAGGGGTAAAACTATATATGGGAGGGTCAGAATTGAGGGTAGATCTTTTGCCGCTAGAGTTATATGATTTTAACTTGAATCTGGGCATGGCTTGACTAAGTAAACATAAGGCATAAGTGGATTGTTTCACCAAGACAGTGACAATCCAAGGAATAGGTGATAAAAGAGTAGTGGTTAAAGGGGAACGAAAAGATATTTCAAGTTGTGTAATCTCAGTCTTGGTGGTTAGAAAGTTACTGAGGAAGGGTTGTTCTAATTGGTTAGCCTTTATAAGAGAGCTGGAAAGGGTAATATAGATTTGTCTAGTATTCCCGTTGTGAGGGAGTTTCGAGATGTATTCCCAGAAGAGTTGCCTGGATTACCTCCCGTAGAGAAATTGAAGTTTCCATAGAAATTATTTCAGGAATTTCTCCTATAGCCCAGTCTCCTTATAGGATGACACCTATGGAATTGGCTGAACTGAAGGTCTAGCTTTTGAAATTGTTAGATAAAGGCTTCATTCGGTCTAATAACTCGCCCTGGGGAGTTTCGGTATTGTTTGTAAAAAAAAGAAGAAGGATGGCACACTTCATTTGTGCATTGATTATCGTCAATTGAATAAAGTGATGGTGGAGAACAAGTACCCATTCCCACGAATAGATAATTTGTTTGATCAGTTGAAGGGTGCTAATGTGTTCTCTAAGATAGAGTTGAGATCTGAATATCGCTAGTTGAGAATCAAGGAACAAGACAGACAAATGACTGCATTCCGAACCCTTTATGGACATTACGAGTTTTTAGTGATGCCTTTCGGGTTAACCAATGCTCTGGCCATACTTATAGACTTGACGAATCGGGTGTTTCGCCCTTACCTGGACCAAAATGCGGGGGTATTTATTGACAATATCTTGGTGTATTCAAGCTCTTACTTGGAACATGAACAACATCTAAGGGTTGTGTTACAGACTGTAAGGGAGAATCAATTATATGCAAAGCTGGATAAGTGTGAGTTCTAGCTCAAAGAAGTAGTTTTTTTTAGGCCATGTAATATCCGTAGAAGGAATATTGTGGATCCAAGAAAGGTTGAGGCCATGTTGAAATGGGAAAGGCCTACCAATGTGACAGAAATCCGGAGTTCTTGGGTCTTGATGGGTATTATAGGAGGTTTATTGAGGGTTTCTCCACCATAGCATCACCTTTGACTAAGCTGACCCGCAAGGAAGTCAGGTTTGTTTGGTCAGGAAGAGTGTGAAGCGAGCTTTCAAGAACTGAAGGAGAGACTCACTTCTGCTCCTGCGTTGGCCCTTCCATCAGGGACAGAAGGGTTTTATGGTATATAGTGATACTTCAAAAGGGGGTCTAGGATGGGTGTTGATGCAACATGGGCGTGTGATTGCTTATGCATCAAGACAACTAAAGTCAAATGAGGTGAATTACCCAATTCATGGCCTAGAACTCGCAGCAGTGGTGTTTGCCTTAAGAGTATGGAGACATTGTTTATGTGGGTCACAAGTTTAAATCTTTACAAATCATAAAAGTTTGAAGTATTTGATGTCACAGAAGGAGTTGAATATATGACAAAGAAGATGGGTAGAGTTAATAAAAGATTACGATTGTGTGATTGACTACTATCCTGGTAAGGCTAATTTAGTAGCCAATGCATTGATTAGAAAAGGAAAAACAATGATGAATGATATGGAGATTAAGGAATAGGGAAGTACAGTGGAATTGAAGAAATAAAACGATGATGAATGATATGGAGATTAAGGAACAGGGAAGTATAGTGGAATTGAAGAAATTAGGCTTGCGACTAAGTGTAGGGCTTGAGGGATCACTATTAGCTCAGTTAAAGATCTGATCTATGCTTCGAGACAAGGTTTTGATGGCTCAACAGGTAGATGAAAAAGTAAAGGATATCAAGGAGAGTGTAAACTAGGGTATAGAGAAAGCATTCCAAATGTTATCTGGTGGGCTAATAGCTATGGGTAGGCGAATTTATTTACTTGATCATAAGACTTTGAAGGATGAAATATGGAGAGAAGCTCATGAATCCCGATTCGCTACTCATCCTTGGAAGTACGAAGATGTATAAAGATTTAAAGGAATATTACTGGTGGCCAAATATAAAGAGGGAAATAGCAGAATTTGTGTTGAACTATGGGATCTGTCAACAAGTAAAGATAGAACACCAGAGACCTGCAGGGGATTTACAATTATTGTCGATTCCAGAATGGAAATGGAAGGATATTTCTATGGATTTTTGTGATGGGATTACCTAGGGGAAAGAAGGGGAATGATGTTGTACCCCAATTTGTTGGGAGGAAGTAGGAAAAAGGAAGCTTTTGGGACCTGAAATGGTGCAACTGACAACTGACAAGGTGAGGGTGATCAGAAAGAGGATGAAGGAAGCCCGGGATAGAAAAAAAAAAGGGTTATGCAGATAACCAAAAAAGGCCTTTAGAATTCCAAGTGGGGGATAAGGTATTTTTGAAGGTGGCGCCTTGGAAAGGCATCATTCGATTTGGAGTAAAAGGGAAATTAGCTCCGAGATATATTGGCCCTTTCGAGATTAAGGAAAGAATCGGACTAGTTGACTATTGTTAGAGTTGCCTGCATATTTGGATAAGATTCACAATGTGTTCCATGAGTCATTGCTGCGAAAGGTTAAGATAGACCCCTCACGGGTATTGCCACACGTTCCTATGAAGATTAAAGGGGATTTAACCATGGAAGCTAAGTCTGTCAAGATCTTGGATCGAGATGTGAGGCTGTTAAGGAATAAGAGATTTTTCCTTGGTGGGAGTATTATGGAGAAACTCTCGAATAGAAAAAGAAACAGGGGGAAAAGAATATGAGATGAAGCAAAAGTTCCCGTATTTATTCTTCAACATAGGTACATAACTTAAATTTTGAGGATGAAATTTCTATTAGGAGGGGAGAATGTAAACCCCGGGGAAAAATAAAGGTTGCTTAGATTGCAAACTAACTACATGAGAAATAAAAGTGAAGAAATTCAT
>Ga0307510_10008586_pt1 | contig 12182 bp, 10 predicted proteins | sample 12_EM_MG_FD_207224 | JGI IMG/M metagenome (GOLD analysis project Ga0307510, IMG submission 207224) | Populus trichocarpa ectomycorrhiza microbial communities from riparian zone in the Pacific Northwest, United States - 12_EM | ecosystem: Host-associated > Plants > Roots > Unclassified | place...
CAAAGAAAGCGGAACTCATGAGAAGCAACTCATGCTTCTACTGCGAAAAACAAGGACACCGAGCCAACGTCTGTCGCAAGAAACAGGCTGACCACGGTAACTTCAGCGGTCGCTCCAACAACTCCAGAGAACCAACTAGAGCCAACGCCACACCCATTATGCCAGATATCTCAGATCTCGACACTTTCGCTGATTATCTGAAGGATAACATGGATTCCTTCAGCGAAGAGACTAGGCTAGGATTCGTCAAGAAACTCATGGGAAAGGATTTTCCCGCGGCCCTCAACTAGCTGCCTTAGTTAGGGCTTTCCGACTCGATAGTGTGTTTGTAAATAAGTCAAATTCAATACAACTCAAAGTTCCAATCATACACTATCGAGGGACGGCAGAAGAAACAATCTTACTTGACACTGGAGCAACCGAAAACTTTATCGACCAAACTACTGTGGACAAACTTCACTTAGGCACTAAAAGAATCCCCTTTCCGCGACCAGTCTATAACGTCGACGGAACTCTAAACAGAGCTGGATCTATCACTAAAGCTTGTGATCTACTTGTCACTCAGGGAAACAAGAAAGAACGAACAAGGTTCTTTGTCACAAATCTAGGTCGTGACCGAATGCTCTTCGGCTACCCATGGTTCAAGAAATTCAACCCAGACATCGACTGGGAGAAAAGCGGACTTAAAGGACCCAAGGTCAAAATCGAAACCTTACTCTACAGCACCCTTCAACGCGCAAAAACCTGGCTCAAGCAGAAGAAACAAAACAACGAAGACCTCATCCTCGAGGCACAACGGTGCACTCTATGGTCGGGAGTAACTCCTTCAGAAATGAAGGAAGGCCCAGTAGAAATCAACTGCACCCACACATCAGTCGAAATGGCCCATAAGTACGCATCGGAACATGGGAAGGAGGAAGTCACCCTCCCGGAAGAATTCAAATGTCACACGGCACTATTTTCGGATGAAGAGGCAAACAAATTCCCGCCAACACGCGGAGACGGAGACCACAAAATCGTACTCATGGACACCGCCCCTACTCGCTTCAATTGCAAAGTCTACCCGCTCTCAAGAGATGAGCAAGAAGCAGAGAACAAATTCATTGACGAAAACTTGGAAAAAGGTTACATCGCACCATCGGACTCCCCCTACGGCTTTTCCACCTTCATGGTCCCTAAGAAAGACTCGAAAGAGAAAAGGTACATCATCGACTATCGCCCCCTCAACGCAGTCACTCGGAAGGACGTTACCCCGCTCCCAAATCTCAAACAGTGCATCGAAAACTTGCAAGGAATGGAACTATTCAGCAAGTTCGACATCCGCTGGGGCTACAACAACATCCGTATACGGGAAGGCGATCAATGGAAAGCCGCATTCAAAACACGTTGGGGATTATTCGAACCCAAAGTCATGTTCTTTGGGATGAGTAACTCACCAGCCAGTTTCCAACAATTCATGAACGGTATTCTCGAGGAACTATACGAACACTTCGAGAAGAAAGGCATACACGACATACGGCGAATCCTCCAGAACTACATGGATGACTGTGGCATAGGCACCCTCCTCAAGGACTTCAAATTACACGTCGAAATCATTCACTTCTTATTCGACTTACTTGCACGTCATGGCCTACACCTCAAACTATCAAAATCTGTCTTCATGCAGCCACAAATGGACTTCTTAGGCGTCCGGATCTCAAAGGAAGGAGCAACTGTCAACCCAGCCAAAGTTGCCGGACTCAGGGACTACCCACGCGTACTCAAAGATAAACGACAAGTCCGCGGATTCCTAGGAGTAGCCGGATACCATCGCATGTTCTGTCCCAACTTCAGCATCATCGCCGCACCTCTTACAGCACTTACCGGAAAGGACGTACCATTCGAATGGGGACCCAAGCAAATCGAAGCCCAAGACAAAATAATCACCCTAATTACCAGCGCACCCATTCTCGCCAGACCAGACCCAGACCGACAATTTGAGCTCGAAACCGACGCTTCACAAGTTGGCACGGGAGCAATACTTTACCAACAGGATCCCCCTATCACCAAACCAGACGGCACTCAGAAACCAGGACCACAACAACCGGTGGGATTCCATTCCCAAAAATTCACGCAAACCGAGCAAAATTATCCCATTTACGACCGCAAGTTCCTTGGTGTTATGAGAGGACTTCGCTGCTGGTCTCACTTGCTCAAAGGAACAACAATCCCCGTCTTGGTGTATACTGATCACGCAAATCTTAGGTACTACAGAGAGCCCCGCAAAATTGGGCCACGCGTTGCTGGTTACTTACCAGAACGCGAACAATACAATATTTTACTGGAGTACAAACCTGGGGCCACTAATCGAGCAGACGCATTATCTAGGCGACCTGACTACGAAGGACCAAACGAAATCAACGAAGACATTACTGTATGGCCGGACCAGTATTTTTGCGACCAGCATACCTCAATCCGTGTATTCGATATGGACAGCATAGGCGACAATTTGGACTCAAAAATCAAGCTAGCGCAATATCAAAATCAAAGCACACTCAAGAAATGGGCACCAGCTCACAATCTATCCCTACTGGACGGCACTCACTGGCACCATGGAACGGCACTTGTTGTCGTGGCAGACAATGACCTTAGGAGGGGAGTAACATCCCTTTTTCACGACCACGAAACCACTGGACACGCCGGAATTACCAAAACCCTCCAACTTATCGCACCCTACTACTGGTGGCCCGGAATGAAAATCTTCGTAACTGAGTACATTAAAGGCTGCGCTACTTGCCAAATGACCAAAGTCAACACTCATCCCGCTCATCCCCCTATGTTCCCTATCACCCCAACCAAAAACGCTCGACCTTTTGAAACCGTTGCTATGGATTTCATCACCAAACTACCACTCTCGGGAGGATACGACACTGTCCTAACAATCACCGACACAGACTGTTCAAAAGCATCCGTCTTCATCCCTTGCAACAAAACCATCGATTCTAAAGGAGTCACCCTACTCTACCTGAACCACGTCATACCCCACTACGGCATACCTCACAAAATAATCTCGGACCGCGATGTCCGCTTCGTCTCTAAGTTCTCAACAGAACTCTGCCGCATCCTGAATATCCACCAAAATATCAGCACAGCCTATCACCCTCAAACGGATGGAGCCAGTGAACGAACCAACCAAACCCTTGAACAATACTTACGCGTATTCTGTGGCACTCAGCAAAACAACTGGCACGCTTGGTTACCACTTGCTCAATATACCAAAAACTCCTGGCCCTCCGCTACGACAAAGAAAACACCATTCGAATTACTTATTGGCTATACCCCACAAGTTCACCAACCAACTAGAAAGACAGACATCCCATCCCTTGAACAACGACTCTCAGCTATCGAAGAAGCCAGGAAAGCCGCCCAAGAGGCACAACGTAAAGCGCAAGAATCCTGGATCAAAGAACGACCACGCCATTCACCATTCCCTGTCAAATCCAAAGTTTGGTTAGAAGGAACAAACTTACGACTCCCAAGTAACATCACACCCAAGTTATCACCAAGGAGATACGGACCTTTCGAGGTAGTCTCCCAAATATCAAAAGTCGCGTACAAAATCAAATTACCCCCTAATTGGAAAATTCACGACGTTTTCCACGCTTCTCTACTCACGCCATACAAAGAAACCGATCAACACGGACCTAACTTCCTGGAGCCGCCACCCAACATTCTAGAAGGCGAACCGGAATGGGAAGTCGAGCAGATACTCAATGAACGACTATTCGGTCGCTGGAAAAAGAAGCAATACCTCGTACACTGGAAAGGATACTCGCCAGCTCATGATTCCTGGGTTAATTCCGAGGATCTCCATGCATCGGATCTACTAGCGGACTTTGAAAGTCAACCAAGCAATATAAGAACCCTTGGAATCTCAGACGACCTTCCCTATCCCCAACTACCATGTCCGCAATCCACCATGAACTCCCCAACTCAGGATTCGCCACCTCTACCATCTTTACCCTTGGTGTTAAGGCTTCAATGGGCCTTGATAGTACGACTTGTACTAAGAGATGAACTGGTGGCGAGTATCTGAAGAGGTAGAAGTCTCTAGTGTTACTAGAGACGACTCTGAGAGGCTTATGTAAGAGATGAGGAAAGGGGAGGCACTTTGGGGAGCTTTCAAGAACGTTGATATTGAGAATCAAGTCAAGCTTAGGGCTTGACTGTCGAAATACAGGGCGCTTATATACAGGCACGGCCGTGCACGGGCCATGGTCACTAAAGTAGGTACTTCTGGTCAAGAGGGAGCTATCTGTATCGTATGGTACTCCGCGGACAAGTGCTGCGGTCTGTATGAGTCGAACAATGGAGAATGAGCGAGAGCGAATGAAAGATCAGGGAATTGCCTAATCTATCCTTAACTGGGGAACAATGGCGGCGGGTCATTCCAAGAAGAGAAGCGTCGTCATGATGCGATGACGACCACGAGTTTTGAGGCTGATCCGAGGAGATCTGATCTCCGCGTGCCCGTTCTGGTTTAATGGGCGTCTATTGTAAGCAACTACCCTTTAAGGTAGTCTGTATTGATGGTGACCCAGTTAAGGGCCATGTCGCTATCCACGTCGTCTGCGGAGCTCTGCGTGGATGAGGGATTGTCTGCGGATCCTCCGGGGGAGGTCGACTGGTAGCCCTGACTCTGGGGCGAGGTGCCAGCTATGGGCGACGAGGCAGGAGGGGTGATTGACTGGTAGCTGCCTTCTCTACTAGTGCATTGACGTATAGGTGCTGATGAGGGACTTGTGGGTGACAGGGAATGCTTGCGGGACATGGGGCTACTGGGCTGAGTGAGGTATGCTTCCCAGGGTTCGATAGGATACTCTTCTGGAGACAAGGTATGTGTCTGTCCTCCAGGGACGTCAGGTTCATAGCGAGTGACTGGTTGTGGCTCTAAGGGCGGCGCGTCCTCCATGGGACTGTCTGGGTCTTCCAGTGGGTTCTCTACTGGGGTTGGCTCTTGGTACTCTTCCATTGAAGAGTATTCCCGACAATGGATGTTCCAGGGAATAGGGACGAGGGGCTCGACTGGAGGCTGATCAAGAGGTGACGATGGTTTGGATGGTTCACCAGACGGTAGCGGTGGCAGGTCTGGCAGGGATGGTGGTTCCAATGGTAGTGGTTGTTTAGGCTTGGATAAGGTGACGAGGAGGGGGTCCGATGAGGATGAGAAAAATTGGGGTGGATCATAACACTTGGCACCGACGACGGAATTATTCTCATTCGCATGCACACCGACAACAATTATCTCTACTTCTTCGGTACCTTCATTCGTCGAGGACACTTCGATGTCACCTATCACTGGACCACTTGGAAACCAAGAGAAACCCTCGACGCCATCGACATCGACCATGAAGCGATCATGGTCCCAGTTGATAACGAGGATCCTGTCCTCAGAACCCAAGTTAACTACGAAAGACTTCCATTTGCTCCCCACCCACCTCAATATCAACCCAGACCTGCAACCCCGTTCAATAACACCCCCCTTAGCGCTACTAGCAAGAGTAGCAGCCACGAAACAGCCATTACCCCCCAAGAAGCGGAAAACATTCCACTTCACGTCACCAACCCCGACCCCTTTACCCCGACAGACAACACCGAGGATAGCCAGTCCGAAACATACACCGACACCGGACTCCTCCCCTCAGACCACCTCCTTCACATCGCTCAAGAAGAAGCGTGAAGAATGCATTAAAACCATGGTTCGACTCAACAATAAGTAGACCTTTCTCAACAACAAATTCAAGGACATTGCCGTCGCCAAAACGTTCAGAAAGAAGGATAGCAATACCACCCTCTACCTCTACCACTTCCATCGCCAACTCTACGACACAATCACAAAAGAAATCCTTTTGTCAATTACGAAAGAAAAGGACCTTCAAAAAAGAACCACTCTCCCATTCGGCACACTCTCCCCTTATTACCACATCTTAAAGGATCAAACCTTCCTTAAAGGACTTCGAACACTCCTCCAAGGACGTAAAAGGACTATAAGGGACAAGTCACCCTCACCTATCTTCATGCCCATTCCCACCCCTTCAGCAGGAGGATCCACCACTATCATTCAAATGCCGTCGACATCGGCACCAACCATCGTACCATCACCACCCCTCGTCGACCCATCACCGTTTGCCTTTCCATTCATCCCTACCCCTCCTGGTCCACCACCTCTAGAACCACCCTGCGTTGCAACGCCACCACTACCTCTAATCCCTTGGGGATCGCATCGGCGAGAATATTCATCTATGGAACAATACCAACCACCAGTTCCAATGAGAGAAACACCTTCTCCAGTCGCATCATCATCACAACTCCCGGCAACATCACCATCGTCATTCCCCCTTATCGTCTCGATGACACCCAGTCGTACTACCCCCCTATTACCCAAACACCCTCTTACCCAAGAACTACCCGCCAACGTACCAACTCCATTGGAGTGGAGAGAAACTCAATATGTCCCATTTACGGGGAAACGACGAACCTCACCACGGCATGTTGCCATGCCACTTAAACGTCAACGAAGTGACTCAGAAATGTCATGACCAATGAGCCCAGAAGAGCAACCTACACCCCCCGACTCTCCTAAAAGCTCAGCTATGACGACACCCTCTAACTTTGGACTTGATGACCTCTATCGGACCCCAGTTCAGACCATCATTGAACTCGAAGACGAGATTATAGAGGAAGGAGAAGTGTCTGATCCAAGTTCATCCATAGAAGAAGGTCAAATTACAGACGCGAGACCATCCACTCAGGACAGCATGGATATTGGAATACCCCGTGTCCCCTCCGACTGGTTGCAACCGGATTCACCCTAGGTCGTGTGGTAACGACCACTCTAGGAAGGGCGTCATGTTATGATCTTGAACCCTTACCCCAATTTTCCACCATTTATTTTGCGCTCTCGGTCACTCATCCCTCACTCATTCCCTCATGCGCCGCTCGGACCGTCACCAAATCACCTGACAAGTCACCTGATGGACCACATGACTAATCCGCAGTCAACTATCACATGCCATCACTCCGCAGTCCGCAGTATCATGACGTGTCCTCATTTAACCCTTTTCGACTTGCCAGCTCATGATGGGGTATTCTTAGATTGCCAGCTCATGATGAAGCTATACTTAGAACCGCCACGTCATGATTGCACCTTAGTAATATTTCCATATTTCTTTGTGACCTCTGTGACCCGTTACTTTTCAAATGTATATAAGCGCTCGTACTTTTAGCAGTTGGGCCTTAAGCCTAACTTGGTTTTCAATCCAAGACTTGTAGCTTCCACCCAGAACTCTTTGAGTCTCTTGCCTGAACATTCAGAAGTCGCTTCAAAGCCTTGAAGCTCTCCCCCTCATCTCTATTATCTACCTCAGGAGTCGCCCTTATCATCGGGGACTTTACTCTTATACTGCGTAGCCAATCGGTACCAAGCTACTCACGTGATCCATTGCCTCAGGAGGAGATCCCACTGAGCAATCCCAGTCGTCGCCAAACCAACTCACGCACGTCGCGTCTTTAAGGCCCTTGGACCTTAACATGGAGTCACATCAGGTGGACTGACGCGGCTCAACACAATGGGATTACTGGATTCGGACTAATAGCTGCTATAGATAAGCGACACAAACACATGTTGCTTTGTTCAGTCTTGCGCTCCCTCTCTTCACTGCATGTTCTTTCTCAACATCAACCTTTCATCACAATTTGATATGCAACCTATTATATTATTCCTCCTCAGGGTTATCTGTATCACCCTTCCGAATAAATACAGTACTCATTTTCTCAACCACGAAGTACTCCTTGCCCTCCAAGAAATTTGTCTCTTGCTGAGTGTACTTGAATGGGACCATCCCGATGACATCCGTAATCCATTTGGCATCAACAATCTGGATGCCATTCATGCCAAGATATTTGCATAGGCGAAGCGTTCCATATGACTCCTCTAGCACATGAGAATCAGGGTCTGAAAACACATTGACAGCAGCAAGGGTATATCGCAAGTTGTTCTTTGTGACAAGAAAGAAGTAAAGGACCTCAGCGAAATACAAGGCTCCTTGGAAGCTTAGCTAGGTCAATTTATCAGTTACATCCTCTTTGCAAACAACCCTAGACCCACTTTCACGCTTCTTGCTATCCAAACCTTCTCAGCAGGCCTTTTCTTCTCATGCCACCAAGATCATGTGATTTGCCCATTTGGTAGGAGCAGCCTTGCAAATCTGTTGACACTAAGAGAGTCCCCATTTTTGATTCTCCAGTTATGCATGTCTGAAAATATCTGAAATGCCCCAAGAGTTGTCGCATCCATTTGATGATGTTCGCGAGGACCCAAGAGAAGGTATTTTTCCCCAATGTCATAGGCACCAGCAGGTAGCTTTCCTGTGGTGTGCAAGAGATCTGGAGCAAGAGCATAGAGAGCATTTACACATGCGCGTTCAATTACTCTTTGACTTAGGTTTGCATATGGATCCGCATGAAGCCAAATTTCTTCGCCAAGATTGCCAATAGTTTGCTCCATGGTCCACTGAGACAACTCAGTAAGAGAGCCAAGACAAAAGTGCTCAGGGACAACATGAGTTAGCGCATGGATACATGGTTGTACAAAATGTAAATGCGTGAGTTTGCGTTCATAATAGAGAATCTCGAATTCATAGATGAACTCAAGGAAAGCTCTGTGAGCCGCCAGGAGGTCGTCCTTCGATTTGTGGTGTCAAAGGATCACGCACATGCCAAAGACAAGCTTGCAAAGATGGTAATAGAATGCTTGAGGCAGGAGATGATAGAGGAGGGCAGGGAACAGACCAAAGATGTAAACGAGGTACTCCACTGCCTTGTATCCACTAGAGATTTTCTCAGCAGGATTCCGTGGCACTCTGGATTCTAGGCAGACAGGAAGATAGAGACTAGCAGCTGCGATGGATGCCCTGTGCACCTTCCAGACTGCGTTATCATGGAGAACAGAGAATTGCCAAGTAGCTGGATCATCTTCTTGTGCATGATCGATGCTGCCACGCCACAGGGAAATGAGAAGCTGAGTTATATTGAGCCCAAACAAATGCATGGTGTCCGCAGGAAAACACTTTGGAATGGGGATAGCCTTTGGGAGCACAGATACAATGGAAGGCTTGCATATTCCAGTTTCCCTACGACACTGCATGTATTTGTGGTTGGATGTGGAGCCGAGAACAAGATGAAGCCTCTTGTTGTACTCATCCAGCAATGGTGTGGTGATCGAATTGATATCGATATCTGGGTGAGTGGATCCAGGCGGTACAGAGCCATGTGGTTTCAGCATAGCAGGGTAATAGGTCCCAACACCAGGTTTATGATGGCCTGGCATAGAACATAGTATCCGGCATCCATTTCTGCCATGATGGCCGACCCACCCATTTAATTCTGCCATTCCTACCATGTCTGCAGTCCCAAAACCTAACCAAGGACAGATATCGAAAAAGGCCTTTGTTGAAGCATCCCAGATCCAGAGACCAAGTCTTTGGCAAGCGGAAAGATGAGCAAAAGTTGGAAACAGGAACAAGTCATGGTTTTTGGGAGCCTTGGGACCACCAATAATAAAAAGCAGGAGGACCATCTCTCTCGCATGACGGATCTCAGGGGCAAAGTCAATGAGAGTAGCAACACCAAACCATGTATCCGACTCCTTGTTCTGGTATAGCTGCGCGCCATCCATAGAAAGCACAAGGAGCATGTCGTTATCACATATCTGCCCAGATTCGATGAGGTCAAGGTATTCTGAACCACAGCAAACATTGTCATAGTCTTGAATACCGCCATCAGTGTTTCGCTGAGCTAAAAGAACTGTGGTGTGTTGGAGGCGATCTCAAAGCTTTGCAACTGAGATAGGGTGTCACCATAAAGCTTGTAGCTGGGGCCCTATTGGGAGAGTGACGAATTGGCGATGAGGAGTCCTGGAGTCTATGTCAAGGTGTTGTTCAAATTGGTGTTCTCCACAGAACGGGCATTCTGTGAGAGTAGCAAAGGTGCCAGTGTATGCAAGACAAGTATTGACACACATATCGAAGTGTAGTGGAAGGATACCTGTGATCGCTTTCAGTTGGGTTTGGACCTGGTCAAACAAGAGCATGGTGCTCTCAGGGTAGCACTCTTTGATATTTGAACGGATCACATCGTAAGTTGCCTCAGAGGAACGGGCAGAAAGTGAGAGGTATATTTGCAGAGACAGACAGAGTTGTGGATCATCTAGACTCCACAACTCATGCAGGGGATCCAAGAAGGAGCCCAGCTTGTCTTTGGTCCATTGGCTTTTCTCGTGCTCGAATGAATAGTCCCAGATCTGTGAAATATTTGACTCCATACATCTGAGATCTTCAAGCATAACTTGAAGTGGGGGCTCATCCAGCTTGCAACTTGGAGAAGCGTCGGTTTCGGGCTGATTAAAATCAAACGAACTATCCACTTCAGAACTATGGCCACCGACATCTCCCCATCTGAAACAGCTTCAATTGGATGTCTCGAATAAACTCTCAGATGTAAAGATGACGCTCACCCATCTATTGAGTCAAGGGGATCTGAATCCATGGGGGCATTGGGCTCATGGCAGTCTGGCACCGCTATAGAACCCTCAAGATCCAAGTCAAAGCTATTTCGTTTCTAGAATTCTATTGGATCAGTATTCTCAGAAATGCCAAAAGGTTTGTACTTGGAGTCGAGGACGTTTGGCCTTTCTGATCTGAGATTTTTGAGCGTTGCACTCTTCTCGAGTCATTTTTTCTTCCAAATTACGCTGGGCCATATGGTGGTACCAAGTCTGCTTCGAAATGACTTTGCCCTCAGGCGGTGCTTGGCAGAACTTCTGACAAGTACAGATTGCTGTCTGCGGCGACATCGGATGGATTTGCCTAAGATATGCGCTCAAGTGATGGTGTATCGAGTTCAAAGCAAAGTATATGACATTGTGGTATCAAAGAACAGGAATTGAATGACATAGGAAAGGATTTAGTCAACTGACGCCCCTCAGAGTCAGATTTTACCAGCCAAGTCAGCTCGCGTCGAACGGGGTCACATGGCGTCAATGGATTCCTCATTGGGCCTGATCGTTCCGTGCTCCAGGACAGCCATGGTAGGACCCGGGGCGGGAGGCGTGCTGTCGCACCTGATCTTTGATAATCATGCAACTTGTTCCAAGATTACAGCTAGGTTCGTGCGTATCCTGTCAGTATCGGGCCCAGTCTGCTGACAATCCAAAGTGTCAGGGGTCATGGCCTTTGGGATTCCTAACTCGCTTCCCAGTACCGAAGCACGAGATGCACAAGAACACATAAAGAATATGAATTCCCGAAGGGTCGGTGCTCCCTATATAAGCGGCTCATAAATATCCCGGTTTGCCCCTACGTCGCAGAGATGGGGAGCGAACTTGGTAATGGTTCCATTCCCCGTCCCAGTTACATCCTCCCGCTCAATTATCTGCTACCAGGGCTACCCATAGACCGCATAGGTCTCCTCGTAAGCCTTCTCGTCGTTGTCTTGGCTGTTCGATACGTCAGAAGCCCGTGGCACAGCGTTCCTCCCGGTCCGAAGGGACTTCTGATTCTTGGAAATGTACTTCAACTACAAGACAAGACATGGGATGTTTGGACGTGACTGCAAGGATGCATATAGTGTGGTCTCCCTTGATATATGACTTCAGAATTGTGATATTGATCAGGATATATTATAGGAGACATAATGTATTTGAATGCATTGGGGCAGCCCATTATCGTCATCAACAGTCTCAAGGTCGCTGCAGAACTCCTTGACAAACGCGCAAACATCTACTCAGATCAGCCACGAATGATTGTTTCTAATGAAATTCTCTCTGGGGGTTTATTCACTGCATTCTTGCGGTATGGGGACCTGTATGTGGTTTACTTCCTTGATATGCAAAGACGGGAACGATTCCATCATTCGCAGATGCCGCTGCACTCGTTGTGCTGCACGTGAACGGCTCACAAAATCCGTTGTACGCGACTATCATCCGCAAGGGGGGGGCGGAATTGCAAAAAAGGAACCAGGGTCGATTTTTTTCGAATTGACCTCTGGGCTTGGACTAACTAAGTATGTAAGCGGGCGCCTATCCATATATGGTAATCGGTGCATCCATATATGGGTGATCAGATCCATTCTCCGATCTTTGAATG
>Ga0307510_10008588_pt1 | contig 12182 bp, 7 predicted proteins | sample 12_EM_MG_FD_207224 | JGI IMG/M metagenome (GOLD analysis project Ga0307510, IMG submission 207224) | Populus trichocarpa ectomycorrhiza microbial communities from riparian zone in the Pacific Northwest, United States - 12_EM | ecosystem: Host-associated > Plants > Roots > Unclassified | place...
TTGAGAACGATCACGCCCTTATAGGGCATGCGGAAGAACTCGGCGGCCTGCGTACTGTGCCGCTGCATGTATGCGAAGAAACGCCGCTGCAGGCCCTTGAAACCGGGTATCGCCCGCGCCCGCACCAGGTGCCGCCCCACAAAAAACGAGCTGTCTTCGGCAAAGACCCGCATGCCGCGGGTCCGGCAGGACTTCATGGCCTGCGACACATCGGGTGTTTCCATGAAACCGAAGCGGGCGGTGATTTCGTACACGCCGGGCAGGATCTCTTCGATTTCGACGCGCCGGACCGGATCCTGGCGCGGTATACCGGTGATTTCGATGTTGAGAATGATGACGCGCTCGTGCACCACCTTGTTGTGTTCGATGTTGCGGACCAGTGCGGATGGCAGCAGCTCGCGATCGCTCGCAAGGAAAACTCCGGTGCCCGGGACGCGGATCGAGCCATCGATCACCTTCGCCAGGTCCTTGCGTGGCACGGCGAGCTTCGCCAGCGCCGTGCGCAGCTCGAAACGGCCGCTGCGCCACGACCAGAAGACGAAGTACAGGAGCGCACCGAGTGTTATGGGGATCCATCCGCCGGTTTCGAGCTTGGTCAGGTTGCCGGCCAGAAAAATCGAATCCATTAACAGCAGCGGCACAAACACTGCCGCAACACCCCAACGCGGCCAATGCCACTGGGTCGCCGCCACGAACCCGCCCAGGATGTTGGTAATGAACATCGTGCCGACCACGGCCACGCCGTAGGCGCCCGAAAGGGCCGCCGACGAACGGAAACCCAACACAAAGGCGGCCACGGCGAGAAATTGCAGCGTGTTGACTATCGGAACGTAGATCTGACCCTGCTCGAGCGCGGAGGTCTGCAGAATACGGATGCGCGGCAGCAGGTCGAGTTGCACAGCCTGCCGTGCGACTGAAAACGCACCCGAGATGACCGCCTGCGAGGCGATGACCGCGGCTGCGGTCGCCAGAATCAACAGCCACGGCAGTACGACCGCCGGGACCATGGCATACAACGGATGCTCGATCATTCCCCCATGCTCCAACAGCAGCGCACCCTGCCCGAAATAGTTGAGCAGAAGCGCCGGCCACACCAGGGCAACCCAGGCGATCCGCACAGGTGTTTTACCGAAGTGGCCCATGTCGGCATATAGCGCCTCGCCACCGGTCAGCGACAGGACAACCGCACCCATGATGGCGAGCGCCGTCGCTGAGTGTGTTACCAGCAGCTCAACCCCGTACACGGGGTTGACTGCAATCAACACCAACGGGTGGCGTACGATCGCCATTGCCCCGATCACACCGATGACCACGAACCACAGGATCATCACCGGCCCGAACAGCCGGCCGACCTTCGCGGTGCCACGCTTCTGGATCAGGAACAACAAGGCCAGCACGACCAGCGTGACCGGAATCACCGCCCGCTCAAAGTCGGGATCGAGCATCTCGAGCCCCTCGACGGCACTCAACACCGAGATGGCGGGCGTGATCAGCGCGTCGCAAAAGAAGAAAGCCGTGCCGGCCAGCGCAAGCCCAATGAGCCATTTGAACCAGTGACGGCTCGCCTCCGGCGCCCGCTGCGCGAGCGCAAACAAGGCGAGGATTCCACCCTCGCCCTGGTTGTCGGCGCGCATCATGATGGTCACGTATTTGAACGTGACCGAGAGCATGAGGCTCCAGAAGATCAGTGACAGCACGCCCAACACGGCGGACACGTCGAACCCGCCGGTTGCCCCGAGAGCTGTCTCAAACGCGTACAGCGGGCTCGTCCCGATGTCCCCGTAGACGATTCCGATGGCCCCGATGACCGCCGGCAGGCTCCAGCGACGCGTGTCGTGCATGTCAGGTCAGCGCATCAGCCGCGCCGGCCGCCCCTTTTGCCTTTCTTTTTCCCGGCTTTCTTTTTCCCAGCCTTCTTTTTCGCGCCGCGGCCGGCAACGGCCTTGCCACTGGACTTGCTCTTTGCGGAGGTCTTGGACTTGCCTTTGGCCTTCGACTTCCCACCGCCCTTTGTCTTCGCGACGGTCTTCTTCTTTGCCTTGCGCTTTTTTTTGGGTTCCTCCGGCGGCCACAACATCGTGCCACGGCAATTCGGGAAGCCACAGCGGCACGCAAACACCTCGTCGATGTTCTCCGGATCGCCTTCCTCACGATAAATCTGGTAGTCGTAGGTCAGCTCGGCGCCCGCCTCGACATCGCGGATGGCTTCGATGTACACCCGCTTCTTCTCGACCGTCGACTCGCAGTTCGGGTCGCACGAGTGATTGAAGAAGCGCGCATCGTTACCGTCCGTGCCTGCATCGATGACAGTCTTGCTGTCCACGATGAACAGGAACGTGTGGCTGTCACTCGCGTCCTTTTCCTCGTAACGACGATCCGCTTCGTCGTGCGAGACGCGGTCACCCACGTACTCGATGATGCGGGTTCCTTTCCGGATTGCTTTGGCTGCGAACACGCCCAGACCGTGTACGCCCGAGCGGCGCACCTCGATCAGATCGGACGTGACCAGGTCGGACTCAACAGGGGAAGTGGCTGCCATTCAGACCGCCACCGGCGCCTTGATCGCCGCATGATGTTGGTAATTCACGAATTCAAAATCCTCATACTCGTAGTCGAAAATACTCGGGGGCCGCCGCTTCAGGCGCAATTGCGCCAATGGCAGCGGTTGCCGCCCGAGCTGCAATTCCGCCTGGCTCAGGTGGTTCAGGTACAGATGACAGTCGCCGCCGGTCCAGATCATCTCGCCGGGCTCGAGGTCGCATTGCTGCGCCATCATGTGCAGCAGCAGCGCGTAACTCGCGATGTTGAACGGCACGCCGAGGAATACGTCCGCGCTGCGTTGATATAGCTGGCAGGACAGGCGTTTGTTGGCGACGTAAAACTGAAAGAACGCATGGCAGGGCATGAGCGCCATCTGCTCGAGCTCACCCACATTCCACGCGCTGACAATGATGCGGCGCGAGTCAGGATTGCGCCGAAGCTGGTCCACGGCCTGCGTGATCTGGTCGACCGTGCGCCCATCGGGAGCCAGCCACGCGCGCCACTGCTTGCCGTAGACAGGTCCGAGCTCACCTCGCTCATTGGCCCACTCATCCCAGATACTGACACTGTGCTCCCGCAGCCACGCGACGTTGGTGTCGCCGCGCAGGAACCACAACAACTCGTAGACAATCGAGCGCACATGCAGGCGCTTGGTCGTCACGAGCGGGAATCCTTCGCTCAGATCGAAGCGCATCTGATGACCAAACACCGAGAGCGTACCGGTGCCCGTACGGTCATCTTTTCGAGCGCCGGTCTCGCGGATCCGGCGCATGAGATCGAGGTAGGCCTTCATTGCGCGGTAGCGAAATTTCCGGACGGTGAGCGCGTACGGTACGCATAGGCAATGAGCACGATGCCGACAATCACCATCGGGAATGACAGTACCTGCCCTTCCGTCAGCCAGTCTCCGGCCAGGTAACCGATGTGCTCATCCGGCACCCGCACAAATTCGATCGCAAAACGCACCACGCCGTAAATGATCAGGAACAGGCCTGAGGGCGCGAGGCGTGGCCGCGGACGGGAGGTGAATATCCACAAGATGCTGAACAACACCAGTCCTTCGAAGACGGCCTCATAGAGCTGGGAAGGATGACGGACCTGGCCGTCGACATTGAAGCCCCAGGGGACGGTTGTCACCTTGCCCCACAGCTCGCCATTGATGAAGTTGCCGATACGCCCGAAAAACAGTCCCAGGCCCGGCAGCGGAACCGTGAAATCCAGAACGTCGGCCACATTGCGGCGGCGACGCCATGCAAACAGCGAGACCGCGACTATTACTCCGATCATCCCGCCGTGGAACGACATGCCGCCGTCCCAGATCTTGAAGGGATACAGCGGATCCTTGGCCCAGAACTTCAAGCCATAGAACAGCACATAGCCGATCCGGCCGCCCAGGATGACGCCCAGCATGGCGAAGAAAATGAAGTCGTCCACGTCCTGGGCTTTCCAGGTGGAGCCGGGCCTGGCTGCCCGCAGGCGCGCCAGGCTCCAACCGGCGCCGAAGCCCAGCAGGTACATGATGCCGTACCAATGGACCTTGACCGGGCCGATCGAGAAGGCAATAGGGTTAAAGCCGGGGTACTGGATCATAGGCCGCGAATATTAGTTCATTGGAAAAATGGCCTCCGGCCATTTTTCGGACGGCGGCTATTCACGGGTGACGCGGCAGAAGAACGCCTTCAGGTAGCGGGTTTCGGGAATGGCGGGATGCACAGGGTGGTCGGGCGACTGGCCGCCGGCCTCGAGAATCTGCACAAACCGGCCGCTGTGCCGGGCGGCAGACTGGATTGCCGTCACCAGGTCATCGGCGGACATGTGGTACGAGCACGAGCAGGAGACCAGCAGTCCGTCACCTTCCATGAGCCCCAGCGCGAGCTGATTCAGCTTGCGGTAGGCCGCCTGCCCCTGCGGAACATCCTTCTTGCGCTTGATGAAGGCAGGTGGGTCCACAATCACCACATCAAACCGATCGCCGTGCTGATGCATTGCCTTGAGCGCATCGAAGGCGTCGTCATGAGTCGTCTCAATGGACACACCATTGGCCTGCGCATTGCGGCTAGCGGCTTGCAATGCCGCCTGCGACGAATCGACGCACCGCGCAGAAGCAGCGCCGTTCTTGAGAGCGGTTACCGCCCACGCACCGACGTAGCTGCAGATATCCAGAACGCGCATGCCGGGCCACATGTACCGCATCAGGCGTTGGCGATTCGCGGCCTGGTCATAGAACCAACCGGTCTTCTGACCCGGGCGCAGGGGCGCCATGAAGCGCAGACCTGATTCATAGACCTCGATCTCGTCCGGAATATCTCCGAACGCTGCATCAACGGCCTGCGGCAGATGCTCGAGGTCCCGTGCACCGGAATCGTTCTTCCAGACCAGCGTGCGCGGATTCAGCACATCGCGAACGGCTGCTTCGACGTCCGCTTTAAGTGCCTCCATACCTGCGGTCGCAATCTGGCCAACGATGACGTCGCCATAGCGATCCAGCACGAGACCGGGCAACCCATCTGACTCACCGAACACGAGCCGATAGTAAGGATCCCGAGTCAACCGTTTGCGTAGGGCAATCGCCACTTCGAGTCGCTGAGAAATCAGCGCACGACCCACTGGATGAGCGATGTCACGTCCAACAATGCGCGCACAAATCAGCGCGTGCGGATTGACGTAGGCGTAACCGAGAAACTGCCCACGGTGCGATTGCATCTGCACCAATGCACCAGTTGTGAACGCAGTCAGAGGCGTACTGGATGTATCGACCTCATTGCTGAACACCCACATGTGGCCAGCCGCAATACGCCGGTCCTCGCCGCGCTTAAGACGCAGCACCGGCAGGCTGGATTGCTCGGAAAGAATTTGCGCGGAGGAAGGGATCACTTGAAACTCGCTGCGACGGCAGCCACGACAGACATGATTATACGAGACCCCGGATGGCCAATCACCTCATTTCACAGACGAGTCCCTATCTCCTTCAACACGCACATAATCCAGTCGACTGGTATCCGTGGGGTGAAGAGGCGTTCGAGCGAGCGCGTCTGGAGCGGAAGCCCATTCACCTAAGTGTCGGATATTCCTCCTGCACGTGGTGTCACAGGATGGCTCATGAGTCGTTTGAAGACGAGGACGTGGCCCGCGTCCTCAACGAACGCTTCATCAACATCAAAGTCGATCGTGAAGAGCGCCCCGACGTCGATCGCATCTATCAAATCGCCCAGCAAATGCTGACGCAGCGGTCCGGTGGTTGGCCGCTGACGATGTTCCTGACACACGATAGTCACCAACCGTTCTTCGGCGGTACGTATTTTCCAAAAGAAGCGCGTCACGGATTACCTGCATTTACAGACCTTTTGCGCAGGGTCAGCGAATATTATCGAACGCACGAAATCGAGCTGCGTCAGCAGAATGATGCGCTGATGTCAGCTTTCAATGAGCTGAATCCGCCGCCAACCCCGGACGAAACGCAACTCTCGGACGCCCCCCTCAAAGCGGCACGTGAGCTGTTGGGTCGCACGTTCGATGGCCAATTCGGCGGATTCGGGCGTGCGCCCAAGTTTCCCAATCCGAAAACAATCGAACGGCTGCTGCGGGACTGGCACGCGACGTCAGGGCAGCCGCAGCCGGATCTGCAGGCGTTGTACATGGCGACTTTGACGTTGCGTCGTATGGGCGAAGGCGGCATCAACGACCAGCTCGGCGGCGGGTTCAGTCGGTACTCGGTCGACGAATACTGGATGATTCCACACTTCGAGAAAATGCTGTACGACAACGGCGCTCTGCTCGCGGTGTATGCGGACGCCGCGGTCGCCACTGGCGATGCGTTCTACGCGGACATTACTGCCCGCACGGCTGATTGGGCAATCAGGGAAATGCAGTCACCGGAGGGTGGTTTCTATTCGAGCTACGACGCCGACTCAGAGGGACACGAAGGTAAGTTCTACGTTTGGGATCGTGATGAGGTGCGCAAGGCAGTCACGGAGGCGGAGTATGCCGTGTTTGCACCGCGCTATGGCCTGGACAGGGAAGCCAACTTTGAGGGCCGCTGGCATTTGCACGGTTTCCAACCCGTTACGGATGAACCGTTGCTCGAGTCAGCACGAAAGAAGCTGCTGGCGATTCGCAGCCGGCGCGTCTGGCCCGGGCGCGATGACAAGATACTGACTTCGTGGAATGCGCTGCTGATTCGGGGGATGGCCATCGCGTCGCGTGCGCTGGGACGTGACGATCTGGCGGAATCAGCCACAACAGCGCTGCGATTCATTCGCAGCAGGTTGTGGAGCAATGGCAGACTACTGGCGACCTACAAGGACGGGCGTGCACATCTTAACGCGTACCTCGACGACTACGTATTCCTCGTCGACGCTATCCTTGAACTGCAACAGGTGCGATTCGACGGCGCAGAGCTCGAATTCGCAGGTGAGCTCATTCGGGTCGTACTCGACCATTTTGTGGACGACGCTGGCGGTTTCTACTTTACTTCTGACGATCACGAGTCCCTCATTTATCGCTCCAAGTCCTTCGCGGATGACGCGACTCCGGCGGGCAATGGCATTGCCGCGTTCGTGTTCCAACGGATGGGACACCTGTTCGCCGAGCCACGTTATCTCCAGGTGGCCGAGCGCACGCTGCGTGCAGCGTGGCTCAGCCTCGAAAAATTTCCTCATGCTCATACAACTTTGCTCACCGCTCTCGATGAGCTCCTGAATCCACCCGAAACACTCATCCTGCGTGGCCCCCGGGCTGAAATAACAGCCTGGGCCCGGGAGCTGCATAAACTCTATGCGCCCCGCCGTGTCGTGCTTGCAATCCCAGACGATGCTGAGGATTTGCCGCCCGCGCTCGCGGAGAAAACCGCTCGCGGCAGCGCCGTGGCCTACGTCTGCAAGGGCAGTACGTGCTCGGCTCCTATCGATTCCCTTGGCGGTCTGATCAACAAATTACGTGCCGGCGTTTAACAACAGCGCGCCGGCAGCACCGAGGTGCCGAGGCGACACGGAGCCATGCGCGGCGAGCGCCTGGTAGTCCCGCCATGCACGTGCCAACTCCGACTCCGGCTGAATGGCCGTCATGCCGGTCAGTGCCATCAACTCACCGATCGCCTGGCGCATCTTCGCCACGGAGAAAACACAGCCACTGGTGATCTCCGCAAGGTCCGTAGGACTCAGCGGGCGATTTGCACGTGCGCAGTCCCATGCCTTGTGCGCCAGCGTATCCAGTGTGGATTTCGCCAGTTGCCAGATTGCATGAGCGGCGCCAAACGTTGCCTGAACAACAGGATCTGTCATAAGCAGGGCGCTCGTCCCATGGAGCTTCTTCACGTGAGCAAGCGACGAGAACAGGTCCAGCGCATGGCGGGCAATACCGACCGCGACAGCGGTGACCGGCAACACCGTCAACACGTTGAATGGGAGTCGATACAGAGGGCCTGTCTCGCGCGGCGCATCGGTCGTGACGGAGAAGCTGCGGTTCTCCGGAACAAACGCATCGCGCACTTCGAAATCATCACTGCCCGTCCCGCGCATCCCCGTGGGATCCCATACCGGAAGAATCGCCACCTGGGGTGCCTCGAAGGCCATGGCACGAATCAGGGGCTTGCCATCGGAGCCGAAGACCAGCGTGCCCCCGTCCATGACGAGGCAATTCGCGGTAAACGTGGTGGCGTAGTGAGCGCCGCTCGCGTAGTGCCAACATCCACTCACGCGATAGCCGCCCTTCTCGCGAAAGGCGCGCCCGTCCGGCGCACCTGATCCGGCAATCACCGACTCGGGTCGCGCATAGATCGAGCTTGCGGTGGGCAGGTCGAGGTAGGCCGCAAACAGTCCGCCGCCGGAACCGATCATGACAGCCCAACCAATGGAGCCATCCAACCGCGCGGCGGCTTCGTAGATCTGCAGAGCTTCGGGCAGGTCGAGCTCAAACCCGCCGCAGCGCTTGGGTATCCACAGACGGAACAGGCCGTGTTGGACGAGCGCGCGGACTACGTACTTCGGCAGACGCGCGAGGCGGTCCCCTTCGGCGGCGCTGTCCCGAAACATCACCTCGAGCTCGACGAGCCGGTGCAGGATCTCTTGCACCGGTGACGTTTCGAGAGCAGGTCGGAGTTGCATCATGGGAGCGATTGTAGGGGGGACCTCGCACCCACGCACACTCCCTAAAGATCCACTTTGCCTCTTTTCACTGTCATGAAGTGACGCAGCGTGTCAATTTGGAGTCAGTTACGACAACAATTCGACGTTCCCCCCCACCGCGACTGTATTGATAGTCAACGTCCGTTCGTTGGCAAAACGCAGCAGATAGTGCGGACCACCGGCCTTCGGTCCCGTGCCGGACAAACCCTGGCCGCCAAACGGCTGCACGCCAACAACGGCTCCGATCATGTTTCGATTGACGTAGGTGTTGCCAACCGGCACGGAGCGGAAAACATGATCGGCCACGCTTTCGAGCCTGCTGTGCACGCCCAGTGTCAAACCGAATCCGGTCGTGCGGATGGCCGCAATCACTTGTGATAACTGATCAGCTTTGTAGCGCACCACGTGCAGAATCGGTCCAAACTCTTCGCTGCGGAGCTGATCCAACGCACGCAGCTCAAACAGGTGGGGCGCGAAGAAGTAGCCCGACTCGTGTTTTTCATCCAGGGGGCACGCATACAGCAGTTGGGACTCCTGGCGCATGCGGGAAGCATGGTTGCGCAGTCTCGTCAACGCGGCTTCCGAAATCACCGGGCCGACATCCGTCGACAGTTCGCCGGGGTCGCCAATGGCAAGGCACTTCATGGCCCCCGTCAGCATCCCGATGACCTTGTCTGCAATCTCTTCCTGCAGATACAGGACCCGAAGCGCGGAGCAGCGCTGACCCGCGCTCGTAAACGCGGAGGTGACAGCGTCGTCTACCACCTGCTCAGGCAACGCAGTGGCATCAACGATCATGGCGTTTACACCACCCGTCTCCGCGATCAGCGGGAGGATCGCCCCGTCGCGGTTCGCCAGAGCGCGGTTGATGGTCGCGGCCGTCGTCGTTGAACCCGTGAAGGCCACACCGGCCAGTGCGGGGTGCTTCATTGCCACGTCACTGAATGCCGGGCCATCCGCAGGAGTCATTTGCAATGCGTCGCCTGGCACACCCGCCTCGTGGAGCAACGCAGTCATTGCATGCGCAACCAATGGTGTCGCGGGAGCCGGCTTGGCAATGACGCTATTGCCTGCCATCAATGCGGCAGTGATCTGACCAGCGAAGATTGCGAGCGGGAAGTTCCACGGGCTGATGCAAACAAACACCCCGCGTCCGTGCAGCGAAAGGAGATTGCGTTCGCCGGTCGGACCGTTGAGTTTCTGAGCACTGCCAAAGAGCTCGCGTCCGCGGGCGGCGTAGTAGCGACAGAAGTCGACGGCTTCACGCAGTTCGGCCACCGCATCGGGAATGGTTTTGCCGGCCTCGCGTACCAGCAGGCTGAGGAACTGCACGCGGCGTTCCTCCAGCAGATAGGCCGCACGGTCGAGGCAGTCGGCTCTTTCAGCAGCCGGAAGCGCGTCCCACAACGGCTGGGCCTTTGCGGCGGCGTCCATTGCGCCGTTGATCTCATCGGCGGTGGCGTCGCGCGATGTGCCGACGATCTCCAGGAAATTCGACGGAGAGTGCACCGGTACGGCGGCATCTCGAACCGTCTTACCGTTGATGATCGGTCCACCGGCGTACATCTGCCGAGCGCGCTTCTCGAGCTCGTTCTTCAGCGCAGTCAGTTCCGCCGGATCACCCCAGTCCGGGCCATCGGAGTTGCGACGCTCCGGCGCATACAGCGCCTGCGGCTCGCGAATTTTGGAATTGGGCTCATTCAGTGCCGAAACGGGATCACGCACAACCTGCTCCACCGGGACCTGAGGATTGAGAAATTGATGGACGAACGATGTATTGGCGCCATTCTCGAGCAGGCGCCGGACGAGATACGGAAGGAGGTCTTCGTGCGTACCCACCGGCGCGTATGCCCGCACTGGGCGCAAGCTCGGGATGTCGGCGCGGACCGCCTCGAACACCAGTTCACCCATTCCATGCAAACGCTGGAACTCGTATTGGGCGTTCGCCGGGGCCATTTCCAACACCGCCGCCACGGTTAAGGCGTTGTGAGTGGCGAACTGCGGGTAGATGACGTCGTTGTTCGCGAACAACCGCTGCGCGCATACCAGGTAGCTGGCATCCGTCGCTGACTTGGAGGTGTACACAGGGAAGCTGGACAGACCGCGCTCCTGAGCGCGTTTGATCTCACTGTCCCAGTAAGCGCCTTTGACCAGACGCGTTGTCATGCGTCGTCCCGTGACGCGTGCGAGCCGCGCTACCCAATCGATGACGAATGGAGCGCGTCGACCATAAGCCTGCACCGCAAGTCCGAGCCCGTCCCAACCGACAGTCTTCTCGTCACGCGCCAGCGCTTCGATGATGTCGAGCGAAAGTTCGAGCCTGTCGGCTTCCTCCGCATCGATCGTCATGCCGATGCCGACGGCCGCAGCCTTTCGGGCTAGTTCCAACATCCGCGGGATGAGAACGCGAGCTACGCGACCGCTCTGCAGGAGCGTGTAGCGCGGCTCCAGCGCCGACAGTTTGACGGAGATGCTGGATCGCGAGTGCACAGTGCCCGGCGGCTGATGGCCGAGTGCCTCGATGGCGGCAGCGTATGAGTCAAAGTAGCGCTGCGCGTCAACTTCGGTGCGCGCGCCTTCGCCGAGGACGTCGAAGGAGCACAGCGCGAGAACGGGGTTCGACTTGCCGCGCGCAAGCGCGCTGTCGATTGTCTCGCCCACAATGAACGCCTCGCCCAACATGCGCATCGCACGGCGGAGCGTTGCGCGCACTACCGGAGCGAGTACCGGCTTGGCGACCGATGCCGCTGTGAATTCGCCGGCTAGTTCGTTGGCTACATTCGGTAGGAGGCGGCTGATGCCGCCTAGAAGGGTGAAGCCTGCGCGGAGCAGCCAATTGTCACCGCCCGCAGCGCCGCCGCGCACCTCTGCCAACCGCTCGGCGATCAACTGATCGGCCCGCGCCGGATCCGGCGTCCGCAGCAGCGCTTCCGCCAGGCTCATGAGCGCCCGCCCCTGGGCGCTGTCCAGCGGGAACTGCTCCATCATCGACTCGGCAAATGGCCGCGCACGCTTATCTGCCCGTGCGACCTCCACCCAGTGAGTGGCCCGGATCTTCGCCAGCGTGAGCTTGCGCTCTATGGGCCCAAGGACCGCCCGAAGCTCACTGATTGCGTCCGCCTCGGGGCGCAGCGTCGCCTCGCTCATCGCCTCCCGAATGACGCGCAGGAGTTCCTCGTCGGGGGGGGTAGAGATCCGTTCGGCAGCATTGCTACCAGCCATGTCGGTCGCCTTGATTGATATAGCAAAGGGAGTTAATTGTGCTTATGGTATTTGGATCAACAGAGTGATTTATCTGGTTTTGGCAACCATAAAAGTTTAATCAACTATGAGTGACGCATCTCCCACTGACCGCAGCCTCGATCGGATAGATCATAAGTTATTGATTCGACTACAACAGGACGGCCGAACCCCCATCTCGAGGTTGGCCAGAGAAGTGAATTTAACTGTCACGCCGACGTTGGAGCGGGTCCGGCGGCTGGAGGCGGCGGGGTACATCGGGGGCTATTTCGCGCGCCT
>Ga0307510_10008589_pt1 | contig 12181 bp, 6 predicted proteins | sample 12_EM_MG_FD_207224 | JGI IMG/M metagenome (GOLD analysis project Ga0307510, IMG submission 207224) | Populus trichocarpa ectomycorrhiza microbial communities from riparian zone in the Pacific Northwest, United States - 12_EM | ecosystem: Host-associated > Plants > Roots > Unclassified | place...
CTAAAGGCCTTTCCAAGGTCGTTATGTTATCCAAGCTCTTAGATCACCGCAACACCTCTACAGCACATCAGAGCCACATCTAACTGCAACTCCAGAACACCCCCACCAAGGCGGGCGAGCTCACGACCCGATACATTTACAGAATCGAGCTTAGCTAGCCCACACCACCGCCGGCCCCGGCCTTTGGCTGCCCCTACCGCTACCATTTGCTAGTGTTGAAATCATACCTAGTTGGTTCCAATTATGGTTGTACTTCGACGATTTAGGACACCTCCTGATGCTATATAGCAGGAAGAGTATTTGGATACTCTAGTCTCTGAGGGCGGCAATTGGTGGCCGCTTGGCACCAGTAAAGGGAACTACCCGGAGGAGATAAACCAGCCGCTCACGAGTTTTGGGCAGGCTTCAGGTTCACCCCCGATCTATTCAACCAAATTATTTGTCACAAGTGATACCATAATATATGTCATCATCCGCAAATGTAGGACATATACTAGGTTGACGAAGAACGCAACACCAGGAATGAAGAGGGAGAATATGACAATAGGACCAGATCAAACCAGAACCCCAAAGCACTGAACACGCGAAGAGAATCAAAATTTAGATAAACAGGGATAGCTAGAAGCAACTAGTGAAATACCCTTGCAAATGCCTACTTACATCTAAAACTTTCCCACAGCGACCCCCCGCCTAGCAACAGCTATGGAATAAGGATGGGTCTAGTAGTGGGGAAGGGAGGGTATGAAGGAGAAAGGCGAGAGGACGTAGAAGAGAGGCGATGACGGAACACAAGCCGAGCACAAACAAGAAGATTGGTTAGAGGTTGTTAAGGAGGGCTTTAGTTTTCTTTGGGCAGGTGAAGAGCTTTCGGGGTCGGATGGAAAAAGGTCCGGACCTCTAGGATCGATTGGCTGGGGAACGGTGAGCTGTGGACTTGGAAATAGAACCCCGTGGTTGGATAAACTCAGCCACTCGCCGTGGGTTGCCGGTATGAGGTTATCCTGACCATTAAAGTCAGTGATGTCGGTATTGGGGTCATGAGAGCTGAACTGCATCTCCGCAAACTCACCTGCACACCGAGAGGAGGGGGAGAGGGGGGCTTGGCCACCGTGATTTGATTCGCATGAGTCGACATCCTCCCGTTCTTGCAGGATCCGCGCCACTCGGTAATGCCCTTCCGGGAGAGATAACGAGAGTGGAGTTTAGCTCTCGTTCGCAGGGATGGCGGGGTGGATACCATTCCGTTCCAAAAGCGCCTCTAGTACCCCGTCATGCCCACCCTGCGCAGAAAACGGGAGCGGCGTTCGGGTATATTGGATGTCTGCTTGGTTGGGATTGATGTCCATTCGTTCCGAAAGCATCTTCCGTATCTCCCCGTGCCCCTCCAAATCCGCCCAACCGAGTGGAGTCATTCCAGATTTGTCTGCCCGACCGGGATTGACGTCGTCTCGTTCCAAAAGTATCTTTACTACTCCTTCGTGCCCTCTCTCAGCTGCCCGCGAGAGTGGCGTCCGGCCATATTCGGTGTCAGCGCGATCGGGATTGACCTCCTTTCTCTCCAAAAGTGCCTTCACTATCTCCTCATGCCCCATCCAGGCCGCCCAACCGAGTGGTGTCTTGCCAAATCTGTCTGCCCAGTCGGGAGTGGCCTCCTTTCGCTCCAAAAGCATCTTTACCACTCCCCTATGTCCTCCCACTGCTGCGCGCAAGAGTGGCGTCCGGCTATATTCGGTGTCTGCATGATCGGGGTTGACCTCCTTTCGCTCTAAAAGCACCTTTACTATCCCCTCATGCCCCTCCCAAGCCGCCCAACCAAGTGGTGTCTTGCCAGATCTATCTGCCTGGTTGGGATCCACGTCCTCTCGTTCTAAAAGCACCTTTACTACCTCCTCACGCCCACCCTCAGCCGCCCACGAGAGTGGCGTCCGGCCATATTCGGTGTCAGCGCGATCGGGATTGACGTCCTTTCTCTCCAAAAGCGCCTTTACCATCTCCCCATGCCCCTTCCAAACCGCCCAGCCGAGTGGTGTCCTGCCAGATCTGTCTTCCCTGTCAGGACTGACGTCGTCTCGTTCCAAAAGCACCTTTAATATTTTATCGTGCCCCTCCGAAGCCGCCCAACTGAGTGGCGTCTTCCCAGACTTGTCCCCCCAGTTGGGACTAACGCCATCTCGTTCCAAAAGTATCTTTACTACTCCTTCACATCCTCTTTCAGCCGCCCGCGAGAGCGGCGTTTGGCCAAATTCGGTGTCTGCATGATCGGGATTGATGTCCCGTCGTTCTAAAAGCACCTCTACTATCTTCTCATGCCCCCCCCAAGCAGCCCAGCTCAGTGGAGTCTTGCCAGATTTGTCTACTCGGTTGGGGTCTACGTCCTCATGTTCTAAAAGCATTTTTACTACTCCCTCGTGCCCCTCCGAAGCCGCCCAACTGAGTGGTGTCTTCCCGGACTTGTCTCCCCAGTTGGGATTCACGTCCTCTCGTTTCAAAAGAATTTTTACTACCCCCTCGTGGCCTCCCGCAGCCGCCCCCGAGAGTGGCGTTTGGCCATATTCGGTGTCTGCATGATCGGGATTAACCTCCTTTCGCTCTAAAAGCACCTTCACTATCCCCTCATGCCCCTTCCAAGCCGCCCAACCCAGTGGAGTCTTGCCAGATATATCCACCCGGTCGGGATTCACGTCCTCTCGTCTCAGGAGCACCTCTACTACTCTTTCATGCCCTCTCTTAGCCGCCCACGAGAGTAGTGTTTGGCCACATTCTGTGTCTACACGATCGGGATTGACGTCCTCTCGTTCCAAAAGCACCTTCACTATCTCCTCATGCCCCCCGGAAGCTGCCCAACCGAGCGGAGTCATGCTAGATTTGTCTGCACAGTCGGGATTGACCTCTTTTCGCTCCAAAAGTATCTTTACTACCCCCTCGTGCCCTCCCTCAGCCGCCCCCGAGAGTGGCGTTTGGCCATATTCGGTGTCTGCATGATCGGGGTTGACCTCCTTTCGCTCTAAAAGCACCTTTACTATCTCCTCATGCCCCTCCGAAGCCCCCCAATTGAGTGGTGTCTTGCCAAATCTGTCTGCCTGGTCGGGATTGACCTCCTTTCGCCCCAAAAGTAGCTTTACTACCCCCTTGTGCCCTCCCTCAGCTGCCCCCGAGAGTGGCGCCCGGCCATATTCGGTGTCAGCGTGTTCGGGATTGACGTCCTTTCGTTCCAAAAACACCTTCACTATCTCCTCATTCCCCTTCCAAGCCGCCCAAGCGAGTGGCGTCTTGCCAGATTTGTCTGCACAGTCGGGATTGACCTCCTTTCGCTCCAAAAGTAGCTTTACTACCCTCTTGTGCCCTCCCTCAGCCGCCCGCGACAGTGGCGTCCGGCCATATTCGGTGTCAGCGTGTTCGGGATTGACGTCCCTTCGTTCCAAAAACACCTTCACTATCTCCTCATGCCCCCCGGAAGCGGCCCAATTCAGTGGTGTCTTGCCAAATCTGTCTGCCTGGTCGGGATTGACTTCCTTTCGCTCTAAAAGCAGCTTTACTACCCCTTTGTGCCCTCCTTCAGCCGCCCCTGAGAGTGGCGTCCGGCCATGTGCGGTGTCAGCGTGTTCGGGATTGACGTCCCTTCGTTCCAAAAACACCTTCACTATCTCCTCATGCCCCTTCCAAGCCGCCCAACCGAGTGGTGTTCTGCCCAATCTGTCTTCCCAGTCGGGATTGACGTCCTCTCGTTTCAAAAGAATCTTTACTACTCCCCTATGCCCCCTCCTAGCCGCCCACGAGAGCGGCGTTTGGCCATATTCGGTGTCTGCATGATCGGGATTGACGTCCTCTCGATTTAAAAGCATCTTTACTACTCCTTCATGCCCTTCCTCAGCCGCCCACGAGAGTGGCGTCTGGCCATATTCAGTGTCTGAATGATTGGGATTGATGTCCTGCCGTTCTAAAAGCACCTCTACTATCTTCTCATGCCCCTTCTGAGCAACCCAACCCAGTGGCGTCTCTCCAGATTCGTCTATTCGGTTAGGATCCACGCCCTCATATTCCAAAAGCATCTTTACTATTCCCCCATGCCCTCCCCTAGCGGCCCACGAGAGTAGCGTTTGGCCACATTCGCTGTCTACGTGATCGGGATTGATGTCCTTCCGCTCCAAAAGTATCCTTAATATCTCTTCATGCCCGCCCATAGCCGCCAGCAAGAGCGGAGTCCGGCCGCCATTGGTGTCCCCTTTGTTGGGATCGACCTCCTTCCATTCCAAAAGCATCTTTACCGTCCCCTGGTACCCCCCCGAGGCCGCCCACGCGAGTGGAGTCAAGTTATATCTGGTATCTGCATAGTTGGGATTGACGTCCATTCGTTTCAATAGCACCTTTATGACCTCCTCTCCCCTTCTTCGAGCTGCCCACGTGAGAGCCGTGTTCCCCGTGAAGTCGACTGCGTTAACGTCCCATTTCCTCATATCCAACAAAGGAGTAAGAACCTCTACGATTCCAAGAAATGCTACTCCGTGCAGTCCTGTAAATCCACTAGGTCCTCTTGTCACCAGCTTTGATAATGCGCCCTGGCCCATATGTCGATCATTCAATAACAGTAGTTGGGCAGATATATGCTCATCAAATCTGTCGAGAAGCCTTAGTGCAAGTATTTTGACGTTTTTCGTCATCCCTCTTCCTGTGTGCTCCCCCCAGTAAATAGAAGCATATTCTAAGAAAGGCATTGCTGAGTGGTCCGAGCGAACAGTTGGCGAGAGGGCCCTGACTGATCCAAAATTGAGATACGTCAAGCAAACCTCGGCAATTGTTGAATGTGGACTAGAGAATATAGCAGGATCAATTGAGAGATATTCCTTCAGAGTGAAGTGCACTAGTCGGACTGCGGACGAAGACGGTTCGACTGTGACAAGGCCTACACAAGATGACACTAGTGTCCGTAACGAAGGAATGTTTTCCGGATCCAGATCTGTAGATCCCATCCTCACTCCTAAGGCGTGGCAGAGCTCCTCGGCCTGTGGCGGCCGTTCCGAATAGACCACCCACATTAGGACTTTCAGCCCGAGTACTGATTTATTCCCCTTCTGCGCATTCAGCCGGGTCAGAGTTGCAGTATAGGCATCGCTTAGTCCGTTGCCTCGGGTCATCTCTTCCAGTTTCTCCCTCCTTCGGCGAATCGTCATCTCCCCTAGAATAGCCTCAATGTTTAACGAAACAAGGAGGAATCTGCACAGTTATTTGTAAGTATACATCGTTGATAGAGGTGAAACGCCAAATGTTCCTACGCACATATCAGACATCTTTTCCAAAATAGTTCTCACAATATCCGCCCGCAGGTCATTGTTCATCGCCTCTGGTTCATCATCCCTGCCTAACCTCATCTCCAGATAATTCCTGACATCACCCCGATTAGGGCTGATGGGTATCACCGCCACCTTGGTGAAATATTTTTGAATGACTTCTTTGACCTGGGGCCTCCCGGTGAGGAACATCCTCGTCCTAGGGGACTCCGCAACGGCGTCTCTTAGCGACTCAAGGAGCTCGGGAAGATCCTTCGACTGGAGTTCGTCGAGAGCATCGACACAGATGAACACTTGAGGTAGCGAAGCAATAGCGATCTTCAACATTCGCACCAAATCCGGAAGCAGCAGCCTTCGGCCACCAACCTCCCTCTTCCCATCTTGAAATGCCTGGCGCACATCTTGCGGGATGCCCCCCCTGCCAACTAGCTGCTTGAAAATCGCCCCCATCATGTTGGTAGTTGTCTGTTCCTTCCTCGCGAGGAAGTCGCAGTACAAGCATGCGACGGCGATATCTTTCCTTCTTGCCTGATCGCACAGCCTGTCAACCACCAGGGAACTAGTATTTCCAGCCGTCAGTGATATCCGCCCCCTTCAAATAATCCCGCCACTTACCTCAGATATGTCTTGCCCACTCCGGGATTCCCGGAGCAAAACAGGACAGCCTTATCGACTCTACCTTCACTATTCCTCCACTCCCGAAACTCGCTTGTTTCCAGAAGCCAATCCCCGACACCGTCGAATCGGTCGGTGCGCACGCCATGATGTCTATCGCCCGGCTCCAGTGGCGAGAGCCAATGCATAATCTTTGCATCTTGGTCGGAGTCATAGACGGCGGTATTGACACTATTGTCTATGTTACCGCAGTTAGTATTTCCATCGCCGAAGGTGACTGTGTGTGTGCTTGTAGTCTGGGCCATGATGCTTGGTCTGAAATTTCGGTTGGGTATATAAATGATAGAGAAATATTGAAGGTTAATGGGGAAGTTTACAAAACCTTCTTGTGGGCAAAGCGGAAGAATAGAGGGGTTGTCTAGTTTCCTCCGCCGCAACAACCGCCCAATCATTCTCACGCCAAGGTAATCCAAAAATATTGGAGGCTTTCATGAATTGCCGAGACTAACTCCGCCTCACTCGAGCAGAGAATCTTGTCAACCAGAGCGCTGTGCTGTGCAAGCATAGGTCACAATAGTCTATGATACATCACTCGACCAAAGTATTTGTGATATGAAACCCCTCCCCCATACTGGTAGTTCATAGCCCCCGAGCGTGCATAAGGGTAAAGTAAACATAACCAAGTCCCCCACCCCAATCCTCAAAACTGGGATAGGAAGATGAGACATATCAAGGGAGAAATTCTCTTACTGTTCGCACTCGTGAACTACACATCACTGCGAATCAGGCATTCTTCTGCATATTTGGTAGCTATACCTCTTCGCTTCGCCAGATAATGTGCAGACAGCCTCGCTGATATTTTCGGCCCGGGGAGACTCCCCTTGGCTGAGTTGAGTACTAAGTACTGTAATATCCCCGCAGATCCAATTTGTTTAGTAATTCTCTTTATCATCGTTCACGACGAGCATTTAAGATTCTAATCTGGACCCTCCTATAATTAAAAATCCACAGCCTGACAGGAAATTTTTTTTAGCTATTTCCCTTATCACTTTTTGTCGTTCTTCCCCGCAGCTGAGACTGAGGTGATATTGAAACCTTTAGACCACGCCTGCATTGGAAGCAAGAACACCGCATCGACGACAACGCGCAGGAATCACAAGGGCGCGATTCTACTCGTACACTCGCGAGAGAGACGGCTACAGCCTCACCTTACCCTGTCTCTTCGCATATTCTAGCAACTCTTTCTAGACTCCCCCCCCCGATGCACCCCACGCGCCCGAAACTCCAGTAGGGAGCATTGCTGCCACTACTCGCATCATACCCGAGTTCCATACACTCCCGGTATCCGAGGCTGATAGGAGCCAAGAAGGCCTCCACTTTAGTACCGTATTGGTTGCGTAGAACGCATTAGTGATCCAATAGCGACACTGCTCTGGAACACTTGCATCCCCCGTTATTATTCCCGATAACATCGAGCTTCAGTCCCAGATAATAATATTCGTAGGGTGATCCCCTTGGCAACATACCTGGTTCCATTTGCTGACAGCCATTTCTCAGGAATCGAGGGATGCTACCGTACTCGTAATTGCCTAACAATTGTAAAAACCACTGCTATTGCACATGGGCAAAACACTGCCCGGAGCCTCAAAACATTGCCCATATGCAATAGCGGTCATTTTTACAAAAGTTGGGCAATTACAAGTATACTTAGAGGGGTCAGTAAAGATAAAGAACTATTTCTGCTGATCCTATACAATTCTCTACAGGGGCAAAGCTTATTTTTTTTTCTTCAGGTTTCTAATAATCCCCACACAAAACGGCGGAGGCGAAAGGCAAGGTATCAGTAATGGGGCTGTATCGATAAAAGAAAGATCCGCCATCTCAACATCCCTCTCCCATCCATCAGTCCGCCCGAGACTACACTACTTACAAGAACTAGCAGCATCAATCTACATCAATATGACTCTCGCCATTTCCTAGATCCCGATATCCCAGGCCCCCCGGCAGATATCCGGACATATTCGTACGTTCCGTCGCATGGAAGCAAGACTTCCAACAGTATTAGACTAAAGTCCCGAGTGAGAATGCGATCGCCGCGGCGCCTCCCTGCCTCCCGTTCTCGTAATGTCAAAGAGTTTTTTTTTTAAAAAAAAGGACTGCATACCGCTAAAACTCCCTTGAGACTGCCGGCGGCGAGATCAACTTAACCTCTGGGCCAACGGGCGCAACCACAGTTCCCCACAACACTCGACTGTCGCCATACCCACATCCCTTCATTGCCGCTCTACCGCGAAAAACGCGACAAGGAGGAGGAAACTTGTATTCTCAGCAGACCTAACCAATAGGCATTATTGTTGTAGTTGTGATTGCAGTCGCAATTCTGGTTATCAGGATTGTTGAATATTGCTGGGGATCGCCGCTGCCCCCGTTGGCTCAGGAGACAACTGAATCGCGTCGCTAGTGCAAAGTGTTGTCCATCACGTGACATCTGCGCGTATTTTTTTAGCCGCAAGGGAGCGATCACAATTCCATCGCAGATAATCTTCTTCTTTGCTTTTTATTTGTTTTTTCCGTCAAACCCTTGGATTCGCTCGGAGGGTACAGGGAAATTCCGGCAAGCACCGTGAGGTATAGCCTAGCAGGCTGGAGGGAGGTTCAAACTACCCCCTACACACCAGTAAACAATAGCAGACATTATCAAATCACCACTCCTAACTAATCCTAGTCCAAGATAACTTTCCGGTAACTAGATATATATAAACACCGTAGACTTAATACATACAAATTTCCGGAAGGCATTCCCAATAATAAGAAAAAGCTCTTGGATTGCCTATAGGGTATGCGGTTAGGGGGTTGTGCGAATATGCATGTATGATATGCGGGTATGCGACCAAGAGAGATACAGCTATAGGGCATACGGCTTTTTGATTTCTGGCGGTTAGGCATTCTCCCATGGGTTGTTGTTCTTTTATCCTATGCCGCTAGGCATAGGTTATTTCTTTCATGGCTTTGTTAGTGTTTCTGGCGATAGGGTATGTTTCTTTCGTATCCTATGTCACAAGGCATACAGGAGTTGGCACACCGGTAGGGCAAAGGCCTGAGGATCATGGAGGATCATGGGATATCAGGATAGGTCTAGATTGTTTGTGATCTTTAGGGATCAGGTTTTGTTAGCTGCGTGTGTTTCATTAGAGTGCGTTGAGTTTCGGGAGTGTTTTGTTGTTGTTAGTTAGACGGAGAGATATATCTCCTGGCTTGTCCCGAGGTAGAGAGTTAGCAGCCATCTGGTCCACCGTTCCTCCATCCTTGACCGCTCCGCTTAGAATTTATTGTTATCGAACTTTCGTTCGCTTTATCTTTTGTGCTTTCGCTTTATCTTTTGTGCTTTCGCTTATGCTTCAGCAAAAGCACACAATTTTCTCCAGTTGAAATAGTGATCATCCCCATTTCACGTTGACGGCCGATATTGCTGCTGGTAATACGGAGTCCCCTGCCCCGGAGCCGGGGTCCCAGAGAGCGGGGAAATCAGCGTTGCGCTGACAGGGTACGACGGCCTACGCCGTACGCGCCCCCACCCGTAGGGGAGATGGTGCCCCGCCAGCGAGGAGACGCTCCCGCTGCTGGCAAAGTTCAACCTCCTCTATCCCGCCGCTTCATTCCTAGAACTGTCCAGTTTTCCTTGCGTCTCTGCTAGCCTCTTCTTCTTCAGCCATTTAATGTCTCCGTCCTTCTCCGCCAGGCGCTTGCGTGCGGATTCCTCCTCGGATTGCGTGCCCGACAGTTTCGTCCTTTATCCAGTCCGGCTCTTTTCGAGTGTTCACTAACTTCGCTTATTTTTTTGTGGGTTTCCGACTGCCTCTCAGTGGATTCTTGCTTAAAGTATTCGAGTTCTTTCCGGGCACCTTCGATGTCCGGGACCTCCTCTATCTCTTAGGCGCGGCCGACTGTCGAGTCGAAGGCTCTCTCGAGAAGTCCTGAGTAGCGCTTGACCACCCACTCGTTTGGGGCTGCCGGGAATGCTGAGCGGGGGACCGAGGTAGTTTGTACCGGTCGCGGTACAGCTGAATCGATTGCCATGCGCTTTGGAGCTTTGAGGGGGGCCGTCAGACGTTGGTATTCTTCATCTGGTTTCGGTAGAATTTTTATGAGTATCCTATGTCCGTGGCCATCGATTGTTAATGCCGGTTGCGGAGGTCGGCGTTTTCCATCGCCGATGGGATGTGGTATCAGAAGATATTGACAATTTAACTTGTTGTAGAGGTCGGTAAGGGGCCCGTGCTTTCAAAAAAAATTCTACGAGCGTAAGCTTTGCGCAATTCAGAGCAAGAGCCAAAACGAGCCAAGGCATAGTCGTTTGCCGACCACTATAAGTTAATAGCGTCGCGTAGTACGGTACATCGACATTTTGGTTGGAGAAAGGATACAGTGTGGTGAATGATCGACAATATATTCTTTGTTCTGCGATTATTAGCACACTCCCGAAAACCGAGAGAACATACTCACTATACATGCTGTAACGCGCCGGAATAAGGATGGCACGGAAGAGCTTGGGCCCATGGGTAACTTGAAACCTCCAACAAGTGCATGCCAATACTGAGCATCCGGTTCGGCATTATTCATTGGAGCTGATGGTCCTGAGACTGGTGCAGGCGCAATTGCCTAAGGTGTCTGGTTCGACGGGTGACCCTTATGAGCATTGTGCGTGGTATCCGGTGTGGTTTGTGTCGCTCGCTATTGATTTGAAGCTGAAGGGGAATTGTCATCATATTTCTAGCGGGAGGGGTCAGGTGTCGGATTAGTTAATAGACTGCAAGCATGCGATTAGATTGCGAGTTTTAGGGGAGTGGTCCGCAGCGGTTTTTCCGTGGCGTACGTGCCGATAGAGGAGGTGGGAAACAGCTGGGCGGGCTGGATTGGATCCTTGGCAACAATGATACTGTCGTAGATGATGATGTATCGGAGGGCTTGGGTCCAAGAACGATCCTGTTGTAACTCCCCATAGTTCGCACTATCGCCGCCGAACCTGACCGATTGCCCATGTGTAGTCCAGGCTATAATCTAACAAAAAGTTTGTTTGAGAGTAGAAATATTCCGAAAGAGCAATATGCACGGTTGCAGGGGAGTCCGAAATTTTCTGTTGGCAAAGCTGAAGAAAAGCAGTACCCGAAAATAGGGGGGTATATTTTGTATGGGCGCTCAGACGCGTACAGACATTTTACCATATATTTCTTTAATCCTTTTTTTCGGGTACTTCTTTCAGGGGACTAGTACATTCGGCCCCCGCAACATCCCACGGCGCCACATACGATAGCAAACCCCTCCCCCCGACCTCATCACCCCACTATACCTTTACCACGACAAAAGTCTATTATTCGATCAGATGAACAGTATGACACTAATTAGGATTATGTATTTATTTTATTTTTAAACACGTTTTAGTTATGGTTCCGGCAGCCTGCTGCCGAGAAGTCAGGTATTGACAAGGCGCGTACCGTTGCATTGCGGTGCTCGGTTATTTATGCAGACGAACAATACTGTACCTGTACTAACGCTGTCCACTCGAGTAGACCCCGATCAATTCTGGCGACCCGACTCCGCACCAGCGATTACCATATAACCAGGAACTATGCTCTGTAAACAGAGGGCACAGTGCCTATATTATACACTAGCTCCTAAAGGCCTTCCAAGGCCGCTATACTATTCAAGTTTTTATAATATTATTATTGTTGTTGTCAACCCCCACAGATCCCCCCACCAAGGCAGGCGAGCTCACGACCCAATACATTTATAGAATCTGATAGCTTAAATAGCCCACACCAATGCCTGTCCTGCCTTTTGGTTGCTCCTAGCGAGACTATTTGCTTATATTAAAAATGATACCTAGTCAGTTTGGGTTAGGGTTGTACCCAGACGATTTGGGACACCCCCTGATATTATAATGCAGAATAAATATTAGAGTACGGCAGTATATAAAGGGGGCGGCCAGTGACGCTTAGCACCAGTGAAAGAGACTCCCCAGAGAACATAAGCCAGTGACTCACGAATTTAGGACTGACTTCAGGTTTGCCATCCATCTATTCCCACCAAATTGCTTGTAACAACCCGTAAAGTTACCGTAAAGTACACCACCATCCACAAAACGTAAGACAAATACAAACCTAACGAACAGGATACCAGGAACGTGTTGAAATTCCGTTATATTTCCTATGTGCATTTCATAACACTACCGTGTATTCTTTTACTTAGTTTGTGTTTCGGCTCCACCTGTACACCGCTTACAT
>Ga0307510_10008591_pt1 | contig 12178 bp, 5 predicted proteins | sample 12_EM_MG_FD_207224 | JGI IMG/M metagenome (GOLD analysis project Ga0307510, IMG submission 207224) | Populus trichocarpa ectomycorrhiza microbial communities from riparian zone in the Pacific Northwest, United States - 12_EM | ecosystem: Host-associated > Plants > Roots > Unclassified | place...
AATATTGCAACAACCTTTTGGAGACGTAGCCGGAAAAAGGTCATTGCTGAACAGCGGACTGCTAGTTCAAGGTGTTAGCATGGTTTCCTTTGAATACTTTGTCAGTTGGTTTCACATTTATAGGGGAGGAACATGTGTTTGGAAGTCTAATTTTTGCTTTTGTTCATAGAAAAAGAGCACTACTCTCTTATGTGGCAATTTCAAGCCTTTAAATAGGTTTGCTGTAGGATGGTGTTCGTGAGTCCTGATATCATGCACTCTCTTGGCTCTTCTTATTTTTTCCCCCTCCCTTCGAGGAATGATCTCTTATCAATTAACAGCCACGGGTTAAAAGAATTCCCCCATATTTGGGCTAAGGTGTTGTGGGGATTATGAACTTATTAAAATATACCGGAATACAATCCATACTCTTCATATAGGCCTGATTGCAAGTTTCCTCACTTCTGACTTTTTCAAAAGGCTTGGAATTTATTATGGCATTTGATACCATACTTGTTATTCTTGTCTCGTGTAGTTTTTTTTTTTGTTTTTGAAAATTGTGCTTTGTTTTTCTAACATTTACCCCAAATGGATTTATTATATGAGGAATGATTAACTAGGTTAGTATAGGGTTGGGTGTTTCTAGACCACATGATTAATGCTGGGGTGCGTGTCTTTCAGCTAGCATGATTTGATGCCTTTTCTTGCTTTATTGAAAAACTTGTGCTCTTGACTGCTTATTTGGAGGGAACATATCCTACTGCCTGATTTCTAGTATTTATTTATTTTTTCCTTTGAAAATTAGAAAGCATGTCGGTTGAAAATGCTGTTTTCCAAATAGTGAATAGGAGGGCATCCTCAGGTGTTTTTCAATGGCAAAGATTAGAGGTTGGATGTTCTAACACAACATCGGAGATTGGTTGGTTGTACCCTGACTCCACATGTGTGGATTCTTAATTGTTATTTGAGTTGCCTGGTTGTCTTTCTTTTCTGTTGATTCTATTGGGCATACACGGGGTTAGGGGTTTCGTTCACATGCATGCAAATATACACATTGATTTCTCTTCACTTTGTTTCAATTGATCTGATCAAAGTTGTGTTGTTTATTCATTTTCAATAGTTCTAAACATGGTTGTTTGTGGTGTTGTCAAAGTTAAACTTTAAATTCTATTGGTGAAGTTTTAGTTGGTGTCTTCATCAAGCTTTGTTCTGCAGTCCAGAGCATCCTTCATTTCGAGGGCGTGGACGGTCCATGTTAAGTGGTGATAGACATTCAATTAGACATTACGCTGATGATGTTGCTATATCAAGGTTTGTACCTTTTCGTTCCTATTGTTTTGAATACCTAAGGAGCTTTATAATTTTCTGACTTATGGATTGTATATGAGGAGTGGAAAAAGGAATATAGGCAAAGCAAAGAAAATGGATGATACGAGGAAGGGTGGAGGCTGCGTTATGCCATTGCTTTTAGCAGTCTCTTTAGTCTTAAAACACACCATTAATCTCAACAAGTGTTACGCTTTATTCTCCTAGTAGCTTGTACATGCTTTATCCACCCGTTTCTTTGTTTATGCATCTGGTAATAATGAACTATGCTCACATTGGATGTTCATTTGTAGCCACAGGTCAGAGGGTGCATCAATGTCAGAAGCTCGTAGAATGCGAAGAAGAAGTATTAGCATGACCCCAGAAATTGGTGATGATATCGTAAGGTTGATGTTTATTTCATTATGACCTGTGTTGACTTTATGATTTGATGCAACTATGCTATTATTGTGTTTATCATTTTCTAGTTATTTCGACTTTGATTTTTGTTTTGTTACAATTGGAGTAATCTACGATGTAGTTGTAGAAAAACAAATTACAATATTATATATACCTTGATTGAAGTAAGCTATGATGTGGTTGTGGTAAGCTTTGATCTTATGCTATGCTATTATGATTGTTGTTGTAGAAAATACAAATTAAGATATTATGATTTTTCTTCAATTATATCTATGTAATTCTTGAATTAGTTTATCTAGAATATCAGGATATCAGGAGCTTTTCCCAAAAAAGAATTATTCTTATTTAGATTTTCATTTTTTACTTAATTTAGGACTGTTAGGGTTTTGGTGTCTATAAAAGAGCAATGATTCTATGTTCTAGTCAGGATTGATAATTGAGAGTCTGTTTGGGAACTGCAAACCGCGCTCCCTCAAATTTTGAATTTTGTTTTTTTGCTAATTTTTTTTTTATGTTTTCAGATTGTTTTAATGTGCTGATATCAAAAATGATTTTGTAAAAATAAAAAAAATATTATTTTGATGTATTTCCAAGCAAAAAACACTTTTAACCGCAGTCGTTACCACAATTCCAAACACACCCTGAATCTTATTGAAAAGTTGTGTCTTGTGTTTGGCAAGTAACTTTTCAGTTCCTCTCTCCCATTCTTCTTATTGCCCTTTTGGCTCCTTGGGTGAGGTTGCCTTCTATGGATTTTTGGGCAGAAAACCCAACCCAATTCACAGGTCACATAAAGCTGGCCGTGGGGCCCGTGCATGCCCCATGCTAGAAAATCCAGAAGTTAGTTTTTCTGGAGCTCTTTCATTTTGGAGCTTTTCTAGCGCTTTATTATTTGTAATCGCTATCTTAAGACTGTTTTTAATCAAACACCTTTTCTCTCTTTCTAACCATCACTATAGGCTATAGCTACACTTACAACTACAACACAATCAAGCTACAACGGCAACAACCTTATTCCAGTCTTCTTATTCTTGTGTTTTTGTTCTCTTATACCAAGCTATTTTATTTCAATTTGGTTTATGAGTTGAAGTGATTCCTTACCCTTTCATTTATTTTTCATTCTTGTAAACTTTTAGTCAAACTATTCTATCACCATGGTGACAAGTGTCGAGTTGAATTCCACATTGTTTCTTTTTTGTCCCTTGTGAAAACCAAGAATAACATATCGACACCTAACCTTTAGGGGAAAGATAAAATTAGTGGAGACTTCTATCAAGGGAATAAAAGGACCCTTGAGAGTTGGTTGCTTTTGAGCAAGTTTGGGAGCCATCCATCTAGCCTTTCTAACCTTGGTCACTGAATATTAGTTAGAGAAATAACCTAATACTAGTTAGAGAAATAACCTAAAAGCACCCAGAACACAAAGGTCTAGCAACAATATCCTATTCCATAACTATTGTCTTGATAAATAGTAATTCTAGGATTTATCTTGACGCGACAAACAACATGGATAAAACTAGGATTCTCAAGCCCTAAGGTTATAGACCTAAGCTATGAAGAAATTTAGAGAAAACTCAATGGTATTTTATAAAGTCTGAATTTGTATGTTTAGAAAATAAACTAGACATCACTATTTGTATTAGTTCTAGACCTAAAATCTTTATTGGAAAGGATTCCTAATTAAAACTTACTTAACTAACATAATCTATCTAGCATGAGAATTCTTAACTAGTAAAATTTTTAATTAAATTAAAATTCTTAAGCTAAGTAGGAAAAGGAATCCAAATACAACAATGTAAATAAAGACAATTCCACGTAGCAACTTCCGGGTCTTATTTGAAGGTCTTCCCATTCTCTGATCATCATGGGATTTTAACCTAATAGGAAATAGGTTCTTCAAAATCTTTTGTCAAAATTCGTGCTTGATCCAACAGTCAGATTGAAAGTTATGCTTGATTTTAACCTCTTCTTAAACTCCTCAAAACATAAAATTCTTAACCATTAATGAAATAATACAATAAACATTTTTAGACCAAGAATATTAAAGAAAGTTCCCCACGTCCATCCCCTCTACTTATGAAAAACTCGCCCTCGAGTTAATTGTCTTAAATTGAACTTGAACACTCCAGAGGAATAGAATCATAGATACTTCAAATATAGCATTGTAGCTAGCTTAATCGCGATGTAGCATGTCTTTGACATGTGAACTTCAAAATTTAATTTATGGTGTGTGCATGCTAAAGAAAAATCCATATTTAATGTTATACTTTCTAAGTCCACTTGTAGTTTCTTCCCATATTTTTTTACTTTAAACTCGAGTTCATCATCATTTGCCATTGTATGTAAAGGAACACAAGATAATTTTCCATAATATCTTAATGAGAATTGTAAAAAATTACCATGTTCTCCATGATCTTATTTGTAAGATCTTCATCCATGACTTAAAGATCATCGTTTGCCAAATTCTTCTCCAACTTAAGGTCAAAAGATTGAAACAGTTTGTCAGCACCCTCTTTGGTAACGTTATCTTATGATTAGATAACTTTGAAATTTTGCGTTCACCAAACTCCCACATAGACAAGTGGTTGTCTCGGTGGAATTTGAGGAATAGGTCGAAGTTAAGGTCGGCCTGAGGTAAGTCTCTAAGCACGTACCTCTCCTCTTTGTGATTCTTGTTTGTGTCATCCATTAGCCAATTTAGATCTATTATGGCTTGATACAAGCAATCAAACACCTGTCCCCAATGATCTAGTTTATGCTCCTGAGCTTGCACAACCTCCACTCCTGTATTGCGAAATGGGTTGCTACTGTCTCCATCCATCAAAGAGGCCAATTTGCTATGATACCAATTGACGCGGTGAATAATGTCGATAAAACTATGGTTCTCAAGCTCTAAGGTTACATACCTAAGTTGTAGAGAAATTTAGAGAGAAATCTATGTTATTTTATGAAGTCTGAATAATAGTCTGAATTGGAATGTTCATAAAACAATATAGACATCCCTATTTATATTAGTTCTAGACATAAATCCTTTATAGGAAATGATTCATAATTGAAACTTGTCTAAATAATAGAATCCATCTAGCATTAGAATTCCTAACTAGTAAAATACTAATTAAACTAAATATCTTAAGCTAATAAAAAAAAATAATCTAAATACAACAAGGTAAATAAAGATAATCTTGCTTAGTAACTTCTGAGTCTTATTTGAAGGCCTTCCTGATCTTCGATCATCATGGGATTTTAACCTAATAGGAAATAGGGCCTTCATAATTTTCTATCAAGATTTCATCTCGATCCACAATCAGATTAAAAAGTTATGCTTGATTTAGCAAACTACATCTTGAACTCTTCTTAAACTCCTCAAAACCTAAAATCTTAATGAAATGCAACAAACATTATTATGCCAAGAATATTAAAGAAGTTCCCCACATCATTTCCTCAACAAAACCACCAGGTGACTACTGTTCTTAAGCTTCTCAAAACCTAAAAATCTTAACCGTTAATGAAATAATGCAACAACATTATTGTGCCAAGAATATTAAAGAAAGTTCCCCACATCATTTCCTTAACAAAACCACCAGGTGACTACTGAAAGCCTCAACCTTGGAGTCGTCAGCATGGCTTCTAGGATTAGTATTTGCTCGATTTAATTTTTTCTACAATTCAAGATTTTTAGTAGTTTTTCAGAGTTCCAACTATTTCCCATCTAGTGGATCTATTTCCCATCTAGTGGATAAGCAGCCTTTACTAGGAATCTACTTCTATTTCATATTTAGTTGGTTTTCCTAATATTTATTTCTCAAACTGCTCCCAGGGATTTTAATTTTATCAGGTCTAAATTTTCCTAATTTGTATTGGCACCTTGGACATTGGAAGTTGGGTTAATATTGATTGATGAGATAAACTTTAGCAGAATTTGGTTCTTCTTTGGTTGGGTTTCTCCATTCTTTGCTTTATCCCTGTGTGTACATTGGTTATTTGGTTATCAAGTTCAATGATAAGTGCTGTTGTTCAATTAGCCTTTCATATTTCTTGACAGAATTGCCCAAGCTGCTTGGATTTGATTAATTTTGGAGAAAATGTCTTGTTCTTACATTGCAAATTAATCTATCCATCATTAACAATTTCAGGGCTGTACGTGCTATGAATGAAACTTTGAAGCAAAATCGTCTTTTGATGGAACAAGGTGATGATAGGTTATTTACAAATAATTTAGGCGACAAGGACAATGGTACAGATCTTCAGAAAAATGTAAGTATCTTTTTGGTGAAATGGATCCATATACTTATGTTTTTCTCTGACATAAAAACTTTTCCTTGACAAGGGCAATTTGTTCTTTGTTCTCTGCTTATGTACATGAATTTAACTGTTCTGAGGTTTGTTTGTCAATTATTGCTTGTGTTCATATGTACACGAATGTTTTTGGGGTTTAATTGTCATTTATTCTTCTCTGGGACTATTCATGAGCATGGAGTTTGAATTTGGGCACTTCAATGGCCAAACATGGTAGCCTGGACAAATAGCTTCATCAAACCAAGTAGATCTTATGGCCTTGTCTGTCCCACTTTGATGGATCATTATCCTTTTCAGTCAGAGTACATAGCAACTCTTGTGTTAGTCCATTGACATATCGATATTGCCATGATACCATGCCCAAGTGTACATCGTCATCTAAAAATATCTGGCATATGAAACAGCGTTTAGATTCGCTAATATATTATGCCTCATATAGATGTGATACCATGGATTGAACTTGGTCTTTTCCACCACTAACATTCTAAGTTACTGGATTCTAGTCATATCATAAATTTCATCCTAACAAAGGTTCTGTACATGCCTAGGAAAATCCATTGTTATACTTTTTCCCTTACTTTTTTTTCTTCACGGTAAGTTCCACGTGTTAGTTTGGTTATAAGAGGAGGTTAGGTTGAAAATCTTCCAGATGCATAATTTGGCCTGTGTCATTGAACCACATTTGTAATCATCCTCCTAGCATTCTCAGTACTAATTAATCAATTTGCGCATGGGATAGGTATCAAATTTCAGTCTTGATGGTCGTGATGAAATATCTGGTGGAAGGTCTGCTTTATATACCCTTGAAAGGAACCGCATAAATTCCCAGAAGGCAATCTCATTACCATCATCTCCCCATGAGTATAGAAGTCAAACTTCCGAGAGGAGTGGACCTTCAGGCTTTGTAGCAGATGATCAATTAGTTTCAACATGGAATAAAGTTCTTGAATCTCCCTTGTTCCATAATAACCCCCCACTACCTTTCCAGGAATGGCATATTGATTTCTCAGAACTAACTGTTGGAACTCGTGTTGGGATTGGTAAGCATCACTACCTATAATTTTCAGCCGTGTTGTAGCTTTGAATTTTGTTTGTCAGTGCTGCAGTACACATTTACCTATTCCAGTTTTGTATCTTTTTAAAACGAGTTACAATTTTGTAATCCTCCGAAAGTACTTGGTGAAACAGTGCTTTCTCTTTTGTAATTGCAGTGATAGCACACAATTTGCTTGGATTGAAGGTTCCAATGTACTGTGGCTGTCTAAAATCTTAATAAATATTTTTGTATAGAAAGAAAGGAACAGGCGACACGCATTGCATGAATTTGAAATATTAATTTACTACAAAAAACTTTCAAGTATTGTGATAGTGTCCTAATCTTTGGATTGTGGCCATGTAGTTTTATCATGAATTCCTATTTTTTGATTTATTGTTTCCTTTGATAAATTTCTCTGTGGTTGAGTTTTGTTTTGCTACCTATGCTAATGACTTGAGAATCTTCTCTTCTGTACTTGTTTATTTTTTCTTTGATAAATTGAAATGGAATGGTTAGATTCATTGATGTTTTCAATGATGTACGGGTTTTGAGATTGTTATCTCTCCTTTAAACTTCCATACACTGCTGGACAATGACCTTGGTTGAAGTTTCACTGGATATCCTCATAAACTGCCAATCTGATTTAAAGATTTGACATCAATCCAAGTAGTTAAGCAAATATCTTATATGCATACCATTCCTGAAACTATTGCATCTTCTGTTTTCTATTTCTTTGGGTGGTGTTTTATTACAAGGAAATCATAACCAGTGTTTGCTCAAGCTGTTGGCAGCGGGCATTCTGTTCATTTTCCTAGTAATGGGTGATTGCTCCAGCTATCTACTAGTGTACCCTTGAATTCATGGTTCATCTTCGAATTCGTTTCTCATTTTTTGTCTTTCAGAATTTAATGTACAGATGCATGCTCACATGAAGAGTCTGATGCCACCTCACTCTGCAAACTCCCTAGGAGGCTGTAGAAAACAGAGTTAAAATAAAAAAAGGGTTATCCAAACTGTATATTTAGCTTGAACTAAAGATAAGAGCTGTTGCTCAGCTGAATATACTGTGGTGAAGAAAGTTTTACTGTTGCCTACCTTAAAATTAGAACATATCTGATGGGAGGAATCATGCAAACTCATCTTGCAACCATTTTACATATAAAATTAGAGCCTTATCCTTCCCATCTCCCTCTCATCCTCTCCTCTCATCTTGCAACCATCAAAATATTGTAGTCTAAAGTGATAATTTAAGCAACATCATGCAATAAGGAAAATAAAATAAATATTTTGTTTGGTGCAAACTCATTTATATGTAAAATGGTTTAGTGATTTTAGCTATCTTGATTGTATATAGGGTTTTTCGGGGAAGTATTCCGTGGCATATGGAACGGTACAGAAGTTGCAGTCAAGGTTTTTCTAGAGCAAGATCTAACTGCTGAGAACATGGAAGACTTCTGCAATGAGATATCAATTCTTAGGTCTCTTCTTATTGATATGTGGATTGCTTTAATTTTATCCCACCCATATTTCTGACTTTATCCTCTCTGATTTTGTGCATGCGATTTCTTCCAGCCGTCTTCGACATCCTAATGGTATTCTCCTTACCTGCTAATTTCCAAGTTGCATCTTTTATATTTTGCTTGTCTAAGATTGCTGCATGTGATGGTCTGCTTGTATAACTTGGAACCATGAATTTAACAAGAGCTACCTCATCAAAGAAAAAACAGGAGAGATCGTGTTGTTGCTGTTGTTTAGTTGATGGCAAGTTTTTTACCTGCTTTTCTGATGGAGAATGAGACAAAGATTTTCATGATTCTTTTCATAGGAAAATTGGAGATTATATTTCATTTTGTAGCATTTCTTAATTGAAAAATCTAGTTATTTTAGGCTATCATAATTTTTTAAATTATTTGAGGATTTTACTAGGGTAAGCTACAAAATTACTCCTGACCTATTACCTTTTTCACAATGTTACCCTTGGCCAATTTGGGCAATCAATTTTGCTCTTAACATTAGTTTTAACAATGTCAACCTTCCATCTAGTCTCGCCTAAAAACAATTAACAGAACTGTCAAATAACTTCCGTGCCTTGCATGCATTTCTTTTAGCAAGCAAAATGGAGCGGAAAAAAATCCGAAGTCCCCAAATTCACCCTAATATTCCAAAACTCACGCATCTAACAGTTTGATATTAGGGTGAATTTGAGTTGCAGGAGTTATTTGATGACTCTGTTAACTATTTTTAAGAGAGATTTGACAATCATGTTTAACAGTAGCTGAATGATTATTGAGAATTGAATTCTGTTTTCTTTCTATTGCTATCATTCTCTCTCTCTCTTCCCATCTCCCCTTCCTCTACTTTGCAGCCCCTTTCTCTTATTCATATTCCACATCATTCTGATATCAGAGCAAAACTTCTGTCCAAATCCTTAAAATTACCCTCTCAATTCCAAAACACATCTAATAATAATACTAATAAAAGCCACTAAAAGAAGGGCAGGTCACAGAAACTGTACTGTGTCTGCCTGTGCCCTGCACATTTTTAGCACTCAGGTTTCCTTCTGTTCACTCAAAAAAAAGAACAAATATATTGGGAACAACATCTCTGTTGCTTGCTGTTATTCTGCTGGCTGCAATTCAGTTTCTCATTTGGTCATCAAGTTTTGCTTTTAGGATATTTGTACTGACCGCATCTTCACGCCTTCTTAACCTCACTTCTGTTCATTGATCTACACCTGCCTTGGCTTTTTGTGATCTCATAGCTGCTGGTTTTGCCCTTTTTGAATTTTCCAATTTGATCTCTATAGCACTGATGATTGAATGTTGAATATGGTTTTTGCTCTGAATGAAGCTGGTGATTTGAAATTCAGTATGTTCAGTAGCTTGCGTTTAGTTTGACTTTGTTTATGTGAAAAGAAAAGAAATATATGTGGAAACCTATTAGTAAAATAAGTGGTAGATTGATGTATGATGAAAAAAGAGATGTAACTTTGGTATTAGAGCCCAACCTTGACCAAACTCATAACTTGAATTTTTTAATCATCAAATCATTTGGAAACTCATAAACAGGTTCAGGAACTTGACTTCATTATTCAAGAAGTTAATTTCATAATACAATTGAACTTTTAGGTTGGGTTTGAGACCCAACAATTTTAATGGAATAAAGACTCAAACTTCAAGTTGTGGAGTGCAGAATTGAAATGCTTCAAAACTCGTGGTTAAGTTTTTTCTGTAAAGAGGAGAATGTTGGATAATGAATGGAAGATTTATAAGAATATTTACTCTAGGAAAGTAGGAGACTTGCTCTTTTTTGCTGTATGGTGTATGGTAAATTCACAAACAAAATTTTGTTCCATTTTGTTCATATGCTATTAGGTGGATCTAGTTATTCAGGTCATTATGATATTTGTTCTATATAAAAAAAAGGTCATTATGATATTTTGTATTCATTATACATTTTATTTTGCTTGGACTCTATTGTATTTTCTTTATCGTTTTAGGGTTTAACTAGGTTTAGGTGCTGTGTAAAGGCACTAATCTACTATTTTGAGGTAGTTGAAGGTTATTGAGAGTTGAAACTTCTGTTTTTTCCCTTTTGCTTTCTTCTTCTCTTTTATCCCTCTCTCTATTTCCTCTTCCATTTCTTCCCTCCCCTCTTTCTTAATTCCTTTCCTCCTATCTTTCTTATATTTTATTTTGTTTCTTGACGACTTCTGAATCAACTGATGCTGGTTATTGCAGTTATCTTATTTTTGGGTGCTTGCACAAAGCCTCCACGCTTATCGATGGTTACTGAATACATGGAGATGGGGTCCTTGTATTATTTGATCCACTCGAGTGGTCAGAAGAAGCTTAGCTGGCGGAGGAGGCTAAAAATGTTGCGGGATATATGCAGGTATGTGTGTCATGTCCTAATATATGAAATTCTTTTGTGGATGGGCATCTTTACAAAGTTTACATTTTTGAGGGACTAACTTTGAAACTAGTGGTGCTATTAACTAAACCATTTTCTTTTATGCTAAGTTCTCTATTTTTCATGGCACATTTTTAAGATATAATATATGCCTAACATCTCTCCTGGAGTGTAATGAGTAGAGATAGAGAACACGCTGCTTTCTTTACAGATGAGAAACTTGACATGATTGTGAAAGGTTGATTGTTGAAACACAACCCAAAGGATACAAATAGGCTACTTAAACCAAGAGATGCTTTTAAATGATTCTATATGTAGTTATCTGATAATGAGAGCACATATATGTTATTGCTAATTATTTTTGAAACTCCTATCCGGCCATTATTTGGCTGGTACTTGTTATCATCATTGAAGCTTGTGTGTGCTGACTGCTGGGCAACTTAATAGTTGATTAAAAAAATGGGGAGTGCTTTAGCTGCTAGTTCCAGCATTTGACTTAGCTACACAGGCAATTTAAATTACAAGTTGGCATTCAGCTCTGCTCTGATCTGATCGTAATCTTTTATTCTTCTGCTTGTCACCAAGGGGGTTGATGTGCATACATCGAATGAAGATAGTTCATCGGGATCTTAAAAGTGCAAATTGCCTCGTGAATAACCATAAGACAATCAAGATCTGTGATTTTGGACTCTCCAGAGTAATGACAGACATACCAATTAGGGACTCCTCATCTGCTGGAACTCCTGAATGGATGGCACCGGAACTTATCCGTAATGAACCTGTCACTGAAAAATGCGATATTTTCAGCCTTGGGGTGATAATGTGGGAGCTCTGCACACTAAGTAGGCCATGGGAAGGTGTACCCCCAAAGAGGGTATGCTTACGATCTTTTATTTCACTTTTGAATATCATGTTTTTCTCTCTGAGGCAGTTGCATGGTTGTACAATATTGTTCCATCAGGGACCTTTACTCAATGGCTTGTTTGAGTTATGTTTTTTTTTATTTAATTATTCTCTAGATTTATCGTTTACGCCCTCTCTTTCAATCACGACATTCTTTTTTTAGCTCAAAAACATTTTGTTTTCTGTACTTGTGCAATTTAACCATTGTAGCTCTTTTGCTTTATGTTGTCTAGGTAGTTGATGCTGTTGCTAATGAGGGATCCCGTTTGGAGATTCCAGAAGGTCCACTGGGCAGGCTAATATCGGGTAACCATCTGTTGTGACAGG
>Ga0307510_10008592_pt1 | contig 12178 bp, 2 predicted proteins | sample 12_EM_MG_FD_207224 | JGI IMG/M metagenome (GOLD analysis project Ga0307510, IMG submission 207224) | Populus trichocarpa ectomycorrhiza microbial communities from riparian zone in the Pacific Northwest, United States - 12_EM | ecosystem: Host-associated > Plants > Roots > Unclassified | place...
ATAATGACTCTACAGAATTGTTGACAGAATGCCTAAAAAAGTTGTGCATGACCTGAAGTGTTGCTAAGGAGTAGGTCGGCTAGAAGATTTCTACGTATGAATGAAGATCAAGTCTTTAGGAATAAGATGCTGTTTTATTTTATTGACCTGTTATTAGGAAGAAGTTGTTCATGCCATGTAATTAGCAATTAGCATATTTTGTTGATTTTCTGTTAAACTAAAACTCTATTTAAAAGGAGTTATCCGGTTAATAAAATGCATCCTTCTAGCTTGTTTCTTTTCTTCTACGTTATCCTTCTTTGCTCAATTTGTTCATAATCTCGATCAACAGGAATCATATGCTTCCTCTTTCTGCTTCCAGCACACAAGAATCTAGATTGTGGATGAGAAATGGTGCATGGAAGAAAAAAGTCCCTTCGTGGAAGAATTGCCATTGTTATAATCAAATGAGGCCAGAATCCAGAAATTACAAATATCTATTCATCTGAAATTCCTTCATTGCTTTCACGTAGAATATCTGGAGTGACTCACTTGGTTGTGTGCAAATACTGAGCTATGAACCTGACATTTCACAACCACCTTCACTAGGTGGAGGCAATGTTGATTTTTACCGATACGATTCTGCAGATCTGACAGCCATAGACCAACTGAAATACTAACTTGCAAGTTGCAAATCTAATGGTTTAGATTAAGTGCAGATAAACTATGAACACCACTCTCTCTTCCAGTCGTCCTAGCATATGCAGATTGGCTTGGTTGTTCACTGCTTCCAACCCTGAAATTTATGCTTATGAGGACTTTACACACAGCTGATGTTGCAAATGCTTTTGCGTATAATTTCTCCCATTCGGTTATCATCTTGGATCATAGGTTTGGAGGAGGAAACACATGATCTGGATAGAACTCTACCATGTTTAGCCCAGCTGCGTCATCAAGTGAGCTGACTTTTCTCGTGTTATTTCTGAATTATAGTACTGGTACCATCTCTGGCAAATAAAACAAAGTTTAAGTTCATATTTTGATATGAAGAGCCCTAATAAGCTGGCAGTTGTTAATCATTTGTCTCAAGAAATGCACTATGAATATCTGAAGATTAGGGAATTTTTTTCCAATCCACGTGCATAATCGGTACGCATACCCACTCAAAAAGCTAATAAAATGGCAATCAAGCTCAAGAAGCAGATGACTTGATACAGTGTGAATCAAGATATAGATAGCTCAGGCAAGGAACCCGATTAGAGAAACATGAATTGATGTGAAGAACCAGCAGCTGGCTCTTTAAGTTTTGTTTCTGTCAGAAAAATTTAAAATTGGAACTTACTGCTCATCTGATCATTGTGAATTTGACAATAGATTACACAAATGTAAGAGATTATCAATCGATCGCTCAGCAACTGTTTCTGCAGATTGATTAGTAATTCCCCATTTCGTACTCTTCGATATACTGACTAGCACACAAGCCTAATAATGCTTGTATCCAAAATTTTATTTTAATTAAAAGTTAAAATTTTTAAATTTTAATATATGGATTCTAACTTATACCATTTTTCTTCCTTCAAAATATTATTTTAAATCATTTATACCACACATATCTCTAACTTTAACTAATTTTTGTAATAAAATATTTATAAAAAATAACTCTTAAACTATTACTCAAAGCCAAAAATTATTTTTCACATGTCAATTGCACTCTAAGTCAAGTATTTAAACTCTTTTTCAAAAATGATATTAATTACAAAATTAATGCGTTGGATACAATCCAATGTACTTAATTAAGAGGAGTAATAAAAAAGAAAATATAGTAAAGATGTTTTCATAGTTTAATATTTCTCATTATAGTTTCTGTATATTAAGTATTGATACTCACATTTATTCTCAAAAAATACTTCTTATATTTATTTTTAATGAATTTTTTTCCTGAAAGAAATTAATTAACCCATAATTTCTTTTATTTATCTAACCTTTCTCTAGAACCTTAATAAAAAAAAAAAACCTGTTAAATTTCGCTCCGCCACTGGATCAACTATACCAAATTTGCTTTTGCGATTTTCAGAATATTACATAGAAACTAAAAAAATCTGAAATCAAAATCCATGGTATAATCGGTGGGTTTAAGATTTTGGGCCCGGCTCATTTTGGATTTCATTTTAAATAGTATTTTTTAAAATTTTAAAATTGTTTTGAAGAATTTATATTAAAAATATTTTTTTTTTAAAAAAAAAACATTTTTAAAAATAACTACCAAACATCACACTAATGAATATTTCCATTGATCTTTTGTCATCATTTGAAATATTAAATGAGCAAGATACTCGAGGCTGAAAATGCCAAGCCCTCTAAAAATTAAAACCTTTACCACCACATTTTTCAGTCAAATAAAAATCAAACCTTATCCATTCCAAAAAAAAATCTTGGCTACCTTATCCGTTGTCCATGGTCATTATCCAACTAGCACATTAGAAATACAGATCCCTCTCCTCTCAGTGGCTTCAAGCTCCGATCCCACACTATTCATTGAAAATGCAGGCAGCCATATTTCTTACACCATCAATTCTCCCTCTTGTAACACCTAACAAAAGTTTAGCTTCGGCAAGGAGGGTCGTCCCAAGGTTACAGACCTCCAAATGTTCCCCGATCAAAGCAAGTGCTCCAGTGACTAACGACACTTCAACAGTTGATTACAGCTCCTTTACCTCGTAAATTCTGCTCTCCATCACCCTCAGTTTCCTATCTTCAACATTAAAAGTTACGGTTAACAATATACTTTCATTACATGTTTTGTCCAGTGTTTTTCCAGCTGAGGCTTGTGAGACAATAGGAGGAGAAGCTTGTAATGTTGAGATGTATCCTGAAGTGAAGCTCAAACCAGATGCCAGAAGTACCACTCCCAGCACTTCAGAGCAGATTGATAGAGAATATTTAGAGTACAACAGTGCCAAGACGTAAGATCTCAGGACCCCATCTTTAGTTTTACAAGTTTAAAGATTTGCAATGACAAGAATTGAACAAAATATCTGAGGTTTTAACAAGGATTCTTTCGTTTCATTACAGGGTATTCCTAGACGAGGCTTGTGATGATCTCGGAGGAGAGTTCTGTGACCCTGGATATCAGGGATGAGTTTAGCAGTAACATCTTACCTAGAAAAACAAGGAAAAAGAATGGAATGTGTCACCTTTACGTTCTTGACTTCCTTTTCTTTCACTCGGGTAGCATGGTTCTCTCGGTAGTGTACATTAAGTTCTTGAATAAAAAACTTATGTGAAGTAAGCTTTCTATACTATCAAATATAATAGTGCACTGTAAATGCGCAGGGCTGGAAATGATTAGGAAGGGGTACTTTCTATTAGAACAAATTCCGGCTTAGCTAGCTTGCTGTTAATATTGAGAAAAAGGATCATTTCAAGTTCAGGTTATTTGCAAATGCAACTGATATTGAAACTATGTGAAGCATTTAACAAGCCAAGCCACAACAAAAGAGTGAGATTCCGGCTTGCACTAACGAAGTTCATATTCAACCTTTAAGATGTAGTAATGAAACTAGATGCACAACTGATCGAGGTTAACAACAACGCTGGAAGATGAAACAACCAAAATGGAAATACTGAAAATCTCCCTGGAAACTTTAGTTGCGGGAATAACCATGACTAATTGCAAAAGAAAAGGCAAGCTTCTGTTCAAGTATTTAGAACCATCAAATGCTGAAATCAACATTTCAATTTGCAAAAACAAGCTAGGTACAAGATAAACGGATGTAAACACATATTAACACATCTTTTACGGGAATTGGGACTAGAAGTCACAGAATCCAAAAGAACGGGTTGAAAGCGTACCTGTAATGTTGTGGAAATCATATAACATCATTTAGCGGAGAATAATGTCTCCCCACTAGCATTAACAACAACATCATTGTCCATCTCCTCATCCTCAATGATCCCCTTAGACACTAATGAACTAATGAGTACTTTGCGATCATCCTCAGCTTCTAATAGCACCCCGGAAAACAAAGAAACAGTAATATTTCTTTTCCTACGAAGGAGAGAATATCAAGTTTTTACCTGAGAGAGAAGAGGAGGGTTGCTTTCTATCATGCTACGGTTGCATAGGAAGACCACTTGCGATCATCCTCAGCTTCTAATGAGGTAAGGACCTTTTCCCGCTGCAGAAATTGGGGTATGATGAGAGATTACCAGGAAGGAGGGCCGGAGAGAAGCACGAATGGGTGGGACTGGGACTGGTGCATTTGGCTCGTAAAGAAGAATGCCAGCTCCACCAATAACTGCCTGCTAAATTTTCAAAGCTACTAGAATTTAGCTAGGTGAAGATATGGGAAGCCTTTTAAAGCCCGATAATCGAAAATCTTCCAAGCCCATGACGATAAATAAATTTAATCAATCTGGTTTTTTCTTAAATAAAGTAGAATGACTCAAACAAAACTTTTGTTAAAACACATTAAAATATGTGCTATACATCATGATTGTTAATACTTTCTAAGTTATTATTTTGCTTCTTTAGCGATTCATTTTTATTTAATTCCAAATGTAAAACTCAATAAAAATCATTTAAATTTAATGATTGTATTTCACTTCTTCATTATAATATCACCTCTTTACTCTCAACCTAACCATAGCTTTTCTTTTCTGTTTTAACATAATTAATTAAAAATAATTACTGTTCAAAAAACACACCTGAATGTAAATACATGAAAGTTGTTTTAGTTTCTCGCTCGCATTAATTAGTAAGGATTTTAAATTTTTTTATTTGTGCAGTGGCTTTGGCCTACCTACCTAAGCAATCAATTTGATCTCATAAAAATTCTAAACGGTAAAGGTTAACTGGTTAATTTTTAGATTTGTTTTCTAGATATTATTAGTTCGAGTCTTATAAATTTTAGTGTCACTGAAGCCTTACATTATCGTTAACTTCAGACCCTGTAAAATTAATCGAGATACATGCAAACTGGTCCAGATATTCACGTTAATTTAAAAAAAAAAAATTGGTATCATAGAATTGAAATTGAAGATCATAAAATTAAAATCGAGGCTCTCTTTTAAATTTACTATAATATTAGATGGAGACCCGATGGTTGGGTGGTATATAGTTTGTTGTGATCCTCCTTTTATTATTTTTTCTTAATCAATTATATGTCCCATTAAAGTCAAAGTTACGGCAAACATAATGTTGTATGCTAGTATATTTTTACTAAATTTTATTGATTAATAGATCAAGATTAAAAAACAATTGAAACATTGATTGGTAAAAAAAAACATCATGTTCAGTCGTATAATGATTTCATTGCAAGACAATAAGAGTGTTAATCATACGCATTTTCAACTTTCTCTCCGAGTACACATTTTCGACTTTTAATCAAAGAGATCCTAAGCTAGGAGCATAGGATCACCGTCGTTTATCTAACGTACCAAATATGCCAATATGTTCTGCTTTCCACGCCGGAGGTTTGTTAAAATTAAAAACATATTTATTTTTATATTTTTACATCGTTTTAATATATTAATATTAAAAATTAAAAATATTATTTTAATTTATTTTAAATAAAAAATAACCGGAAGTCCAACTCAATTAATCTCAAAGCAAATAGTATGATCTCTCTTGCACAGTTGTTTGTTTCTTATTTTTTTCTATATGATTTGAACTAACAGCCAATTGGCTTTTTCCTCTAACGGAATCTATGAAGTTGCAGGACAGCGTTGACCGACATGTTACATTCTATATTCAATATTTGTTTTTTTTAAAAAAACATATATATAGCAACATGCAATATTACGTTCAATTTGAGGAATATATATTGCATCGCAGGGCAAAAAGGCCACAATTTAATGGAGCTTGAATAATCAGTTGCGAGCAAAGGCGTCTGATCAATCTGCTAAACACAGAAGGATAGAAAAACAACTTCTTAACGGTATCAAAATGTCCTTGAATAGAGAATTTTGCTATATGCCATACAAAAATCAAGACAGGGAGAAATGGTACTAATTATTAATTGGGCAATATCTAAATAAAAATAATAATTGTACAGCATGTTGTACCACACTGATTTTTGATCTTATCTTTTGAAGCCGCAGTCTACACATGCGGACTTCATATAAATAATTGAAAACGTCGAGACCAAATAGTATTATAAAAATACATAACAACACGAGACAAGAAAAATAAACATAAAATCAATTTAATTTTATTGATATATAATTTATTTATTTAAAAAGATCTTTGCCATTATAAAAAATTCCATACGTCTGAATATTGTTGAGGCTTATATCTCAACCACGCACCAACCATCAAGTTTCAGCCGCTCTCCGCGAATACAAAGGACCATGGCATGTACGTGTGGGTTTTCTCTCTCTTTTTTTTTTTTTTTAAATGTGATTGTTTGAACTCATTTACTTGTATTTTAATTAAATTTTTAAAATTTTAAAATTAACAATCATATAAATTCTAATAAAACTAAAATTTATTACACTCGAACTGATAATTTAAAAAAAACAAAACAAACCTAAGAACTTGAAACTCAATTTTTCTTGCTTTAACGTTGTGGGAAAACCCATCTGAAACGAGTTCAACCACCAGCAAATTGGGCCAGTGCCAGTTATTTACGCCATGTAAAATATTCTTAGGTCGACTATCTTATAGTGTCCCAGTATGGAGTGCCATATCTATACGAGCATAAAACCTCTATATATGTCAACTGTACTGTGCACACTAGTACCTTCTGTCCCCGACGTGGTATTTGTGCTGATGATTGAAAAGAGCTACTAAGCTTTAGTAAGATCCAGAGTGAGAGTCAATGATGTAAGTTCATCCTGAAGGGCTTGCACGTAACAAATTCCACAGCTCTTTTCAGTTATCTGTGGACAAGTTGACAAAATGTTGAATATTCTTACTCTGTAAAATTAACCCGAGTCTTTCCAGTAAGAGTAAAGAGAAGAAAAGAAAAAATAGAGCGAAGAAGCGAGATTATTGCCTAAAGGCAGAAGTAGTCGATGCTTTCCTCGTCAATTGAGAAGATGACTCTTGAACGCATGGATGGATCATACTTCAACTGCTACTCGGCAACTATATATGTATCTGTGGACGCAACGATGTATCTTTTGATAAGAGTATATAAAGCAATTTGACTATTTTGTTCATATCCAAATAGTAAAGCTTAATCGTTTGTCTCGAAATATAAATTTGGCATATTTTAGCAGTATATGACCAGTAGGTTAGCTTGATTATCGGTGCTTGACTCATATGATTCAACAAAGAATGGTCACTACAACCAGGGTTCTTTCTCTCCGTGTTTATTTTTTCTTCTTAAGCCAGATTCCTCGTTGGGTTGATTTGACCCAACACTGCTGCTAGAAGACAAACCAAGTGGACGGATTAAATTTCTGCAAAGCTTTTCCCTGGCCAGTTCAATGAACTTTGTCTATGGCCTCGCAGGCATCGCGTATCTGGCGAGGAAAATAAAGAAAGAGAAAAGTAATAAATTGAAGTTTTTCACTTTGTATTAAAATAATATATTTTTATTTTATAAAAATTATTTTTGATATTAATATATTAAAATAATTTAAAAACATCAAAAAAATATTAATTTGAAACTAAGAAAAAAATAAAAATTTTTAAATTTTTTCAAAAGTACTTTTGAAACACAAAAACAAATAAAGCAGTTTCAAAAAAACAAACAGGGCAGTGTAATTTTTTTTTCTCCAAACTTTTTTTCCCATCAATTTAGTTCTAATTAAAGATCAATTACTTTTAATTTCTTGTAAAATGGTGAAATTAAAAAAAAAGGGACCAACATATAAAAAGACATTAAACATGGATGGCGTGACATAAATTTATCAAAAGGTGTCCTTTGATCCTTAAATTTTATAATTTCAATACCTTAATCAATTTTCAATTCAATTTTGATATAAATTTTTTTTTGTTATTTTTAATCCCTAGTTGAGAGAGAAGAGAAAAAGGTTGTCAGATTTCAGTGGAAGGTAGAGAAAAGTATCTTTAACATCGATTTAAATCACCAAAACAGATGATATTTATGTCAAATAGTTTCATTTGATAAAAAAAAGTTCATATTAGGTGTTTTTTTACCTTTAAAGTTCATTTTAAAAAAACAAATCTAAGTTTGGGTTGACTTTTTATTTTGAGTTGATTTGGGTTTTTGAGGCGGATTTTTGATCCCATAAATAGGTTTATCATGGTTCCTATAATGTTTTATAGGTGCTTTAAGTCAAATATGGGTTGAAAAATAAGTTTTGGGTAAAAAAAATAATTAAGCATTGATTTTCCGGTCACCATAGTGACTAAAATTTAGGCAAATTAAACGACGTGTCGTCTGATTTTTTTTCAAAAAAATAGTTGCAAAAAAATAATCAAAGCCTAGTCGCGTGGTCCTACCAGGGCAATCCCGCGCGTGGGCCCCAACAAAATGGATTAGGCAGGTTAGCCTAGCTTGCCAGACCCAACATCGCTTGATTTTTGTATTTTTTTTCTAATTCTTTTTTAAAATTAATGATTTGTTATGGTTTTTTCTCTCAATTTTTTTAATTTTAATTTAAATTAGTACACCTTCTCTCTTTCATTTTATTTGGAGAGCATTTTTTAAATGACAATTATTTTTTTAGTTATGTATTTAAATTTGAAGAGTTTTTCTGATTTATCTATATTTGTTTTTTTCTTTTGTATGAATAATTTTATTTTTTAAAATAATAAAATATTTTCAGATAATATTTCTAATATGTGCAACTTTGCATGGTGTTATTTTCCCATTTTATTTTATTCAATCAATATAATTTGTGTCTATATTTCTATTATCGTTTACCTGAATAAAAAAATCAATAAAAAAATTTAACAAACACAACCGAGTAAATATCTTATTTTTCGAGATTAAATATTTTGATCTATATTTGTCTCTTGATTTTTCAAGTTTTGTTTTTAAGTATCGTTAATGACTTTTTATTTATTTATTCGCATATATAGTTCTTGATTTATTTGATTGCATGTATGTATAAATTTTTTATTTGAACTTAAATTTTTAAAACCACATAAAGACGTTGAAATAACCTATATTTATATTTTTTATAGTAAATAAAAATATCCGACTTGCGGCGGAGCACGCGTCACATAACTAGTGGTATAAAAAATTGGTGTGAAGTATGGAATTTTTTATAATCTCCAAATCTTTTTCATTCAATTATATTATGGTACTTCACTTAATATTTTAGTAAGAATAATTCTGACAATATATAGTTCTTCATGGTTTCATAATATATTTTACGAGAAGCAGATTTTTTTTATGGTCACACAATATTATAGATGCACACCATTCTCAGTTAAAATGTGACTCGTAGTCCAACTAGTGGAGTACAAGAAAGATAATCGCGCAAAAGTTTATATCATCGCTCGAACGAATTAATCTTCTACAGGAATCAATACTCATTTTCAAGCGCAACATAGTTCTTTATGGTCTCATATTCCTAAGATAAGCAAGTTTTTGTGATTGCCACAGCCTCCCAGATACAATCGTTGTTTTGTATATGCAATATATAATAATATAAGAAAATGGGAGTTCTTTTTTGACACAGTAAAAATAATAATAAAGTAACATGGTTAAAAAATAATTGAAAAATTAGAACACTTTAATGAATCGTATATCATATGCAACTTGCGTGTCGCAAATACTACCTGAAACTTATTTCGAACCCCACGCGAATGCTACTTGAGACTTGTTTCGAAGCCCACCCCCACCCTATCTCTCTATCTTTATCACCAAAAACACTCCCTAGAAGCCCAAAAACACTCCTCTCTCTCTCTAGCTCTACTAGTGGCAACTACACTTTCTCTCTCTACCAATAGCGAATGTTGAATTTTTCAACTAAAACAGCCACCACTATTCACCCTTACCACCCACATTTTCCTTTTAGAGGTATATTAAACACTCCCCTTCAATTAATTTAATGTAATTTATATTTAATTAGTGTTAATTTAATTTTATTGAATGTGAGGGTTTTGAATTAGAAATTAGGTTAATTAGATGTAATTGAAGTTGTTAATTAGATATGATTATGTTATTTTGTTTAATTATCAATTATTTTAGGTTGTTGTTTATTTGTAAATTAACAAAATTAAGTGTTTGGAATGTTAGTATTAATTTAGGTTAAGTTATGGATTATGTTAATTAAATATATTTTTAGTTGATGGTTTAGTTATTTTGTTGAATAATCAATGTTCGTTTTGTTGTTGATGGCCACACATTTGATTAACACAAGTCCCTCTGTACTACTTCGACATTATTAAGATGCATTGTTCAAATCAAGTAATACGATAATTTGGACTATCTCAACATATACTAAATTATGTTGATACTAGAGAGGAGCTGCATAATATCAGTTATCAGGGTAAACGCATGAGAAATTGATTGGTAATTCATGCATCTTACCTTGATCTCTAGGATGTTAAGATGTATCGTGTTTTTAAGGAGTGACAACCTATGATTGATATAAATACCTATATAACATGGTATCTGCATATTACATGTTTCATTACACCGACCTGATTGTGTTTCCCGAGATGTCCATGCAAACTGAAGCACTATGCCCCCCGGTATCTGAAACAGAATCGATTGATATGCAATATTGTTTTATATTTATTAAATGTCAGAATAATTTTATTATGGATGCTGACTACTAATTGGTTTTTAATGTGTTTATAGATTAGTTATTTAGTATGAGAACTTCGGAAAGCAACAACTGCTACTTGCAAAGGTGTCGATGAGACATGTTGTGGCCAACACCACATTCAATTTATGTCATAGAGGAATTCAATAGGTTGGGAAGGTTGAGCGTCTTGAAGCAAAATTAACGGAAGATGATATCGCTTATCGTGGGAGTGTTGGGGATATTGACCCGTCCATGAGCATCCCAAGTCTATCTACGAGTGACCTAGGTCTATCCATAAGCTGGGATGATATCGGTCCATTTCAAACCTACATGGATATTACAAACCGACCTTGAGTTGGATAAGTTGGGGAGATTATTAGATATAATTACATATTATTATTAGTTATGATAATTGTGAATAGATATATAGTTGGTTTATTTTTTTAATAAAATATTATGTTGTCTTCATTGTCAGTATACATTTGTTATTTATAACTAATTATATTATGTGTTACTTATATGAATTGTGTTTTAATAGTTGAGAACTCGTTACTTTTTATTGTATGACTTGCTGTTTTTTTTTTTTTTTGTAAGGAGTTGATGACAAAATAGACTGTCTTTGGACACCTTTATTAGAAAAAGTGCAAATACTATCTACAAAACATGAGTCGTAGATAATATTTACGACAATTGAGTCATAGATGCTATTTATAGCTCTCTCAATTGTGTTAAATTTCTAATTATATTTTTACAGATTGTAATTTATAATTCTCTTTAAATGTGTTATTTCACCAAAACACTCAGAAAAATAGTAGGTGATCTGCACCATTGGCTTTATTAATGAATTCCTTCCACTCTCTCATGTTTGTGATGTCAAGAAGCCTCTTGCTGTAGCAAGGAAAAGAAAGGTTATAGCTATGATGTATTACATGAATGCGTGTACCATAGCTCTAAGTAACATGATAATTTTTCAAACTAACATAGTTGGAGAGCTATTCCTACATGTTAGTCAAAAAAGTTAAAAGTTTATTTCATATATTTTTATGTAAAAAAAAGTTTTAATTAGAGTTGTATTAATTAGTTACTATTAATAAATAGTTATATTAAAATCAAATATATTAAAATATAATTGATATTTCTAAATAGTTTTTTTTCAATGAAGTAAAAAATGTTATATTTATATTATTTAAAAAACCATATTATCAATTTGACTTTTTTAAATAACTCTCATTAAAGATCCTCTTATAAACATTTTTTAAAAAAACAGTATATGTGATTTTATTTTTGAAAAATAGCACATGCGATTGTTTGAAAAACGACACTTTCTAGCTGCAATTTATTTATTTTTTTGGATTCTTAATTTTTTTTATTCTTCAATGTTAGATGTTGCAAAACTATAGCCTTTTGTTGCAAAATTACTGGTTTTAAAAGAAAAAATTGAAAAAAAAAGAATTTAGAAAAACAAAAACAAAAAATAAACCGTAGTTTTCACATGTGGTTTTTGATACCGGTGTTATTTTTA
>Ga0307510_10008593_pt1 | contig 12178 bp, 10 predicted proteins | sample 12_EM_MG_FD_207224 | JGI IMG/M metagenome (GOLD analysis project Ga0307510, IMG submission 207224) | Populus trichocarpa ectomycorrhiza microbial communities from riparian zone in the Pacific Northwest, United States - 12_EM | ecosystem: Host-associated > Plants > Roots > Unclassified | place...
TGCATCAGTCTTACATTGTCTCCAAAATTTTATCCATAACCTTCTAGATCCTTAGTATTCATCAAGAATTTAGAATTTCAGATTTATCTAAGTTCATTATAGGCGAGATTTTGCTTACCTGCTTCTTCGATCGCGTGAGCTCCTCTGATGGAATACCCTGTGCCCGGTATTCCTCCTGTACCATACAAATAGTTTTCCATCATCATATACTTTAACGAGTTTACATACTCATTCCTTATGCAAGAATCACCTCTATTAAATTTCATCTCAAACTCATTATATTCAAACAACACATGGTAAGTGCACTAATATATTGTTTAATGTTTCTTCCTCCACTAGAGTTATAGAACTTGGTTCCCTTCGGTGTTTATTTCTTTAGTAAACTAAGACACAATTACACAAATGGGATGAAGAGGGTCAACCCAGTTCTCCTTTGTGTTTTATCTATATCTTGAGTTATATAACTTAAAATAGAGCAAGGCTTATTCCCTGTGAAAGTTAACATAATGGCACACATCTTTCATGAAGCCATTTATTTCAATTTCTCTCAGCTTTATGCCCAAAATCTCAGTTCAAGGTTTGGTGCACATGGTGTCCAGAATTTTCCAATCTAACCTGTCTTTGGTTTCCTACCAATATCTAGAGTTCTACAACTCCAATGTAGGTGATTCCAGTTCCATTGAAAAGTTAACATCCAATTCTACAACTTTCATGAGGACAATTATCCATATTATGCCTTTATTTAGGTCAATTACTAGTCATAAGTTAACTAAAAACACAACCCAGATTTCTGGTTTGAATGTCGAGCATATAAACCATCATTTTCATGCGTTTCTTTTTCTTTCTTCAGTCACTATTACCTATAAAATTCCATTTCCACAACAACAATCACACATGGGATTATAATTTATTTAAAAGTTAGGCTTCACAAAAGTATGTGTAACAAAGATATCTTTTCAACCAAAAATCTCTCATTTGCCCAAAGTGTGGGGTGTGATCCATGTCAGGGTTTCTTTTCAAAAGAAAGATATATATTTTAAGAATAATGAAGAGAATAAACAAATATGGCCTTTTCTCATTTCAAGCAAGGTCGACTAAAACCGATAAATGTTGAACTCGTCCAACGTAATGATTTGGACTTGTAAGAAATAATGATTCACGAGTCTATAACTATCGAATCCACTATATGTCATTATGTATACTGATAAAACTTGGCTCCATGATATGTGGTTCAATTTTATATGTGAGCTCAAAATTTATTTAGTCACCCCACATTGTTTATCATGCCATTTTAACAAACATCAAGTCATTTATGCAATCAAAATATTTTTAATCTTTTAGGATTGACTAGCCTTAATTTCATATGTTAGAGTTTGATCAAAATATTTTGTCAAAATAAAATGTTAAACATCTCTTGACTTCAGAACAATAAAGAGGCAAAGAAAAGACATATTTCTCTGAAAATATGATAGGGTGTGATCTCGAAACAAAAGTGTTGAATAACAAAATTTTGTAACAAAATACGACACCCTAATTCTCCAATAATTATTTGTGTCTTGTCATGATCTTTGTTATGTTCATGATGATCCAGTAACAATATGGTTGATGAAAGCATCCGAACTTGATACTTGAGATTTTTTTAATTTTCAATCGAATGGCCTAAGGACCCCACCATGATATTCACATCTCTCTTCTGGATCATACCACTTAGGAAATGGTAGTTACATGAGATTTTATGGAGTCGGGGCAACAAGTCTGAAGTCTAACAGGTATCTAATAGACAAACTTGAGTGGCAGAGGTATGTCAATCTTTAACAAAGGCATTTTTTATGCTACAACAAAACTTGACTGGACCACATGACTAAGGTTTCCCATTTGAGAGCCATATTCTGATTCATATCTTGTAATTGTTCTGGAATCCATGGTAGGACCTCTAATTTTTCCATTTTGATAGCTTGTTTAATTCTTTCACCAATCCTCACGGCTTCATAGAAATGTCGAGCTGAGCTTCCCATCAAATGCTCGTAATAAAGGGATTAGAAGGTGTTGACAAATAACATCACCATTTCTGTCTTTATCAATAGAGGTTGGACACATGTTTGCCATCTTTATGCATATGTCCTCACAGACTCTTGGTTTTCCTTTTCCATGGACATCAAACTGGTTCTGTCCGGAGCAATTTCTAGATTGAAATTAACTACTTCAAGAAGGGATCTGTCAAATCCTTCCACTTATTAATCTTGGTACTATTCAGTCTTATATATCAGCTTAATACAGACTCTGTAAGAGTATCTTGAAAGGAACAGATTAGCATTTTATCATGATGGATCACTTTAGCCATCTTGTTGTAGTAGACCAAATATGAGTGTTTGAGCATTCAAACCAAGTGTACTTGATGAAGTCTAGCACTCTGAACTTTTTCAGCACCACAAATGTTTTTTTGGAACCAAACAAACCCCAGATGCTAATACAGGGTCAATCATATTATTCCTTTCAACTACTCTCAATCTCTGTTTTAGAGCAACCCATTTATCATGGTCTATAGGACCGGTAAACCTATTGTCAGAAGGTCATTCTGCTGTAAAATCCACAGCGACCTAAGCTTGAGGTGTTTGGATGGAGAGAAAATGGACAAAATATTGCCCAATTACTGAATCTGCCCTTAAGTTCTAAGATGTGTGAGGGATGTGGGCTGATGGTGCTTCTATAGGAGGTTGTGCAGACGTTCCCTTTCCATTCTTGAAACTCAGTGCTTGTTCGAGTAGATTTATGAGTCTGGCTACTTCATCTTTGATGCTCTCAATTTTCTTTTGATAATGAGCCTCTATTTAAGCCCTTTCTTAGTTTTCCATGTTTTCTCTCAATTAGGTGTAGTAGACCTTAGATGAGGAACCTATGTTTCAACCTTCCAAGGATATATGCATGTAAGGATACATGCATGTCAAATGTATGAGCATGTTTTATATGATGAATGTCATAACCCATTTTTAGGTTATTCCCCAAATTCATCTTATTTCTTTCCAAAATAAAAATAAATAAATATTAAAAAATATAACAAAAATAATAGCAAGAAGGTTGGTGTTTTAGTAAAAGCAAGAAAAATCAAGCTGCAATTTTAGACAAAATTGGGAGCTTAATTGTACCTCATTTTATCCAAAAATAGAGAGGCAATTCAAATTCAAATGCAAATTCAAATTCAAATTCAATGATTATTGGACGAATCTACTTAAAAATTAAGCCTCATGACATAATTAAATTTTTAATAGGTCAATTTGATTTAATCATAGGCCAATCTAAAGTTTAATTATGTTTAAGAATTAATTTGGGTTCAATTGAAGGATTTAATTAAGTGCAAGGACTTAGTTATACTTTAAATGGGTTAAAATAATTTTATTAGGAGTTTAATTGGTGATAAATTAAGTTTGAGAGCCCTATTTGGGCTTAATTGAGAAGATTAGAATTTTAAGAGACCAAATTTAATTTTTACCAAGTCAATTTATTGAAATCAAGGGTAAAATCGCAAGAAAATTAAATTTTTTGGTCAATTAAGAGCTAAATTGAAGAAATTCATAGTCAATGACCATTTTGCAAAAGGCACCGAACTCTAGGGACCCAATCGGCTAAAATCAGGGGTGAAATTGAAGAAATTTAAAAGTGTAATAGACAATTAGAGGCTAAATTGAAGAAATCTGAGACCAATGACCAAAATAAAAATGGCGCTGAAATCTGGGGCTAAAATTGAAGTTTGTCAAGGGCAAAATTGAACAAAATTGAAAGTTTGAAGTCAATCGGAGGTTTAATCAAGAAATCAGAAATCGAAGGACTAAACTGAAAAATACCAAAACGATGTCGTTTTGAGCTTGACTGTTCATCTTCTTCTCTAGAGAGGCTGCTCGAGTGACCTCCTTCCTGAGGCATTTTATGCTTCATCTCTCCACCAAATTGGACAAAATTTACACCAAAATGATCATCTGACACCTGACTACATGTTAGTGTGAACCATTCTGCTTGATCGAGGCCATAATGTTTCTGGCATCGCTCCAAAATAGCCAATCAAACCAACCCTTTTCCTACAACAAACCTGGCAGCCCATGATGACTATTTTGAACCAACGATTGAGATCCTTCTAGGTCGAACCAAGGGCTAGGATTTGGCACCAGTTGAGACCAAACGTCCCTCTTCCAACCCCTATAAATAGATGAGGATGTCATGTCCTAAATGAGGAGATTTTGAAGTCCAAATTTGAGAGAAAATCAACCCCCCCTTCATTTCCTTTCTACCACCATGAACTTTCTCTCCCTTTTCTCTCTTCACTGTGGCCTTCAGCCACCACCAACCTTTCCCTCCATCAGTGCCATCACACTTTCCCCCTCTCCACTGATTGTTTCTCCTTCTTCCTCCATAGCGGCAACAGCTCCTCCACCGTGAGCTCCCACTTCTCCTTTTCCCTCCTCCTGCAACTAATGCCAGCATCTCAACCCATTGTCCTTTCCACCAACTCCATGACCAGGTCACCAGCAGCTCCCAACACTAGGGTGTCGGAGTGGGGGGACTAGACCCATTCCAGCTTTGCCCAAGTAGGCCGACATCGATCCATCCCCTCTTTTGGGCTGATCTTGGTCCAACCAGGCTAGGTTCGACCCATATAACCGGGTCGGCCCAGCCCAATATATTTAATAATAATATAATAATAATATATATTATAATATTAAATAATATTTAAAAAAACAAAAAAAAATAAAAGTCCTTTTAAAAAATTTGTGATTCTCTTGCATGTTTTTCTACAAATTTTGTACAATATTTGGTTGTAATTTTTACACTGTAAGATACTGATCTAGTATTAAAATACCCGGTTTTCTTCGAAACATTTCTATAAAAAATTCAAAAATTCAAAAAAAATCTCAAAATTTTTAAATTTATTTCCCCTTTTCAAAAACAAAAGAAAAAAAATGTTTTGTTTTCATGCACATGGTCAGATCCTAAAAAGTTTTCCAAGCATATTTTCATAAAAAAAAAAATTGCATCTTTCTCATGTTTTAAAAAGCAAAAAAAAATGGATATCGTAACCAATTTATGATTACCCATTAGGATATGGTCAAAATGTTAAAAACTCGTCACCAATCATTTTGTTCATTTTATATTAGAGTTTAAATGTAGACTTTAATATTGTAGGGTGTAAAACTAAACAATAGAGTACACCATCAGATATTAAAAATACAAAGGGTAAAATAAATGCGATGCTAAAATTTGAACTTTAGAACGGTTAGGATTTAATCCGATAAGGTAGAGACTCCCTTATGAAGGGAGATCTACCTTGAACTTTAGATGAGACCAACAAATAGAAACTTGATCTAGAAAAATAATCAAACAATAATGCAATATACCTTGGGTAGGGTGCACTGGGGGTGATGCATATTCTCCTTACACAACCAGTCCCTTACCCAGACTCTCATAGACCATAGGTTCCTAGTAACCATAGTACTAGGTGGCGACTCGTGAACCTAAATCATAATTTTATGATTAAACTTAAAACCTTTTTCCTTCCTGATAACACGCTTCTCATAGAGGCACACATATTTTTCAACGAGCTCAACCATACGACACATAGCCCACGTGCAACAATGAACTTGCCCTTCAAGAGGTGACATATGGTCGTAATGCTTGCATGATGAACAAGAATTTTGATTCTTGCCCAAACCCTACAACAGAAATTTCTTGAGTGACGACCATTGTGTCACCTATAAGTCCTGAATTCAAGATGCTTTTAAAAGGGCTTGCCTTGATGCAAAACAATGTGTAGAGAGCATACACCCTAAAGGCTGCTTCTAATCCTTTTATGTGAGACATGGGGGTAGGTTTACTATTTGGTCTCTAAAAAGGGTCTCTCGTTGTCCTAGTGATTACCCTTGTGAATGCAATATGAGGGCTTAGTAGGTAGTGGAATGACTTGTATTTTAATCACTACCAGTCCAAGCACTCAGCAAAGAGTTAGATGGTTTCACGAACTTAAACTCTGACTGAAAGGCATAGGGTAAGTCGTTACTCCCCCACTTAACCTGAAGTTACCATATGCTCATCCCAAAGCGATATATCAAAAATAAACTAATGATGCATGAAAACATGTACACATGGGCAAGATGAAATATGCTCAAGCGTAAAAATAAGCCAAATGCAAAAATTGTAACACATCAAAACAGATAAATCACATCAAATACACAAAGCTTAGTCTAATACTACAAGAAACAATACCTTTCCCAGTGGAGTTGTCATTCTATCGCACGTGGACGAGCGGTGTCGGAGGGGTCGTTGGAGTCGCCACCTTGTTGTTTGGTTCAGGGTCACTAGGAAACCCAGATGTACTAGTCTTATTATAGATTTGAGGGTAAGGGACTAGTTATGGCTAGGGAAGGTATTATCACCCCTAGCACACTCTACCTTATGTAAGCTAGTTTGTGTGGTTTCATGTGGTTTATAGATTTTGATGGTTTTCTGATCAATGGTTTATCTGTGGTTTAGGATTAGGATGTATTCATATGAATAAATCCGGTTTTAAAGAATTTATTATGGACTCATGTACCCAAATAAATTCTTAAAAAAAAGGTTCTTCGTACTTTGTATTAGGTGAAAAATACTCCCCATTAAAATTGGAGAATATTTAGAATAACTCTGGAAATTTTCTAGTCAACTCCTGATATTTCAAATATCAGCCTCACTTGTAGGTCCAGCAATTTATACCAGGATTTTTAACTACTAATTCTCATGAATTAAAAAATAGTGATTTATTGAAATATTGGCCAAATTCTCATGGATTTAATAAACTGATTATTAAATTCTAAAATGCATGCAAATACATATTTTGAATTTTCCTATGGAAATACTAAACAATATGATTTTCTTTGTATTTTTGAGAGACTTGATTGTATACAATTAAAATATTTAATTCTTTTTGTCTTTTTGGTTTTAAACATTCAAAAACATATAAGAAAATACAAACACATGCACCCCTCTTTTTTTTTACTAATTAACCCATATATATTACAAATATTTACACAACATTGTAATTAACCACAAATCATAACAAAAAGACATCAAAAATCACCTAAATCCCAAAATGGACCTTCCAAAGACTAAAGATAGCTTGGAGAGGCTGTTGGAAACTTAATAACCACACTAGAAGATCCTGAAATTGCAAGAACAGTGGTGGCGCGTGTGCTTCATGCACCACCACAACTGGTGGTGCATGGATTCATGCACCGCCACAAGAAAAACCCAAAGAATGGGTGGATCTGGAGCGGTTTCCTCTCTTTTTACTACCTGGGTCGGCGGTGACTCTCACTGTGACCTATAACAAAGAAAAAAAATAAGTAGTTGTTTTTATTTTCCTTCTTTCTTGTTCTGTTTATTTTTTTAATCTTTTCATTATTTTGATTCAAACAACCTGAGTAATTGTTGGCAGTGAAGAGGAAAGAATAAGGCTAGGATTTCTTGTTGTGATGGGTTAGTCTCTGGTGGTGCGTCAAGTATACTCGTCTGAAGAGGTTTATGACTAGTGGCGCGTTAGTACACATGATGAAAGGGCCTATGAGCAAGTGGGCCAATCCACGAGATGCACAATGTCTTCTTCTTTCTCCTTGTACTGACGATGCACCTTACCAACATCGGAGGAAGCAGATCAAGACTAGAGAAGGTATGTAGTTGCTCTCCTTCTCTGCTGGATTTTCAATGGTGGCTAGTTTAGAGGTCCTCACCTAGAGAAGAACGAGATCTGATTGGCCAAAGCTAGGAAGGTGACGAGTGAAAGGAGGGCTAGTCAGTTGGTGTTGGTTTGAGAAGATCTAGGAGACTGGTTATAGGTCTGTAATTTTGTGATGATTTATTGCGTTTGTTGGTTGTAGGAAGGAGACCGATCGATATGGTGGTTGGTTTGGCAGTATCAATGGTGGATGTCTGGGAGAGTGCTGAAAGAGAGGGTTTATGGTGATGAAGGAGGAAACTGATTTGGGAAGGCTATTGATGGGGATAGTTTAGTTGTGAGGATGAGAGGATGTTGGTCAGAAGGAGATAGAGGTTGCCAAGGATGGTTGGCCTAATGAGTTTTTGTGTGGGTCTCGGTGACTGGTTGAGGGTTATAGAGGTCGGTGTTGAGGATGATGGTAGGGATTATCGGCGTGAATATGGTGGGATGAAGCTAATGGGGAGGATAATGGCATGTGGCCAAATTAGCTGGTAATGGTCTTAAGGCCAACAGAAAATTTAGGGAAGATGGTGGCCTGTGGTTTTATTGGTTTTATTAGGCGACGACTCCATTAAGGTTTATTGGGTTTAGGGTTTTTTGTGTTGTGTGGGTGTAGGGAGAATATGTGTGAATACCCTTTTTTATTTTTATTTTCTCTTTTAAAATTTCTCCCCCCTTTTAATTGTGTATAATCACCTATTTATAGGTGAAAATTTTCTTTGGCTTGTAGGCAAAGCAAACCAAGATCAACCATTGGATTTTAAAAATAATTTTCAACCATTCATTTGTTAACTTTTAGACAAAGCATAGAAAAATTGACCTTTGGATTAAGAGAATAATTATAGATCATTTGATTGAAAAGGATGGGTTGCTTGGTGATAGGGTTTTCAATTTTCAAATTGATCATCTCCCTTCCACAATTATAATTAGATTACTAAAAAATTAAATATATTTTTTCTTTTTTCTATTTTTTTAGTTCTCTTTTTTTTAATTCTTTGCAAAAGACGCTGCAAACGACGCAAATACATCAAAAAAAATATTTTTGGGTTTTTTGTTGTTTTTTTTTTTTTGCTATTTTTGGTTTTTAAAAAAACAAATTGGGTAGCAACACATGCATTCATGCTTTGAGGTTTAAATGTCATATGAGCATATGATAGGTTGGAATATAGGTCTTAAGAAGCCCTAATCCATAAATTTTACAACAAACGACTCCGAAAAAAAAACATGAAAGATTGCACTCACTGTAATGTCCACTTCCAAAAGGAGCTAGATTCCCTAAAGGCTAACATAGCTCTCTGTACAAGTTTGCTTGAGTAGACACTCAAACACCTCTATAGTGAAGGCCTGTCTAATTGGCCCGTTACTTTTACGATAATTCAGCTCGAAGAAAGGACGGGAGAACATGCTAAGGACCCCTAGTGCAACACAGCCTTTGTGCAGTCAACAATACCTACACTGGTCTCAGCAGGTGTGGATGCATTCACCAATGAATCCCACAAGAGAAATCCTCTAAGGACATTGATCATCATAAAATGGCAGCTTTGGAAGCCAAAATAAGAGCTATCGAAGGAGTGGATTTGTATGATCTCATGCAAGCTGCAGAAATATGCCTAGTCCCGAGTGTAATTGTACCAAATAAATTTTATGTGCCCGAGTTCATAAAGCACATCGAAACTTAGTGCCTTGTCACTCACCTCAAGTCTTACTGTGCATAATGAAAAATTGTCAATGCATTTCTTTTAGAATAGCTTGAGTGGAGCAGCACCAAATTGATACATAAGACTAAGGAACACAAATATCCAGAAATGGAAAGACCTTGTGGATGCTTTTGTCAAGCAGTATAAGTATAATACGGGTATTACTCGTGATAGATCAAATTTGACGCTTCTAAAAAAGAAAGACAAAAAACCATAAGAGAGTATGCTCAGATGTGGAGGGATCTGGCTGCGCAAGTACATCCTCCACTATTAGAAAAGGAGATGGCCAATTTGTTTACCAACACTTTTAAGACGTCCTACTTTGAGTTCCTGATTGGAAATGCATCCCAACACTTTATTGACCTAGTGATTGTGGCCAAAAGGATTGAACAAGCTATCAAAGTAGAAAAAATCAAAGGTCTAACTGTGAACTCTGAAATCATGATGGGATATGAGTTGGAAAATAGCTCTAAAATTGGAAATCTCGTTCAATCGAATCTCACTATATCATCGGCTACTCAAACACCATTGTCATAGATTGACTTACCTATACCACCCAAAGGTATTTACCAACATCCCTTGAACACCGGACATATCACCCCACTTCCATCAGATCCCATAAAATCACCATTTCCTAGGTGGTACAATCCAAATAAAAAGTGTGAGCATCATGATGGGATCCTCGATCATTTAATCAAAAGTTGCAAGAATTTCAGGTATCAAGTCTGGAAGCTGGAAAGTAAGGGACAAGTTGAGTTTGTGAAATATAATGTCATCTACCACATTGTCACTAAATCATCATGGGTAACAAGTGATTGGTAAATATTGACAAGACACAAATGTCGACGGGGAATTTGACCCAATAAAGAGTGTGGTATATGTCAAACTTTGTTATTCTGCATTTTGGTTTGGGGATTGCATCACATCTTTTAATGAAACATGTCTTTTCAGCCTATTTGTTGTTTCGAAATACAAATATGTTTTTGTGAAAGTAATAACTTGACATTATATTTTTGTCCATGATTAGATAAATATAATGGCACAAATGATCAAACCCCAAAGTGAGTCATGCAATATACTAAAAGGCAAACCCTTTGAAACTCATAAAACTAACCCTCATGATTGCATCACATCTTTTAATTAAACATGTCTTTTCAGCCTATTTGTTGTTATTCTGTATTTTGGTTTGAGGATTGCATCACATCTTTTAAAAAAACATGTCTTTTCAGCCTATTTGTTGTTTCGAAATAAAAATATGTTTTTGTGAAAGTAATAACTTGACATTATATTGTTGTTCTCGAGTAGATAAATATAATGGCAGAAATGATCGAACCCCAAGGTGAGTCATGCAATATACTAAGAGGCAAACCCTTTGAAACTCATAAAACTAACCCTCATGATTGACTCCATAGCTCCATTCAAAGCACTTTGACCACATCACTTTTGTAAAAAAAAAAATATCTTTTCCAAAATAATTCTGAAAAATTAAATTTACTTTTTGATTTCAGAAATAATTTGATGTTTTTTTTAATTTAAAAAAAAATAGAGTTTAGACACTCTTTTATAAGATAGGAAACGAATCATTTAAGCAATTTCTATTTTAAGGCGACCAAACAATTTTAAACTAAGACACGAAAAATGAAAAATGCATAAAAAGCTCATACCCGATGTCTATTGGGCCATGTTTTAGTTGTATGTATAATTGTTTGTAGTTCGATTTACTAGTCATTAATTCATAAAACATAAATCTTTCTACAAAAGTTCTAAACAATGACATTGAACAGAGACAAAATTTATTGGTTCTAACTGCTTGAGCTTGAAATGATGAAAGGACGTCTTTATTATTCCTTCACATTCTAAAAAATATATCCCTTGTGGTTCCCATTTAAGCATGTATAAATTCTTCTTTGTAAAAATTTTAACTAGAATCACACCCCATTTTGAAGAACAAACAAAAATTCTAAAAGTCAAAGGTCGATCCTAACTGGGATCACACTTGGGGCAAGTAGAAAGCAAGTTGAAATTCAAAGATTAAAACTAAAGAAAGGTCATGAAAAGCCAAAAAGCCTGAAAAATCTAAATATTGGGGAGCATACCAAGTGAAAAGAAAAAATAATCAAGTAAATGTAGATGCACCATCAAACAAAAAGGGTTCAATTTAACCAATTCCTTGATCGTTATAGGTTAACATCCATCTTAATTACCTGAGTACTGAAAATTGAAAACATATCAGTGCATGCATTGATTAAAGGAAAATGACCAATACTTGATGTTTATAATAGGTACATTTCTTTATCTCAGATGCAGTGGGAATAAATGAACGTTAGATGCTTTGTGTCCTTATAAACAGAGCTCCAAGCTTCAGCTTCAACCATGTCATGGATTGTGTCTGGAATTCCACAGATGACTACTTCCTACTCCCAACAAGCTCTGTCTAGTAGGTGTCAGGTACTTGTAATTGTTAGAGACTTTTTTTTTATATTATTTTTTGTTTGGAAATACATTAAAATAATATTTTTTTATTTTTTAAAATTTATTTTTAATATTAGAACATCAAAATGATCTAAAAATATTAAAAAAATAATTTCAAAATTTTAATTTTTTTAAAAAACACTTTTACAAACTAAAAAAACAAGGGTATATATTCCACTCTTATCAAGGATATATTTCGATAACTTTACTCCACGATTAATAAAATATGTTTGACAAATTGAGGTCCCATTTTAAGGATTTTTTTTTTACCAGA
>Ga0307510_10008594_pt1 | contig 12178 bp, 9 predicted proteins | sample 12_EM_MG_FD_207224 | JGI IMG/M metagenome (GOLD analysis project Ga0307510, IMG submission 207224) | Populus trichocarpa ectomycorrhiza microbial communities from riparian zone in the Pacific Northwest, United States - 12_EM | ecosystem: Host-associated > Plants > Roots > Unclassified | place...
TATGGGAAGCGTGCGGATGAGGCCGCTAGTGCTGCCAGCGCCAGAGTGACTGAGGTTCCAGTACTTAAGCTCGAACATTTGAAATTTCAATACCCACTATTTTACTCTTCACTGGAGGCAATAATAGCAAGCCTAGTTTTTGCCTTGGAAAGGTATATCGTACCAGGAGGATGTTTGGCTCCTCGCCATCTAGGACGACAGTAACCTCAAACTGCAAGGGGCCAAACAGCCCCTAGATTGTGGCACACATGAGTGGACTAGAGAGTGGCTGGCGAGTAAAGTGCCGAGAAGGCTTTGCAGGTATCAGGCAGTTCCTCCAGATGAGCCTGGCTCCGAGCAAGCACTTGGAGCGTGGGCATCAGCCTATCGAACTTTGCTTCACTGGTCAAAATTAGTATGTGTAACCGTTTTGTTGTTTTTTCAGCAGCTACTCGCCAATCTACTCTGATTTCTGGTGGGTGGAAAAATTCCGTCAAACTCTCGCCCAGTGGCTAGAAGGAATCAGGTTCCCTGAGTGGCTGAGAGGAAACCGGGCCAACCAGAGGGGTTCGGCAGACCCACCGACGATACGGCACCTTGCACAAACGCCCTTCGATACTCTCCAATAGTTACTCCCTCGGTCCCCAGTATAGACATGTGATGCAGGTCCGGCGTAACTTTTAGGCTGATGGACTCCGATGGCAGTTGAAGGAAAATGGAGGAATTCCAAACCATCCTTTTCTAGACCCTCCGATCCGCCCCTAAGCAGCGCACCACGACACTTGACAAAGTCAGCATATTCCGCAGCCTCCTCCCAGCATTTTTGTAATGACTTGTTGATACCTAGCACCAGGGGGCATATTGCGGTTTCAATCCCCCAGGATAGGTGGAGAAATCAAGCTATAGGCACTCCTCTCGGTAATCGCATCAAGCACACCATGACCTCCGATAAACCAGGAAAGAGAAAATAAGAAGAAAAGGCCTCTATAAATTTACATTTAAGTTGCCAAAACTCATTCGCTAGTGCTGACACAGCTAGCGACTCAAGTTCAACATCCGTAACGCAAACCCTGCTAACAGTTCACACAAACAATAAAAACCGAGTTAAAACACCTTCTGAGACATCCATTCAGAGAACCCCGAAATCATTGGTCGGGACAGTGCCTACGCTTTTCATTTGCTCACCAACAGCAGCTGTTGCAACAACTGAAATCCCAACCTCCTGCGCGCCACGGTTTGTATCCAATAGCTAGGGAAAGGCAGCCAGACAGGTAGGTAGGCGAGTGATCCGGTATGACACCCCAAGCTGAAAAGAAAATCACCCTAGGGCAAGGGATCTTTCGAGGCCGGGAAAATTGGGCTTCCTCTCCACGCCCAGGAATAGATATCGGCACGGGAGAGTCTCCCATCGAGAAAATGTCGAAAATAGCAATCAATCGATAGGCCTGATTCTCGAAGAACATTGAAATTTATTTTAGCCTACGGCAGCGGATTGCTCGTTTTTCCCGTTGGAAGAAGAAAACTCATGGGAACTTCCGTTCCGCTAGTTCCCACTCCTCCATACGCTGTATCGGGGTAACCCTAACCCTGCACGAGTGATGATTGATGAAAGCAAGAAACAGAAGAAAACGAGGCGGGAACACGGGGTGACCGATCGACGGTTGGCAAAAGGTTCTCTGTGAGTTTTTCCCGGGATGGCGTCGCCGGTCGTGTGTGTGGTTGAGTCATTTACGATAGGCTACTAATGGTTATGTATGATATCCCGCGAAAGAGGGAAGGGGGGATAACAGGTTTTCTAAGAGTCGAACCTCGGGGACAACGTGGCAAAGAGGGTGGCCTTATTCGCGGTCAATTGGGCCCTAGCTAAGGCAGCGGGGTACGCAATGGTGCGATAACAGCATTAGGGAGCCAAGGCTTGATCACTTGAGTGGTATGGGGAGAGGTGGGGGTGGGGAAGGAGGGGCGAGGCCGGGCGGAGGGTCCGTGAGAAAATGCGGTGCGGAGTAGGGTACACTTTTTAGCCTCTGGCACTTAATTTTAGTCGCTGAAATGCTCACCGAGGACCATGCCACACCATGCCATCCTCTCTTCCTTACCGATTTAGTCTTCACGAGTAATCGTACCATACAGCACTCGTACCTCGTATTATCCATGGCCCGAGGATGGGTAGACACCTAGGCTAGGCTGAGCCGAGTCAGTTGCCGTACAGTGCTGTATGATGAGGGGACAAGGAAACGTTCATTCGGGCTGAGTAATAGAATCTTAATTTGCCAAGAGTAGTCGCATTTCAGTTTAATCCCCTGCGAATACTAGGATCTACCAACTGCTCTTTGCCAAGGAAAGTAATAGTAACTAACGTCCCACTAACATTCCCCTGCCCCTGCCAAAACCTTGAACTGCTGCTTCTGAGCCAATATCTCCACGAAAGGTTGAGATATTCCCATTTTCTGGTTTAACGTCTAGAGAATAATCCACTCTATCACATAATAGAACCGTGATTCTCGTCGGAACGGTAGTTAAAAAAACATCCCGACGTCCCTCACTATAGCTGCTATTTCCTGCAGCCGGCCTTATTTCTGTTGGTGTTTAGTAACTGGTAGTCGTGTGATTGCCGCGGCTTGCGGCTCAATTGGACCCTTGTATGACAGATCACTCGCAGGCCAAATCCAACCAAACGCTGGCAGGTAACCTACGTGTACCTGCGTGTGGACGCACCAAAAGAAACGGAGGAGGGGCAAGGGGGAATAACCTTATTGTTATTCTAATAACCCTCTTGACTTGTCGGCTGGCCGGCGACTTAGATTCGACCACATCGCATATCGCACAAAGACCTTGAGAGAGAGAAAAAGAAAAAAACAAAGTGTTACGGCAATGTACATTTCTGGGCCAAAGGGCGATTCTGGGGAAAATAGAAACATCCTTCCTTCTGCGCTACTGACTTTTCTTCCCGATTTTTTCGTCCCGTCTTGCAGGAGTGGGTTGTGTTGTTCGACCAATTGCTCCAAGTTTATCACTTTTTCCTTGGTGGACGAAAGGAAGGAGGGAAAAGGGGAGGGGACGAGGCGCAGGATGTTTGTCCTACGTTTTATGCTAGTATGCAGATTGTATAGACAGTCGTCGTAGAGCACCGCACCAATGAGTTCGCTGGGGTGGACTGCTCTCGCCTCACTTCTCATTTGCTATGGCAAGAGGTGGAAAGTGTTCCAACCAGCAGTGGCGGAACATTGGCCTCATTAATTCCATTCGACCTGGTCCGAGTATATCGCCCCATTGAACGTGCAGTGCAAAAGCAAGGCGAGCTCTGTAGCTACTCACTCATTCATGTCCAAGGGAAATCACCCTTAATGGCTTTGCTCGTTCATTGGAGAAACTTGACAGCCCGTTGAATCCATTGATTCCTATCGTGGGGTCATCGTTACTCATTGATGAACACATGAAAGGTATTAATTGTATCATGTGCTAGCTAGATAAATAAAACAATATTTCTCTCGTTCTTCCCTTCCCTCTCTCTCCTCTCGTCGGCTCCTCCTGAACACTTTCGTCCCTTCGTTGGCAATTTAGTCGCTACCTAGCAAGTGAACAGAGTGGTCCTGGAGACGCTCGATATACTTCCTTGCGCCGGCATACTTTCGCTGCCCGTGTTCCCTTCTCTTATTTCCTTCTTTTCCTCTTTCCCTTTCTTACCGATCCGTACTTTCTTGTGAACTGTCCAAGTTCTGTCCCGAGCGGGGTATGGTTCCCAATAACCCCACTTGGTTTCTAGGAATTGAGCTAAATTGAAAGCAGTACTCGATTTTTGAAACTTCCATTTTTTCCCTCAAGCAAAGTTAGACTTTGAAAATCGTAATCATGGTAGTGTAATTCCTATTTTTCCGTGGGTGGAGATTGTACAATGCTAACTTAGAACAGGTAGACAATGATGCAGCAACGCGGATGCATAAGGTATGTTTCGGGCACTCGGGTTTCCTCGGGAGCCCGTTTCCTAGGTGATATTTCAATAGTTAACATATCATCTCTTCCTCTTCTCAACAATTAGCAACTTGGGTAGGCATCTCAATTCCCCCAAATAATTCTCAAGCTCATCAAAATGACTCTCTCCAGCTACTATCTCTACATCTTCCCTGCCCTCCTTCTTGCAGCCGGGATCATCCGATCTCTCTACTACTCCGTGCGCAACGCTCGCATGAACTATGCCATAGACTCCGAATCCCAAAATCCCGTAGCATGGCGTACCTACCCCCCCAGCGCACTATCAAACTGGTTCAAGCGCACAATCCAATACCCAGCACTCTTTCGGGGCCGACACCGGAAGCCCATCGGTTGGTACACCTTCCCGACGCGCATAGAAACGATCCTGGTAGCGACGTACTGGCTGCTGAACATCATCTTCCTCGTTATAAATCGAAACCAGAAGGGCCTCAGCGGGAAGTATATCGACTCGGTGAAACTCATTGGGGACCGGGCGGGGACGCTAGCGTTGTGGAATTTACCAGTGTTCTTCTTGCTCGCGGGTAGGAATGATTTTTTGGTTTGGCTGACGGGGTGGAGTTACTCCATGTTCCACGTGTTTCACAAGTGGATTGCGAGGTGCGCAGTGTTGATGGCTGTAGTGCATTCTTTGGCATATGCGATTTATATGTATCAAGGTTGGTATCCCGAGTCTCGGATATGCACTCCTTCTCTCCCTGAGAGTGGAGGGATCAGTAGAGCTAAGCACACGGGAAAATAGTTGGACCCGAGAAACGAGGCTGGAACAGAATATATTGGATGAACGGCATAGCTGTGGGTTTCACCCTGACCCGCTGGAACCATGCGAGACTGTCGTGACCGCTAAGAGAATCTTAGGCAACGACGACGATGGGAGTAATCCTCGTCCTATCGCTATTCCCCTTCCGCAAGAAGGCGTACGAGTTCTTTCTTTTCTGTCATATCATATGCGCGGTCCTGTTCCTAGTATTCGTGTACCAGTACGCCCCCAGTTCTTCCCCATATTCTAGATCATGTGGCTAATTATTCTGAACAAAAGCCACCTAAAGCTCTCCAAGACAAACTCCTACGACGGCTGGATTTGGGCTTGCGTGTCAATGTGGGCCTTTGACCGCTTCGCCCGCCTCCTCCGAGTGATAATCCTGAACGCCCGAGCCTTCTCTTCCAACCCAGCAAACCACCACCTCGCACGGGCGAAATTCGTGAAAGGGACCGACATCATTCAATTAACTGTGTACCCATCCGCGGAGGATGTGGGATACTTCCCCGGGGCCCACTTTTTCGTCTTTCTGACAGGGAGTTGGAGGTTCTGGGAATGTCACCCGTTTACCGCTGCGGATTGGAGGCCCTCGGGACCGACGCTTACTGGGATGCCGCAGAGGTCGCCGTCGGGTGCGAGGTCACTATCGGAGTCTTTGGCAGATTCGTTAAATGGGTCGTTGAGTAAGGAGATTGGTGCCAGAAGCGGGGAACTGAGGGGTGGCGCGGTGGTTAGGAGTGGGAGTGGGAGGAGTGCGAGGAGTGGGAGTGGTAGGAGTGGTGGTAGTGGTGTTAATAGGAGTGGTAGCGGAAGAAGCGGAGTGACACGAAGTGGGAGCGGCCGAAGTTGTCGAAGTGCTCGAAGCGGCGTGGCAAGAAGCGGTAGCGGAAGAAGCAAGAGCAGCAGAAGCGAAAGGGATAGAAGCAGAGGAGGCTCAAGAGACAGAACAAGACTTAGGGGCGGGGAGCCAAGCCTCGAAGATCTCTGTGGTGCCGATCTCGGACTTCGTGGCGGCGGTCTGGACATTGAAGACGCTGAAGCGATCTTGGGCCTCCGCGGCGGTGACCTTCAGAGACAGAAGTCAAGGAACATATACATCGTCAAGCAGAACGGGAATCAGGGGAATATTTTCGTCGTGTCCGACACCGGAAAGGGCCGTCCCATCCTCTCCGATGCTCCAGGAGTAGGTGACATCGAGAGAACAGGCACACCAAGGGGCCTAGAACGTAGCAAATCCGAATCAACCCGCAGCAAAGAGCTAGCGAAAGCGAAGATCGCAAAAGCCCAAGAAGTAGCACGAGCGAAAGAAGCCGCGGCGAAAGCCAAAGAAGCGATAAGAATCTACGAGCTGACAAAAGCAAAAGAACTTGCAAAGGCCAGAGCCGAGCTTGAAAAAGCCAGACAAGCTGTAACCCCACCACTCAAGAAACCAGATAGCGAGAAGATTCCTGCCGACCCTGAAGCCGATAGCGAGAAAGAACTTCCTAGAAACCCCCCCCTCAAGAAAGAAAAAGAGCCAGCAAGGGCCATAAAAGAACCCCCGCCAAAACCGGAATCGTCAAAAAGAAAGCCGAAACGCACCCACTCCAAGACAGAAACCAAAGAAGAGCGCGCAGCAGCGCGCGAGAAACGGGCGGAAAAACGGCGCAAGCGCCTCGCGGAAAAGGATGAAGAGTCCGAAACCGAGCCGGAAACCGGCACCGAGGACATCAACGTTGGCGTGCTCGAGAAGTACGTCCCCGATCTCCGTGGCATAGACGAAGACGAAGACGACGACGATGTGGATCCGGAGAAATTAGCCTTAGAACTTGCTCTAGGCAAGGATGACCTGGATGACGAAGATGAAGATGATGAAGGCATGTCCATAGAAAAAGAGCTAGAAATGCTTAAACAGCGTCAGCGCGAGGAGGCAGAACTTCGCCGTCGTGCAATAGAACTCGAAGAGGAACAGGGTGACCTCTCCCAGATCCTCCTCACCACGCGCACAACCGGCTCCGTGAACCGTCCACCGGGGAACGGGCGTGGTCCACCGCGGCCAAAGCTAACATTCCTTATAAAGCCCAGAAAAGGCATGACAGCCACACTGGCGGGCATGATCCGCGAGAACGACGAAGCGCAGAAGCGTCGGGGCATCACGAGGATTAAAGAGTTGGAGATAAAGTGCCTTATCGAGGGCGCGTACGGGATAAATCGACCCATGCACCTGTTCGAGACCGCGGTCGTAATTGCCGGTGGCGTCGGCGTGACTACTATCCTCCCATATTTGGCGGACTTTGTCGACCGCTCGCGTGGAGCTGGTCCCGATAACCGCACGCTCACGCGCCGGTTTGTCTTCGTGTGGACCGCGCGCGAGGAGGAGCTTGTTGAGAATGTCATCGTCAAGCGGTTTCCCAAGGGCGTGCTCAATCGGGAGGACGTGAGCTTACAGTTGTACGTTACGAGGAGGAAGGCCGAGGGGGAGAAGAAGTTGCCCGGTGTGCGCTATCGTAGGCCAAATATTCCCGAGATTCTTGCGACAGAGAGGAAGAGGCTGGTAGGAAGGATGGCAGTGCTTTCGTGTGGGCCTTCAGTGCTTGTTGATATTACCAGGAATGCGGTTGTGGAGTGTCTGACACAGGAGAGGAAGCATGTGCAGTATTTCGAGGAGAGTTATGGGTGGTAGAAGGGAAACCCCTGTTTGGTGTAAGATATTGATATCGTATGGCTGGGGGGCTCTGAGTGACGATTTATGATTGTGCACATATTTTCCCTACTTGTTCCGGCTTAGGCCGTCGTTCCTTTCCCTTTCTATATAACCTGTGGCCCTCTGGGGACCCTTTTAAACAGTAATGAATGGATGAATATTTAACTTTCAAAACGACGTTCCCCTACCAGTAATACAGAGCCGAGTCGGACTCTTGGGACGCACCTCTCTCGAGCTCATATAGTGCCTCTAAAGAGAATGAAGGGCTGCGAAAATGAGACTAAGAGATGTGCACGATGCAAATAAAACCGTTGTCTTCTGAAAGCTTTATTAATCTGGCCTTCATTGCCCAAGGGAGGCTAACTCTAACTTACCGGGTCCGAAAAACTGCCCCGGCATTGGCAAAGGCAAGTTTCTCTGCATACCCCAACTCTCCACCAACACAGGGAAGTGTTAAACACCCATTCGATACCCTAAGAATAGGAGTTTAGCCACAGCGGGAACCCATTCTGGGGTGATTTATCGTGACCATAAACCGAAACCTAACCTCCAAATGAACCCAACTCTGAGATAGCCCGCACTCCCAAGATACAAACAATTGCAATACCCGACCATCCCCGGATCGCTTACGTTCTAAGAAGCTAAACCGGGCGCCCGGTATTCCTGATAACTCCCGTATCCCTATCCGGGACGTTCAAGTACACGAGCACCTCGAGGGCCTTCTTGTTCTCCTCGGCCAGGGCGCATGACGAAGCGGTAACTTGGCGACGTTAAGGTCTCTCCAGATCAGTCACATCGCCTTAGGAAATTTGGCCAAGTCCCGACCGTCGCAAGAACTAGGCGCGTCGTCGACTTCTGCTCTGCGCCCAAGTATACACCCTCCCCCAGATCCACTTGAAGAGTTCCCGTAGAGACCAAGGCGACCCAACGGGATCGCTGGCATACCAAGTGCTGTCGAGAAATGAGGTCAATGCATCTGCTTCCCCCAAAACCGGCCCGGATATTCCCAAGAATCTTGCTAGCACCTTGCCATCTCTTACCACTCAGATTCCCGCCTCTCGTCTTCCTGATTCACCTCCCAGCTCCACGCCGTTCGTATCCCATAGATCCACCTCATCCATCACCCCCCACACCTCCACCCCATGCCACCTGCCCGGCAGCCCAGATATCGCCCTCCGCTAAGCATGCCTTTCTCCTCCATCGCTGATCCGTTCCCATGGGGAGCAAACGATCCCCAGCACAATGCTCCGTGGCTGCCAGTTTATACTCCTCACCACGCCTGGTGGGCCAGAGTAAGTTGAAAAACACTTGGTCACGTGAATCCCCTAGTTTGAGTAACTCAACTTTTTGAGTTTTTAAACGAGACTAGACTAGCGTTGGCCGGTTGCCCCGTAGAGAAGCAAGGCAAGTTAACTCCGATAGAGAGGAGAAAACGTAGTAGCGCCGATACAATAATGAGCCAATGCACAGGCAAATGAAATGCAAAGAGACAAACTGGTAGTAGAACCCCCCACTGCGCCGAAAAAGAAAAAAAAGAAGTGATATTATTACATTAGCGGCCCACAGATTAATGAATGTAGGAAGGGAAAGGAGAAAAAGAGCGGAGAAAAAGGAACCACCGGGCATGATAGCTGAATATGTAAACCCGAACCACTCGATTTCCGCCTTCGCTTCAGGGAAACCTCTAAACCCTCTCATACATCGCCACCAATCACCACCGTTAGCCGCTAACGTATGCCGTTCTTGATCCTGCGCCAGAAAGGAAGGTATCCCAATATTCCTGCCGCTTGCCTAACCAGCTCATCGCAGGGATCTTTCTCTCTCTAGAATATCGCTCATTGCACGTGCAGCACTTGAGTCGGGAAGAGGATCTCGCTCCTACCACCACCCATCCGAATGTGTTGATGAAAAATGGAAAGGAGGAAAATATAAGAAATATAAATAAAAAAACGGAAATCAAGCAGGACCAGTTTCATGCCGACTTCCCCTGACAACTTGTGATGTCTGGCCTAGATAGTTTCGCGTAGGTAGAGTACCAAATAAAGCTACTGGCTACTTCATCGGGGTGTCCGTTCCCTGGGGGGATCTTATCAGATATCGTCTTGCCGTAATCATCCACGGCATACAAATCTGCTCCGTGATCGGCCAGCGCTTCCCAGATGGCGACGTGATTACGCACGGTTGCAAGGTGCAGGGGTGTTCTCCCGGAGCCATCTCGTGCGTTCACATCTGCGCCGTGAGCAATCAGAAGCTCAGTCGCCTCTAGATTTCCCCATATCACAGCGGCGTGAAGTGCCGTGTCGCCGTCAATGGTTTTGAGCTGGATGTCGACGCCTTGGTCTAGTAGCATAGATATCATATCTATGTAGCCGTGTCGGGTGGCCCAGTGGAGTGACCCTCCGTCTCCGTCTTCGAGAACTAGGTTGGGTCCTTGTTTTAGTGCGAAGGAGACTAGCTCGTTCTTTTCAGGATCGCTGGAGGTCAGGTGGGATATGGAAAGCTCCCTGTCGTCGTGTTCCATCCGAATAATAGGCACATAATGACCTTTCGTGAGAATTTGGCGAACCAGGTGTTCATTGCCGAGAGCTGCTGCCCAGAAAAGTGCAATGGAAGCATACTTTTCACTTAGTGCAAACTTTTGAAGCGTAGGAACAAGTAATCGAGAGAACCGACGGCATGTTCGGATGAGGCAGGTCAGCTCGTGAGGCTGTAGTTCCTCAGCTACTTCGAGGATAAGCTCATTTGGTAGGGTAGTAAAGGACATTTCAACTTTAGGGTGCGGTTGGAGGAGGTGACGAGAAAGAGATGAGTGTGTGAATCGAGGAATTGGGGCCTAGAATTATATAGTCAAGTATTCGTCAGGTGATATCTCGTTAAAGAAATTATCCGGACGGTTGGAGCTATTGATTGACATCGTCTGAGGCTGGCGTCTGCCGGCTTGTGTTTTTGTTGTTGACCAGCATGCGGGGCAGATTGGTGTGGGGGCTGAATTATGAATTGTTGGTGAGTGGACTGTGAGCAACCAGCCTCAGCCAACCGGAGGGTACTGTATTGAACAAGGTAACTTATACTCGAGTACAAAATATCTTGGCGAATGCTAATTTTGTGTCACTTATTAGTCGGACCCGCTAGTGTTTGAACCCGTTCATGGTCTGCCAGTACTCGAGTACAATCTACCGCCTCATGGGGCAGCTTGGTCTCAGGGGCTTATCAATAGGATGAGGCTAATTATCCTCAGATACAGGTAGCCTCAGACCTCAGGGCCTTTTACTAATAGAATGGGTCAAACCTACAGCAGACCCTACCATACTCGAATCTCTGGGAAGGTCTTCTCGCTCTGAATAGTTTACCTCCTCAGGGTGGCGGGCGTTGTGTTCCAAGAACATTATGGAGTATCATACCGGCAGGCCCCCATTAAGGTTTGAAGGGTTGTTAATTCCTAGTGAGAATTATATTGAAAACCCGCGTTAAAAACACACGACAATATTTTGGCTGTCTCGCAAGTATAGTATCCTACTTCCCGCAATCTTTCCCCCGCCCCCAAAGTCGTGCTCCACATTTGGGGTCCCGAAACTTGGATTGGGTTTAGACTATACAAACCGTCCGCCCACCAAGTCAGTTTGTGCTGGACTCATTTGGCATCTCATGCTACAGTACGGTATCACCCTTCTGATTAATTTTCCGCCTATCCTTGTATCTGGCATAAAGTGTCTAAAAATGAGGTAGGGTATTTTTCGTTGGTCGGTGGTCGCTGCACGATTGCCTTATTGTTAGATACGGTATTATAATTCACTTATTGCCAGATTGCAAACCTGCTGTTGATCACTTTATATCACTCCTCCGATTTTATCAATAGGTGGCTGCTCGCACACTGAATAGGCCAACTTTGAGTGTATGCGGATGTCCTGATTTATGAGTGTGCAGAAATTGCTGCACGAAAAATTTCACTTGTGGGTAGGCCGTAGGCAGTATTGCGCAGCCCACCGCCCGCGGAGGCGCTTGTGATGTTGTCCGCAGGGTCCTCAAACTGAGAATGCGCATGTCTGGTGGGCATACACGATGTTAAAACTTTTGGGAAAATCGGCTTTTTTTAGTTCACTTGGCCGTTCTATGTCAACTTGGCTCAAAGATGGCCGGCTTATCATCACTTTGCCTTGTGATACGATACTTTTTTTCTTTTTCTTTTTTCTTTCTGCATATGTATGGAAGCCGGAGAGTCCATATCGGCTGCGGGCTTCTAGTCATTGTAGCACACCGGGGCTCGGAAACAGCACTCGTACATGAAGGAAAGAGAACCAAAAAATCAAGGAAAAAGTACTGAAATATTACCACACCACCAAAGTATGTCACCTCTGCTAAAAGGCCACTTGGGTTTGGAATTTGGCTGAGGAATTGGGATTAATGAATAATTTTAGTATGTATAGGCTTTACTATAACCTATACATTTTGCCTCTAGTTACTTTAGTGCACTTAAATATACCACCAGAAAGATAGGGGTATTATTGACTAACACAATAAAATAACTCAATGCAACTCCCAGTGTTTACTCGTCCCTAAAGGGTCACTTTTTTAACTCTAAACCCCCTAGTGCCTTAATACTAGTACTGTGCTCACACAGCTAGTAGTGTTTCGGGCTTGGGTCGAGTGAGGACCGATGTCTCCATAAACGTGCGTCTATAGAAACTGTCAATTAAATATCGAATAGGGAAAAAGTAATAAGTCCTCCCAGAACTCTCATACGCTCTTATCTCCTTGCTAATCAACTATAT
>Ga0307510_10008596_pt1 | contig 12174 bp, 3 predicted proteins | sample 12_EM_MG_FD_207224 | JGI IMG/M metagenome (GOLD analysis project Ga0307510, IMG submission 207224) | Populus trichocarpa ectomycorrhiza microbial communities from riparian zone in the Pacific Northwest, United States - 12_EM | ecosystem: Host-associated > Plants > Roots > Unclassified | place...
CCTCCCCATGTACCCCTCAAATTTCTCCATCTTTATCTTCACCCTCACCCGTTTCGTCGCCACTTGACACCCTCGCGCGCGAGAATCCGTCATGTGGAGAAGGCTCTGCCACCAAGCAGCACACCACCGAAACCTGGCGCCCCGAACCCTTGAAACTGCCTGACACGCACGGCAGAGATCTGCAGGAAACAGGGGGAGTGCCATCAGTACCAGGCAACTCACCTGCGTTCCCGGAAAACATTGGCCCTTTCGGACTTGCTGGTGCAGACAAGAATGCGGATGCCGGGGGAGTCGAACCCTTGGGCATCGATGCGGACGAACGAGGGGGAGCGCCGTTGCTTATGGGCGCTGCACCTGCCCTGGCCGAAGGAGCCGCCGGCGTCGGACCTGCTGGCGGGGCTGAGACAGCCACCACCGCTGAGCCCGAGGCGTTGGCACCCTGGGCACAAGACAAAGCCAGGCGCGGACGTGAAGTCGACGTGCCACCACGAGAGGCACTGCCACAGAAGGGCAAGCGCAACCCAAAGGCGCTGTCACGAAAGTGCGAGCGACGCCCGAACAACGGCGAACGTGAACCCATCCGGCTGCAGGGAGAGGCACCGCGAGGAGACGAGGGCGCGCTCGATATGCTGCCACAAAACCATGAGCGCAAACGCGGCACGACACCGCAAGGTGTGGCCAAGCGCATAGTCGAGGGTTTGCTGCGAGAAGGCAAGCACAAAGCCTCCGAGCCACCGCCTGAGGCACTGCCACAGAAGGACAAGCGCAACCCAGAGGCGCTGTCACGCAAGCACAAACTCAAACACCCCGAGGCGCCACCACAAAGGGGCAGGCGCAAACCTGAGGCGCTACCACCAGACGGTGAGCGCGAGCATGGCACGATGCCGCAAGGGACCCCGAACGAGGGCATATGCGAGCCCGGTTGGCCATCACGAGACCCTTCGCACGAAGTCGCCCTGTCCACTTGGGAGGGACCAGGCCCCTGGGATCCAGGAAGGGGGCCGACTGAAAAGCACATCGTCGATTCAGAAGGCCTGTTGAGGCCATGGACATCGCCCTGGGCATCGACGCCCACAGCAAAGACTACCACGGGCATCGTCGCCCATAAGAAAATCCCTGACTGTGCAGAAGTGGAGTCAGTCTGCCAGTACCGTTCTGAGGAACCAGCCACGTACCTTTATCCCTATTCCATCACTTCGAGCTCCCGCTGTCAAGGAGTCCACCCATTTTTGTTTCGAGGCCCGCGGTGTCGTTCTGGGCAATGCAGAGGCAACAATGTTCCAACATGGCATTGCAACGCGGCCGTTTGGTGGCCATCACACTTGTGTCACACACCGTCACACATGTCCCCGCGCCATGCATGCTCTGGTGCACAGGCAGAGAGAAAGTTCAACGCGTGGCTACAGCCGCTCAATAAAATCCTTGCGCACCCCCATTTCTGTTAGGAGGCATTTCGCTGCAGTTCGCAGACTGTCTGTGAAATGAGGGGGAGTGTCGTAAATAGTGCGTGCGAGCGGATCGATTAGATATGGACATTTGGACAGTCATTCCTTGGTTTGACAGACATTTACTAGCACATTCGTTTAGTCCAGTACCCCAAAACCTTATTACAGCCTTCATATAGTTGGTAGTTGACCTTTGTAGCCCTCAGTTCCCGTGCTTATCCACGCGTTCTGAGGTGAGCAGTATCCTGAATATACATCATAGTTCCTGTGCTTATCCACGCGTTCTGAGGCCCAATGCGTGCCCCGAACTCACACTCTTAGACTCGTTCTTTTCTACATCTTTCTCTGTTACTGATTCCTTTTCTTTTTTTCACTCTTCCTGGGCCTGACTTTTCCAGATGGTCCTCTTCTTCTGCACTAACAAAGCAACAGGCAGATTCAAGTGGCCTCAAGCGCACAACGTTGAGGGCCAGTAATCCTAATCCTGAGCCAAGCCAACACCGTGCATCTAGCATGTTTGGGCGCATGTCATTCAGTTCGATGATGGGTGGCCTCTCCTCACTGTCCCTCGCCCATATCAGCATGGGGTTGCTCGCATTCGAAGTCCAAAGGAGATGGTAGCCACATCGAGGTTCAGGCGATGGTGCCGGTGCCAAAAGCAGTACCGGCAAGCGCAGACAACGTGCGTTGGCGAGGAATTGAATGTGGGTAGATTCTGACTTCTATTATGCTGGTTGGTTGGGCAAGTGCCTGTCCTGTCTGTTATCAAATAACCATCGTTGCACACTTTTCTCTTCATTCATTTCTGTCTCGTTGTGTGTCATAGCATCTCTCTTTCTGTGGATCACATTGTGTATCACCATGTCTCAACCACATCAGTTCCCTGAACATAAGATTAATTCTCGTTATAATCACAAAGTATTGACTCCTCCTTTCACCGCTCGTAGTTCAGCTGTCTCTTCGAGCAGGTTCGAAAACCCGGTTCATCCATATCCATCAAGCGATCCATCAATTCATCCCTTGCATTTATATCAAGGTCCTTTATGCTGTTCACGAAGTCATTGGGGGTATGTGCCAGTCGATGTCGCCAATTTTATATACTAAGTTACAACAAGGCTGATGAATTAAAGTGTACATAAGCCCAGCTAGCTGTTAGACTACTAGAATCAGATAATCTATAAAGTAGTACTATCAAACATAGTAGAACATAATGTCAAATAGTACAACTAAATGAGAAGGTAACTGTAGAATAGTAGTACAAAATGGAAAAGTATCTGTAGGATAATAGTACTACATGGGGTGATAACTGTAGGATAGTACTACTAAATGGAATGATAGCTGGAGGATAGTACTACTAGATGAGGGGATAACTGTAGGATAGTACTACTAAATGGGATGATATCTGTAGGATAGTACTACTAGATGGAATGATAACTGTAGGATAGTACTACTAAATGGGATGATATCTGTAGGATAGTACTACTAGATGGGGTGATAACTGTAGGATAGTACTACTAAATGGAATGATAGCTGGAGGATAGTACTACTAGATGGGGTAATAACTGTAGGTTAGTAGTACTAAATGGGATGATATCTGTAGGATAGTACTACTAGGTGGAATAATAACTGTAGGATAGTACTACTAAATGGAATGATATCTGTAGGATAGTAGTACTAGATGGGGCAATAACTGTGCAATAGTATTACTAAATGGGATGATAACTGTAGGATAGTAGTACTAGATGGGGTGATAACTGTGCAATAGTATTACTAAATGGGATGATAACTGTAGGATAGTAGTACTAGATGGGGTGATAACTGTAGGGTAGTAGTACTAAATGGGATGATATCTGTAGGATAGTACTACTAGATGGAATAATAACTGTAGGATAGTACTACGAAATGGCATGATATCTGTAGGATAGTACTACTAGGTGGAATAATAACTGTAGGATAGTAGTACTAGATGGGGCGATAACTGTGCAATAGTATTACTAAATGGGATGATAACTGTAGGATAGTAGTACTAGATGGGGTGATAGCTAGAGGATAGTAGTACTAGATGAGGTGATAACTGTAGGATAGTACTACTAAATGGGATGATATCTGTAGAATAGTACTACTAGATGGAATAATAACTATAGGATAGTAGTACTAGATGGGGTGATATCTGTAGAATAGTAGTACTAGATGGGATGATATCTGTAGGATAGTACTACTAGATGGGGCAATAAGTGTAGGATAGTATTACTAAATGGGATGATATCTGTAGAACAGTAGTACTAGATGGGGTGATAACTGTAGGATAGTACTACTAGATGGGGTGATAACTGTAGGGTAGTACTACTAAATGGGATGATATCTGTAGGATAGTACTACTAGATGTAATAATAACTGTAGGATAGTACTACTAGATAGGGTGATAACTATAGGATAGTACTATGAAATGGCATGATATCTGTAGGATAGTACTACTAAATGGAATGATATCTGTAGGATAGTAGTACTAGATGGGGCAATAACTGTGCAATAGTATTACTAAATGGGATGATAACTGTAGGATAGTAGTACTAGATGGGATGATAGCTGGAGGATAGTAGTACTAGATGAGGTGATAACTGTAGGATAGTACTACTAGATGGAATAATAACTATAGGATAGTAGTACTAGATGGGGTGATAACTGTAGGGTAGTAGTACTAAATGGGATGATATCTGTAGAATAGTAGTACTAGATGGGATGATATCTGTAGGATAGTACTACTAGATGGGGCAAAAAGTGTAGGATAGTATTACTAAATGGGATGATATCTGTAGAACAGTAGTACTAGATGGGGTGATAACTGTAGGATAGTACTACTAGATGGGGTGATAACTGTAGGGTAGTACTACTAGATGGGGTGATAACTGTAGGGTAGTACTACTAAATGGGATGATATCTGTAGGATAATAGTACTACATGGGATGATAGCTGGAAGATAGTACTACTAGATGAGCTGATAACTGTAGGATAGTACTACTAAATGGGGTAATAACTGTAGGATAGTAGTACTAGATGGGGTGATAACTGTGCAATAGTATTACTAAATGGGATGATAACTGTAGGATAGTAGTACTAGATGGGGTGATAGCTGGAGGATAGTACTACTAGATGAGGTGATAACTGTAGGATAGTACTACTAGATGGGATGATAACTGTAGGATAGTACTACTAAATGGGGTGATAACTGTAGGATAGTACTACTAGATAGGGTGATAGCTGGAGGATAGTACTACTAGATGAGGTGATAACTGTAGGATAGTACTACTAGATGGAATGATAACTGTAGGATAGTACTACTAGATGGGATGATAACTGTAGGATAGTACTACTAAATGGAATGATATCTGTAGGATAGTACTACTAGATGGGGCAATAACTGTAGGATAGTATTACTAAATGGGATAATATCTGTAGAGCAGTAGTACTAGATGGGATGATAACTGTAGGATAGTAGTACTAGTTGGGGTGATAACTATAGGGTAGTAGTACTAAATTGGATGATATCTGTAGGATAGTAGTACTAGATGGAATATTAACCATAGGATAGTACTACTAAATGGAATGATATCTGTAGGATAGTAGTACTAGATGGGGTGATAACTGTAGGATAGTACTACTAAATGGAATGATAGCTGGAGGATAGTAGTACTAAATGGGATGATATCTGTAGGTTGTAGTACTAGATGGGGCGATAACTGTAGGATAGTAGTACTAGATGGGGTGATAACTGTAGGGTAGTAGTACTAAATAGGATGATATCTGTAGGATAGTACAACTAGATGGGATAATAACTATCAGATAGTAGTACTAGATTGGGTGATATCTGCAGAATAGTACTACTAAATGGGATGATAACTGTAGGATAGTACTACTAAATGGAATGATAGCTAGAGGATAGTAGTACCAGATGGGATGATATCTGTAGGATAGTAGTACTAGATAGGATGATATCTATAGGATAGTAGTACTAGATAGGACAATAACTGTAGGATAGTACTACTAGATTGGACAATATCTGTAGGATAGTTGTACTAGATGGTGTGATAACTGTAGGATAGTACTAGTAGATGGGATGATAACTGTAGGATAGTACTACTAAATGGAACAATATCTGTAGGCTAGCACTACTAAATGAGATGATGACTGGAGGATAGTTGTATTGAATGTAAAGGTACCTGTAATATAGTACTACCAATTGAAAAATATCAGTCCAATAGTACTACTAAATAGGACAGTAACTGTATGATAGTATTACTGAATGTAATGATATTTGTTGGATAGTAGTACTAAATGGGATAGGATCTGTGGGATAGTACTACCAAATGAGACAGTAATTGTAGAATAGTACTACTCAATGACTAGTTATCTGTAAGTAGTATTACTAAATTGGACTATACCTTTAGAATATAAGAACATTGACTAACTGTAGAATGGAAATACCAAATGGGCTGTTATCTGTATATTCATACTACTAGATAAGATGCTCTCTGGTTATTTATTAGTATTATGCTATGGATAACTGTGTATTTAATGGTATTATAAACCCTAAACCCTAACCCCTAAACCCCTAAACCCCTAAACCTCTAAACCTCTAAACCCCTAAACACCTAAACCCCTAAACCCTTAAACCCTGAAACCCTAAAAGCTACAACACCTATATAATTCTCTACTTAAATGCCATTGCCAATGTAGCCTGTAGTAGATAAATGCCCTCTATGTTGATCAAGGCTATATACAGGAAATTAGAGGCTAAGAGATTAAGCAGTAAAAGAACATTGAAAGTAGTTGTGATGACCACAAAGTGAGGGCAGTTATTATAAATAGCTGACAGTAGCACTTGAATTGCATATCAAATAATTATAGGTTTTATATATCAGCTCAACCACATACCTATAAGCTTTAGCAAACATTTGTCAACATATTTGTAAGCTAATTTGTATGATGAACCTTGTTTCTATATGCAATTCCATGTTCTAGATTTAGCAGTTTATAATACTAATGTATGGCTTGTGTTGTACTCACTTTGTTGTGGTCAAACCTACTTTCAATGGTCTTTCACTGCCTAACATCTTAGCCTATAATTTACTTTATCTGGCCTTGATCTGGAAGGAAATATATTTATTGTTTATGTGCTATATTATTTAGAATATGATCTTGTTAGCTGGGCCTAGAGCATTGCAATCAGGAATTGTGTAGGGAGTTCAGGGTTTAGCTTATAGTGTTTGGGGTTTACAAATTATAAACACAACTAAATGGACAGCTATATATGGAATAGTACTACTCAAGAATCAGAGAGCCTACCATTATATATTACTATAGCACAGTTAGTTAATTGTTTAGAAATAATATGCTTTAATAAATTTAATATATACAGTAATAGTGCTGTACCACAGTAAATGTCTCCCTCAGTAGTACTATTTTATGAATAAGTTCCTATTCAGTGGTATTATCCTGCAGTCACCATATGATTTAGTAGTACTATCCTACGGATATTGTCCCATCTAGTAGTACTATCCTCCAGCTATTGGTCCATTTAGTAGTACTATCCTGCAGTTATCATCCCATCTAGTAGTATGATCCTACAGATATCATCCTATCTAGTACTACTATCCTCCAGTTATTGTTCCATTTAGTAGTACTATCCTACAGTTATCACCCCATCTAGTCCTACTATCTTCCAGTTATTGCCCCATTTAGTACTACTCTCCTACAGATATTGTCCCATCTAGTACTACTATCCTCCAGCTATCATTCCATTTAGTAGTACTATGCTATAGTTATCGTCTTATCTAGTACTACTATCCTACAGATATTGTCCCATTTAGTACTACTATCCTACAGTTATCATCCCATCTAGTACTACTATCCCACAGTTAACACCCCATCCAGTAGTACTATCCTACAGATATTGTCCTATCTAGTACTACTATCCTCCAGCTATCATTCTATTTAGTAGTACTATCCTACAGTTATTGTCCCATCTAGTACTACTATACTACAGTTATCATCCCATCTAGTACTACTATCCTACAGATATGATCCCATTTAGTACTACTATTCTCCAGCTATTGTTCTATTTAGAAGTACTATCCTACAGTTATTGTCCCATCTAGTACTACTATCCTACAGTTATCACTCTATTTAGTACTACTATACTACAGATATGATCCCATTTAGTACTACTATTCTCCAGCTATTGTTCCATTTAGTAGTACTATCCTACAGTTATCCCCCCATTTAGTACTACTATCCTACAGTTATCTTCCCATCTAGTACTACTATCCTACAGATATTGTCCTATTTAGTACTACTATCCTCCAGCTATTGTTCTATTTAGTAGTATTATCCTACAGTTATCACCCCATCTAGTAATACTATCCTACAGATATCATTCCATTTAGTAGTACTATCCTACAGTTATCGTCCCATTTGGTACTACTGTCCTCCAGTTATTGCCCCATTTAGTACTACTATCCTACAGTTATTGTCCCATCTAGTACTACTATCCTCCAGCTATCATTCTATTTAGTAGTACTATCCTACAGTTATCACCCCATCAAGTACTACTATCCTCCAGCTATCACCCCATCTAGTAATACTATCCTATAGATATCATCCAATTTAGTAGTACTATCCTACAGTTATCGTCCCATTTGGTACTACTGTCCTCCAGTTATTGCCCCATTTAGTATTACTATCCTACAGTTATTGTCCCATCTAGTACTACTATCCTCCAGCTATCATTCTATTTAGTAGTACTATCCTACAGTTATTGTCCCATCTAGTACTACTATACCACAGTTATCATCCCATCTAGTACTACTATCCTACAGATATGATCCCATTTAGTACTACTATTCTCCAGCTATTGTTCCATTTAGTAGTACTATCCTACAGTTATCATCCCATCTAGTACTACTATCCCACAGTTATCACCTCATCCAGTACTACTATCCTACAGATATTGTCCTATCTTGTACTACTATCCTCCAGCTATTGTTCTATTTAGTAGTACTATCCTACAGTTATTACCCCATCTAGTACTACTATCCTCCAGTTATCACCCCATCTAGTAATACTATCCTACAGATATCATCCCATTTAGTAGTACTATCCTACAGTTATTGTCCCATCTAGTACTACTATCCTCCAGCTATCATTCTATTTAGTAGTACTATCCTACAGTTATCATTCCATCTAGTACTACTATCCTACAGATATGATCCCATTTAGTACTACTATTCTCTAGCTATTGTTCCATTTAGTACTACTATCCTACAGTTATCATTCCATCTAGTACTACTATCCTCCAGCTATCATTCTATTTAGTAGTACTATCCTACAGTTATCATCCTATCTAGTACTACTATCCTCCAGCTATCATTCTGTTTAGTAGTACTATCCTACAGTTATCACCCCATCTAGTACTACTATCTTCCAGTTATTGGCCCATTTAGTACTACTATCCTACAGATATTGTCCCATCCAGTACTACTATCCTCCAGCTATCATTCTATTTGGTAGTACTATCCTACAGTTATCATCCCATCTATTACTACTGTCCTACAGATATGATCCCATTTAGTAGTACTATTCTCCAGCTATTGTTCCATTTAGTAGTACTATCCTCCAGTTATCATTCCATCTAGTACTACTATCCCACAGTTATCACCCCATCCAGTACTACTATCCTCCAGCTATCGTTCTATTTAGTAGTACTATCCTACAGTTATCACCCCATCTAGTAATACTATCCTACAGATATCATCCAATTTAGTAGTACTATCCTACAGTTATCGTCCCATTTGGTACTACTGTCCTCCAGTTATTGCCCCATTTAGTACTACTATCCTACAGTTATTGTCCCATCTAGTACTACTATCCTCCAGCTATCATTCTATTTAGTACTACTATCCTACAGTTATTGTCCCATCTAGTACTACTATACCACAGTTATCATCCCATCTAGTACTACTATCCTACAGATATGATCCCATTTAGTACTACTATTCTCCAGCTATTGTTCCATTTAGTAGTACTATCCTACAGTTATCGTCCTATCTAGTACTACTATCCTACAGTTATCCCCCCATTTAGTACTACTATCCTACAGATATTGTCCTATCTTGTACTACTATTCTCCAGCTATTGTTCCATTTAGTAGTACTATCCTACAGTTATCGTCTTATCTAGTACTACTATCCTACAGTTATCATTCCATCTAGTACTACTATTCTCCAGCTATCATTCTATTTAGTAGTACTATCCTACAGTTATCATCCTATCTAGTACTACTATCCTCCAGCTATCATTCTATTTAGTAGTACTATCCTACAGTTATCGTTCCATCTAGTACTACTATTCTCCAGCTATCATTCTATTTAGTAGTACTATCCTACAGTTATCATCCTATCTAGTACTACTATCCTCCAGCTATCATTCTATTTAGTAGTACTATCCTACAGTTATCACCCCATCTAGTACTACTATCCTCTAGTTATCACCCCATCTAGTACTACTATCTTCCAGTTATTGCCCCATTTAGTACTACTATCCTACAGATATTGTCCCATCCAGTACTACTATCCTCCAGCTATCATTCTATTTGGTAGTACTATCCTACAGTTATCATCCCATGTAGTACTACTATCCTCCAGTTATCACCCCATCTAGTACTACTATTCTCCAGTTATCACCCCATTTAGTACTACTATCCTACAGTTTTTGTCCCATCTAGTACTACTATCTCACAGTTATCACCCCATCCAGTAGTACTATCCTACAGATATTGTCCTATCTAGTACTACTATCCTCCAGCTGTTGTTCTATTTAGTAGTACTATCCTACAGTTATCACCCCATCTAGTACTACTATCCTCCAGTTATCACCCTATCTAGTAATACTATCCTACAGATGTCATCCCATTTAGTAGTACTATCCTACAGTTATTGTCCCATTTGGTACTACTATCCTCCAGTTATTGCCCCATTTAGTACTACTATCCTACAGTTATCACCCTATCTAGTACTACCATCCTACAGTTATCACCCCATCTAGTACTACTATCCTCTAGCTATTGTTCTATTTAGTAGTACTATCCTATAGTTATCATCCCATCTAGTACTACTATCCTACAGATATCATCCCATCTAGTACTACTATCCTCCAGTTATCATTCCATTTAGTACTACTATCCTCCAGTTATTGCCCTATCTAGTACTACTATCCTACAGTTATCACCCCATCTAGTACTACTATACTCCAGTTATCATTCCATTTAGTAGTACTACCCTCCAGCTATCATACTATTTAGTAGTACTATTCTACAGTTATTGTTGCATTGAGTACTACCATCCTCCAGTTATGATTCCATTTAGTACTACTATCCTACAGATATTGTCCTCTCTACTACTACTATCCTTTAGTTATTGCCCTATCTAGTACTACTATCCTCCAGCTATCATTATATTTAGTAGTACTATTTTGCAGTTATCATCCCATCTAGTACTACTATCCTACAGATATTGTTCCATTTCATACTACTATCCTATAGTTACTGTCCCATCTAGTAGTACTATCCTACAGTTACCATTCTGTTTAGTACTACTATTCCACAGATTGTCAATACTACCTTTAGTAGTACTACTTTATAGATTATCTGATACTTAGTAGTCTTACAGCTAGCTGGGCTTATGTACACTTTAATTCATCAGTGTTACTGTAATCTAGTGTATAAAATTGGCAGCATCTATTGTATGTGCGGGAGGCGTAGGTGCGTGGCCGTCGTCTGGTCCAATCCTCCTTTGCTGACCTCCTTCTCCTTCTGTTGTCATTACTCTCAAGCTTTTTTCTTGTCGTCCATTCCCCTGTCTGCTTCGACCATCCTTCTGTTCTCATTCGCTTTGTTTCCCGTATGTGCGTCGCATGTAGCACTATCATCCGCATAAGAATCATCTACCTTCTTGTTACCTGCCGTTTCTTTCGTTCGGTTTCACTCAAGTCACCTTGTCGCTCTTGCCAGTTTGGGCTCTCAGACCCTTCGCCAACCACAACAGTGTTGACTTCCATCGCGTCGGGGTCCCTTTGGGGCATTCAATGCATTGATTTTCCTGCGGCGGCAGTTCTGACATGTTCTGAGGTAGCCGTCACCACGGGCTGAGGCTTGCCATTACGAGTCAGCATCGTTGAATTTCGCAGCGTGGTGAGATGAGCCATCTGGAGCAAAAAGGGACCAAGCATTGGATTCAAAACAGAAGAGTAAGGGGCATAGCTGGACTGTCATGATCGGAGAAGGGTACCCATTGACTGTCAATATTCAACTATGTAATTCGGATTACAGAATGCTAAATGACACCCATTCCCATCTGTGCAGCCGAGAGTTGCTTGCTTGAGACCAGTTGAACAGCCACTGCCCCACACCTCACGTGTCGTGGACGAAGTCCACGCCATCTAGAAATCCAGTCCAAACACCTATGAGTCCCACAAGAACCTCCCCTAAACCTAGCTATAGCCAAGTGGCTATCAGACGTCCTCCTGAACCCGCGACAAAGCCTGGTCAACGACCAGCAACCAAAGAGAATCTTCGACCACGTGACCCTGGGAAATCCCCATCACGTGACCTAACACGTGACCTCTCACGTGACCTGCGAGTCCTCGAACAAGCACGTGACTTAACAGCACGTGACCG
>Ga0307510_10008598_pt1 | contig 12172 bp, 8 predicted proteins | sample 12_EM_MG_FD_207224 | JGI IMG/M metagenome (GOLD analysis project Ga0307510, IMG submission 207224) | Populus trichocarpa ectomycorrhiza microbial communities from riparian zone in the Pacific Northwest, United States - 12_EM | ecosystem: Host-associated > Plants > Roots > Unclassified | place...
TATCGTCGGCCCGTCAAACCTGTTCACTCTGCTGAATTCCATCCCGCCCTACTGGAAGTCGTTCTTTGAGGACATGGTCCGCCGCATCGGCGACCCCCGCACCGCTGAAGGGCGCGAGCTCCTGAAGCAACGCTCACCCCTGACCTTCGCGGACAAGATCTCCAGGCCGCTGCTCATTGCGCAAGGCGCCAACGACCCGCGTGTGAAGCAGGCTGAGGCGGATCAGATCGTGGACGCGATGAAGTCCCGGAAACTGCCGGTGACCTACGTGCTGTACCCGGACGAGGGGCACGGGTTCGCCCGGCCCCAGAATCGCCTGTCGTTCTATGCCGTGGCCGAAGGTTTCCTGGCGAAGTGCCTTGGGGGACGCGCCGAGCCTATTGGCAATGACTTTGCCGGGTCCAGCCTCAAGGTGAAGGATGGGGCGGATTACATCGAAGGGCTGCCGGCGGCGCTGAAAGTGATGGAAGCTTCACCTGAAGCTCGGCAGCAGCCAGAGTCGGTTAAGAAGGACGAGCGGCACTAGAGGGGTGCGGTACCCTTGATGTAAGGCATTGGGCCTCCCAAATAGCGTTTTCCACATCGCTGTTTCTGGTCTAATCCGCGCCTCATCATGCAAACCGCACGCGACATAACGGGGTACCGCCGATACTGGGCCGAACGCTTCGGCACAGCCCCGTTTCTGCCCATGTCTCGCGCGGAGATGGACGCCCTCGGTTGGGATAGCTGCGATGTCATCGTCGTAACCGGCGATGCGTACGTCGACCACCCCAGCTTTGGCATGGCCATCATCGGCCGCGTCCTCGAAGCCCAAGGTTTCCGCGTCGGCATCATTGCCCAACCCGACTGGCACAGCGCTGATGCTTTCAAGGCGCTCGGTCGACCTAACCTGTTCTTCGGCATCACAGCCGGCAACATGGACTCGATGGTCAATCGCTACACGTCGGATCGCCGTATCCGAAGTGACGATGCCTACACGCCAGGAGGCGAGGGCGGAAAACGACCCGACCGCTCCGTGATTGTCTACGCGCAGCGCGCGCGTGAGGCGTTCAAGGATGTTCCGGTCGTTGTTGGCGGCATCGAAGCTTCCCTCCGACGTATCGCGCATTTTGACTATTGGTCGGAGAAGGTGCGGCGTTCGATCCTGTTGGATTCGAAGGCGGATCTGCTCGTCTACGGCAACGGTGAGCGCCAGATCTGCGAAATCGCGCATCGCCTCGCTGCGGGTGAGAGCGTTGGTGCCATCACCGATCTGCGTGGTACGGCGTTTGTGCGCAAGTCGACGCCGGAGGGTTGGATTGAAATTGACTCGACGCATTTGGATGCGCCGGGGCCGTTGAATCCGGCGGTGGATCCGTATGCGATGGAGGGGGCGGCGGGTGCCGACAGAGCTGGCGCCGACAGGGCTGGCGCCGCACGCAATGGCAGTTCGCCCGCCTCGGCAGCGCTCGGTGAATCGCCGCAAGCGTCTGGCTCCGTCGCCGCGTTGGCTGCCGAGCCGCTGCCCGCGCCACCGTGCGCAACCGCATCGGGGCCTGCGTCCGCTGAAAAAGTCGTCCGGTTCGTACGCCGCGTCAAAAACGCCGACCGCGAACGCAGCGTCATCCGCATGCCCTCGCACGAACAAGTCGCCTCCGACCCAGTTCTATACGCGCACGCCTCGCGTATCCTCCACCTGGAAGCCAACCCGGGAAACGCTCGCGCCCTGGTGCAACGACACGGCAACGTAGACGTCTGGCTCAACCCACCGCCCTTTCCTCTCACAACGCGAGAGATGGACTGGGTGTACGACAAGCCCTACGCGCGTCAGCCACACCCGTTCTACGGTGATGCGAACATCCCCGCGTACAAGATGATTCGCTTCTCCATCGCAATCCAACGCGGATGCTTTGGTGGATGCACCTTCTGCTCAATCACGGAGCACGAAGGACGGATCATCCAGAGTCGTTCAGAGAACTCGGTAATCCGAGAGATCGAAGCGATCCGGGACAACGTTCCCGGCTTCACAGGCGTCATCTCGGACTTGGGTGGCCCAACCGCCAACATGTATCGGCTCGCGTGCAAGAGCCGCGAAATAGAGTCCGCGTGTCGCAGACCCTCCTGTGTCTACCCAGGTATCTGCCCTAATCTCAACACCGATCACACGCCGCTGATTAAACTCTACCGGCGCGCCCGTACGCTTCCGGGTATCAAGAAGGTGTTGGTTGCGTCGGGCGTGCGCTACGACCTCGCAAACGAGTCGCCGGAGTACGTGAAGGAGCTGGCGCAACATCACGTCGGTGGTTATCTGAAGATTGCGCCCGAGGCGCTCTCCGAAGGCCCACTGTCGAAAATGATGAAGCCGGGGATCGGCGCTTATCATCGCTTCAAGGAGATGTTCGACAAATACTCCAAGGAGGCGGGTAAAGAGCAATATCTGATTCCGTACTTCATTGCCGCGCATCCGGGCACGAGTGATGAAGACATGCTCGACTTGGCGTTGTGGCTCAAGAAGAACAGTTTCCGCGCGGACCAGGTGCAGGCGTTTCTGCCGTCGCCGATGGCGACTGCGACAGCGATGTATCACTCCGGAAAGAATCCGCTGAAGCGCATCACCCGCGCGGGTGAGGAAGTGCGCATTCCAAAGGGGCTGAAAGTCCGTCGACTCCACAAAGCCTTTCTGCGCTATCACGACGCAAACAACTGGCCGACGCTTCGGGAGGCCCTGCGTCGAATGGGCCGCGCAGACTTGATCGGCAGCGGCAAGCATCAACTCGTCCCGGCATATCAACCAGCCGGTACGGGTGATCATGCTGAGGGACGTCGTAACGTAAGCACCGGTCGTCCCTTCCGGACGCAACATACCGGGCTTCCCACCACGCCGCGTCCTCCTGGTAAAGGACCGAGGGGCCCTAATCGCGGTAGGCCTGGGTCGCAAGGTCGGAATGGCCCGGGATCTCCGCGTAAATAAGCTCCGGTCTGCGCAAAAATAGCGAGGGCGTCCGGTCGCGTACGGGCCTCGACCGGGCGCGTTGCTGTCGAACGAAAGCGTCCGCCTGCTGCGGTCCGGACTGCTTCGGAGTAGGGTATGAGGTGTGAACGCCTCGTCCGTACGTTTTCGGACCCGCCTCAGAATCTCGCTTGCGGCGATAGCGGCAATGGCCGCAATTGCGATGACAGCTCTGGCTACGGTGGCAACCGCACCGTCCGCAAGCGCCGTCAGTTCGGCCGATACGAGCGCATTACCGAGAGTCGACGGCAAGATTGCCACCGTACTCGAGATCAACGGTGCCATCGGCCCCGCGACCTCGCGCTATGTGACCAAGGGGCTTGAGACAGCTCGCCTCAATGGCAGCCGCATCGTCGTTCTGCAGATCGACACACCCGGCGGTCTCGACACCTCAATGCGAGACATTATCCGCGCGATCTTGGCTTCACCCATCCCCGTCGTCAGTTATGTATCACCCTCCGGCGCGCGAGCGGCTAGTGCAGGAACGTACATTCTGTACGCCAGCCATATTGCCGCCATGGCACCTGCAACGAATCTCGGCGCGGCAACGCCCGTTTCAATTGGCGGTGGCAACGAACCCTCGAGTCCCGCGCGCCCGATCCCGGGCAAAGATCCGGGCAAAGACCAGGACAAGGCACAGCCCGAGTCCACACCGTCCGAGTCGCCGATGGAGCGCAAAGTCCTCAATGACGCAGTTGCCTACATTCGAGGGCTCGCCGAGCTTCGAGGGCGGAATGTAGATTGGGCTGAACAGGCAGTTCGCGGCGCTGCCAGCCTCTCAGCAAGTGCGGCACTCAAAGAAAACGTCATCGACGTCGTCGCCCGCGATATACCGGATCTATTGAGTCAAATCGACGGTCGCGAGATCCGCGTTGGCAACAACCAGGTGAAGCTCGCGACGAAAGATCTGGCCATTGCAAGCCTCAAGCCTGACTGGCGTGTGCAGCTTCTGTCCGTAATAACAAATCCGACGATTGCGTACGGACTGCTCTTGATTGGTATCTACGGACTGCTGTTCGAGGGGTACAATCCCGGCGCCGTGTTCCCGGGAGTAGTGGGTGCCATCTCCCTGCTGATAGCGTTGTTTGCGTTTCAAATTCTGTCGGTGAACTACGCCGGACTCGCGCTCGTCGCGGTCGGCGTCGGAATGATCGTTGCGGAGTTCTTTTTTCCGACTTTCGGCTCCCTGGGGCTGGGAGGTCTCATTGCCTTTGTGGTCGGATCCCTTATTTTGTTTGATACCGATACTCCCGGCATGAACATTGGACTACCGGTGATTGCTGCGATCGCCACCGTGGGTGGATTGGCTATTGCCGCCATGGCCTGGCTGGCCAGCCGTTCCCTGCGCCGCCCGGTGGTGACCGGGGTGCAGACCATGGTGGGTGCAACTGCGGAAGTTCTTGAAACCTTCAGCGGCAAGGGACGGATTCGCTATGGCGGCGAGATCTGGAACGCACTGAGCGCATCGGCCATGAGCGCCGGCCAGGTGGTGAGAATAACACGAGTGGATGGTTTGACGGTGTGGGTCGAGCCTGTTTGATCCAACATTGCCCCGATTCTGAACGGAGATCCCCATGCCCTACGGAATAGTCGTCGTAGTCCTGATTTTGTTGCTGCTCTTCAGTACCTTCCGGGTGTTGAATGAATACGAGCGCGGTGTAATGTTGACTCTGGGTCGATTCACCGGGGTCAAGGGCCCCGGTATCGTCATTGTCTTTCCGGTGTTGCAACAGCTGCGCAAAGTCGACCTGCGTGTCGTTGTGTTGAACGTGCCGAAGCAGGATGTGATCACACGTGACAACGTGTCAGTGAAGGTCAACGCAGTCGTTTATTTCCGTTTGGTCGATCCGGAAAAGGCGATTCTGCAAGTTGCCAGCCCGTTCGAAGCAACCAGCCAGGTTGCCCAGACAACCTTGCGCTCCGTGCTGGGCCAGCACGAGATGGATGACCTGCTGGCGCAGCGCGATAAGTTGAACGCGGACGTGCAGAAGATTCTCGATCAGAATACCGAAGCGTGGGGTATCAAGGTCTCCAACGTGGAGATCAAGGATGTAGACCTCGACGAAAGCATGATTCGTGCAATGGCGAAACAGGCCGAGGCGGAACGAACCCGACGCGCCAAGATCATTCACGCGGAAGGCGAAAGTCAGGCCGCGCAGATGCTGGTCCAGGCGGCCGAATCACTCGCCCGCCAACCGAGCGCAATGCAATTGCGCTATCTGCAGACACTGGCGGACATTTCACATGAAAAGACACAGATCATCGTGTTCCCGCTGCCACTCGATCTGATCAAACCTCTGCTCGGTGGGCGCAGCGACTGACCGTCGACGCAGGCTCAATCAACCATGGATGCACGCAAAACACTGGCGCTAGCCGGCGCCCTGATCGCTTTGGCCACCGTTCTGGGCGCCTTCGGCGCGCACGCCTTGAAGGCTCATCTGTCGCAGGACAAGTTGGTGGTCTACGAGACTGCTGTTCGATATCACTTCATACACGCGCTCGGCCTGCTTGCGATGGGTGTGCTGTTGCGCTCTGTTGACGGCGAGCTGCTGCGTTGGTCCGCGGCGCTGGTGCTCGTCGGCATCGTTTTGTTCAGTGGAAGTCTGTACCTGTTGACATTCGGCGCGCCCCGCTTCCTGGGGATCGTCACTCCGGTCGGAGGGCTGGCGCTGATTGCGGGATGGGTACTGTTCGCAGTGACAATGTGGCGCCAATAAAATCAACGAGGAAACTCAAAGAGGATCGATCATGGATGGGCGACTCATCGCGGGGCTCTGCGTCCTGGTTTTGACAACGGCAGGATGCACGACACACATGAAATCTGACGACACTCATGCGACTGCGACTCGGCCGCAGATTGGCGCCTGGGGCCTGGACCTGACTGGTGGCGACACGTCAGTCAAACCGGGCGACGACTTCTACCGCTTCGCTGACGGCAAATGGCTCGACACCAATCAGATCCCGCCCGATCGCACCACCTGGGGCTCATTTGTTGAGTTGGCCGATCGGTCGGAGCACCAGGTCCGTGAGATCGCGGAAAGCTTGCCTGCGGATGCCTCTCCAGGCAGCACCGAACAGAAGGCGGGTGATTTCTATCGCGCCTATCTCGACACCGACACGATCGAGCGCAAAGGGCTTTCGGCTGCACAACCCGGGCTGCAGGCAATCGCCGAAGCACGCACGCACGAGCAATTGGCTGCCCTGATCGGACGGCCGGACCTGAATCTCAAAGCGCCGCTGGGTATAGGTATCACGCCCGATCAGAAAAATCCCGATCGCTACATTGCTGTCATCCTGCAGAGCGGGCTCAGCCTGCCTGATCGTGACTACTATCTGAAGAACGATCCGATATTCACCAACCTGCGGGCAAAGTATGTAGCTCACGTGGAGCGCATGTTGACGCTTGCCGGGGAGAAGAACGCCGCGGCTCAGGCGGCATCCATACTCGATATCGAAACCCAGATTGCCAAGGCACACTGGCCTGCAGCCAAGCGGCGCGAGCGTGATCTGACCTACAACCTGCGCAGCCGTGCCGAGTTGGATCAGCTCGCCCCCGGATTTCCGTGGCAGCCGCTCCTGGCCGCACAAAGCCTCGATGGGCAAGGCGAGTTTGTGGTCCGCGAGCTCGATGCGGTCCAGGCGTTGGCCAAGCTGTTCGAGCAGATTCCGGTTGAGCGTTGGCGTGCCTATTTTGAGTATCAGTATCTGGCGGCGAATGCTGACGTGCTGCCGGCCGCCTTTGATGCGGAGCGATTTGACTTCTACGGTCACACTCTGAGCGGACAGCCGCAGCAGCGCGAGCGCTGGAAACGCGCCGTTGCCGCGCTGAATGGCGGGTTGGGTGAGGTCACCGGGCAGTTGTATGTGCAGAAGCATTTTCCGCCACAGGCCAAGCAGAAAGTGCAGGCCCTGGTCGAGAATCTGCGAATCGCGTACGCGGCTCGTATTCAACAGCTTCCGTGGATGTCAGCCGACACCAAGAAGGTCGCGCTGGAGAAGCTCGCGGCGTTTCGGCCGAAGATTGGCTATCCGGACAAATGGCGTGATTATTCCGCCCTGCAGGTGTTGCCAGGCGACGCCTTTGGAAACAAAACGCGGGCCGAAGTATTCGAATGGCATCGACAGCTCGAACGCCTCGGCAAGCCAACGGACCGCGATGAGTGGCACATGACACCGCAAACGGTCAATGCCTACTACAACCCGACTTTCAACGAAGTAGTCTTTCCTGCCGCCATCCTCCAGCCGCCGTTCTTCGATCCTGACGCAGACGCCGCGGTGAACTACGGTGGTATTGGCGGAGTCATTGGTCACGAGATGGGGCATGGCTTCGATGATCAGGGCTCGAAGTCCGATGCCCGAGGTGTGTTGCGCACCTGGTGGCAGCCGGAGGACGATCAGGCGTTTCGCAAGCGCGTCGATAGTCTGGCGGCCCAGTACGATAAGTTTGAAGCGTTGCCTGGGCTCAATGTCAACGGAAGGCTGACCCTTGGTGAGAACATTGGCGATCTCGGTGGGCTCAGCGTTTCCTACGAGGCTTATCATCTGTCGCTGAAGGGAAAGAATGCTCCCGTGTTGGATGGCTATACCGGTGACCAGCGATTCTTCCTTTCCTGGGCACAGGTCTGGCGCGGACTGTATCGCGACGAGCAACTCCGGACGCTCGTCATGAGCAATCCACACAGTCCTCCCAAGTTTCGTGTGAATGGTCCGGTGCGGAACTTGGACGCCTGGTACACGGCCTTTGATGTCAAGGCGGGCGACCAACTCTACTTGCCGCCCGAGGATAGAGTGCGTATTTGGTGAAGTCTGGCTTACCGATAGATGAGGCGCTTCCAGAGCTGACGCACGCGCTCGCTTCGAACAATTCAGTTGTCCTTCAAGCGCCACCAGGAGCGGGCAAGAGCACGGTTGTGCCTCTTGTACTGCTCGATGAGCCGTGGATGGCGGGCAAGCGTCTGCTGATGCTCGAACCGCGGCGGTTGGCTGCGCGTGCTGTCGCGCACAGGATGGCACAGACCCTCAAACAGAGTGTTGGAGCGACAGTCGGATATCGGATGAGAATGGACACGCGGGTGTCGCGTGATACCCGCATTGAGGTCGTCACGGAAGGCGTGCTGACTCGAATGCTCCAGACGGACCCGTCTCTGGAAGGTGTTGCCGCGGTGATATTCGATGAGTATCACGAGCGTAGCCTGCAGGCGGATCTGGGTCTTGCGCTGGCCTTGGACGCTCGGGCCAATCTCACGCCCGATCTCAAATTCCTCGTGATGTCAGCGACTCTCGACGGAGAGGGCGTCGCAAAGCTGTTGGACGATGCACCGATCGTGACATCGCAAGGGCGCACTTTCCCGGTTGAGACACGGTATGTTGGGAAGTCTTCACCTCTGCTCCCGCCGGTCGGTCCGGGTCAGGGTGAGTTTCCTGAAGACGCTGTCGCTCGGACTATCGTCCGTGCTCTGCGTGAAGAATCCGGTGATGTGCTGGTGTTTTTGCCGGGGGCACGTGAAATCCGGCGTGTGCAGTCTTTGCTGCAATTGGACGGCGCTGTGCGCGTTTTCCCCCTGTATGGCGAGCTGTCGGGCGATGATCAGGATGCCGCCTTGCAGCCTTCCCCTCCTGGGTCTCGCAAAGTTGTCCTTGCTACCAACATTGCGGAAACCAGTCTTACGATCCAGGGCGTTCGGATAATCGTCGACTCCGGCCTCGTCCGTCGCTCTCTGTTTGATCCTTCGACTGGCATGAGCCGGCTGGAGACGCAGCGTATTTCCCGCGCGTCGGCGGATCAGCGCCAAGGGCGCGCTGGCCGAGTCGAGCCAGGCGTCTGTTACCGCATTTGGAGCGAGGGAGCTCAACGTAGCCTCGCGCCGTTCACTCCACCGGAGATTGTGGAGGCAGATCTGGCGCCGCTTGCACTCGAGCTTGCGAGCTGGGGTGCGCGGGATGCTTCGGAGCTACGTTGGCTCGACCCGCCGCCTGCTGCGATGCTCTCGAGCGCTCGTGACCTGTTGGTGCATCTCGACGCGCTCGATGCGTCAGGGCGCATTACACCGCACGGACGGATGATGGCACGGCTCAGTGTGCATCCTCGGTTGGCGCATATGCTGCTTCGGGGGCTGGACCTCGGTGGTTTGGCGCTGGCTGCGGATTTGGCGGCGTTGTTGTCGGAGCGGGATCTGCTTCGGGCTGCACGGGATGCTGATGTGCGGAGCCGCCTTGATCTGATGCGCGGGGAGGGGCGCGCGCAGGGGGTGGATTGGGTCGGGTTGCAGCGGGCGCGGCGGACGGCGAAAGAGTTGGTGCAGCAGGTTAGGGCTGTTGCTGGGAGCGCGGGTGCGGCCGGTGGCACTGGGGTGGCCCGCGGCGCTCGGCCGACCGGTGACCGATCGCCAGCCACAAATGACGCCTCGGCGGGTTTGCTCCTTGCGTTCGCCTACCCCGATCGCATCGGCCGCCGACGCCCCGGCGCCGACGGCGCGCGCTACACACTCGCCAACGGCCGCGGCGCCCACTTCGCTGACATACAGAACCTCAGCAAGCAGGAGTTCATAGTCGCAGTCGACTTGGACGATCGCGAGCGCGATGCCCGTATCCTGCTCGCCGCGCCTCTCGCTCGTGGTGAGATCGATGACCACCTTTCTGACAGACTGACTCGTGGCGATTCAGTCGAGTGGAGTTCACGCGAGCAAGCCGTTCTCGCCCGACGTGTGGTTCGCCTCGACTCCATCCTCTTAGAAGAAAAGCCACTGCACGACGTCCCGCTTGAAGCCGCGCGTGCGGCGATGCTTCAAGGCGTGCGCGAGCTTGGAATCGAAGCACTGCCATGGACGCGGGACGCCCGCGATTTGCAGGCACGGATGGAGTTTGTGCGGTTGTTGGAGGATGGGACTGGCTCGTGGCCTTCCGTCTCGGATGCAGCCCTCGCTACCACCCTCGATACGTGGCTCACACCATGGCTCGACGGGGTAACACGCCGCGACCACCTCGCGCGCCTGTCCTTAACCGAAATCCTCCGCACGCTCCTGCCGTGGGACCAACAGCGTCGACTCGACGAATTGGCTCCCGCGCATCTGCAAGTCCCAAGTGGTTCGAATGTCCGAATCGACTATCTCGATGAGAGCGCGCCGGTGGTGTCGGTGCGACTGCAGGAAGTATTCGGCCTCGACGCCAGCCCACGAATCGGCGGGGGCAGGGTCCCCATCACCTTCAAGCTGCTGTCACCAGCCCAACGTCCAGTGCAGGTGACCCGTGATCTTGCGAGCTTCTGGCGAGGCTCGTACGCAGACGTTCGCAAGGACATGCGGGGTCGATATCCGAAGCATTACTGGCCGGAGAATCCTCTGGAAGCCGAACCTACTCGGGGCGTGCGGCGGCCAAAACCCGCATGACGGGCACGCTTTGAGCGCCACTCGAAAATTTGCTCATTGGAAGTCCCCCGTGGTGTAAGCCTCCTGATAAAGGCTTGGATTTGCAGACTCGACCAATACCTGAAGCTGAACCAGGTGTTCCTTGAAGCCAGGGGACTGGCGAAGGTTTTCCAGCGCGCTTTCGGATTCGAACTGGCTCAGCAGTACCGCCGACCGGCCATCAATGCTTCTGAGCATGCGACCGCCGATGAGCCCGCACGGCTTTTGCCGTAGGGCCGTAGCGAAATTCCTTTGGACGTCGATAAATTCGTCCATCTTGCCGGGTTTGATCACGAGTTGATTGACGACAGTCACTGGCTTCACGGGGTGTCTCCTAGGGGTAGGGCGGCTACGTGAGGAAAGCATAGGGCCTCGGGCTAAACCGCTCCAGTGATGATTCGTAATGTGTATCATCACTAATCGTGAGCTTCCCACACCTCGATCTCAACCTGCTCCGAGTGCTCGATACCGTACTTTCCGAGCGGAGCATCGTGCGCGCGGCGCGACGCCTTCACGTGACTCCTTCCGCTGTCAGCAACGCGATGGCGCGTTTGCGTTCGGTGCTTGGTGACCCACTCGTCGTTCGCAGCGGCCGCGGAGTTGTACCGACAACGCGGGCGGCCGGATTGGCATCGTCGCTCAAGCGTGCCTTGAGTGAGCTCGAACGCGCGGTCCATGGTGATGGCTTCGATCCGGCAACGACGACCAGACAGTTCACTCTCGCCGTCTCAGATGCAGGTCAAATCGCTCATGTACCGCGGCTCACGGCACTTCTTGCCAAAGAAATGCCACATGCACGACTACGTGTTGTGGGCATCGATACCTATATGTCGTCTGGAGGTATCGCGGGAACAGAGGTCGATGTTGCGACCATTGCCGTTGCAGAGAAAGCGCCCGGCGTCTACTTCGCACCGCTCTACAAGGAAGAGAGCGTCCTCGTTGCTCGTCGCGGCCATCCGCTTGTGCGCTCGCAAATCACCAAGAAGCTTCTCGGACAGCTTCAACATGTTGACGTTCAGGTAGCCCCGGGCCGAGGGTACCGTGAACTTGCACAGAGCTATATGCGGCTCGGTATCAAGCGGGAGGTCGCCGTGGTCGTGCCGAGTTTCATCGCCGCAGCTGCGGTCGTTGCGCAAACTGATCTCGTGGCAACTTTGCCCGCTACTCTGGTCGAGGTTTTCGGGGAGCAGTTCGGGCTACACGTGGTAACGGCACCTGCGCCGAGGATTACGACTGTGATCAAGCTAGTGTGGCATGAGCGCGCGGGTGACGATTTGGCGATGCGATCGTTCCGCGAGGTGGTGATGCGAGCGATGGCGCGATCCTGACGCATATTTCGTCGGCGTCTGATGTTCAGCGCTCGGTACGGGCGACACGCCGAAGCTGCTGCGGAGTGTGACCATATGCCCGCAAAAACGCGCGCCGCATCTGGTCAACACTTCCAAACCCTGTACGCCGCGCTATCGATTCGAGTTGGCTCGAGGCTGATTCGACTCGAGACCGAGCTGCTTCTACACGCAAGCCTTCAATGGCCTTGGCGGGTGACATCCCGACATCGAGACTGAACGCACGGGAGAACTGGCGCACACTGAGCGCAGATTTCGCGGCGAGCGTTGCCACGCTCAATGGCTCCGCCAAGTGCTCACGAGCCCAGGCCAGCGTGGCGCCAAATCGACTTTGAGGTCCAGCAGCATCCAGCAGCGCAGAGAATTGCGACTGCCCACCGGGCCGGCGGTAATAGACAACGAGGCCCTTGGCAACATTCCTGGCAACCAACTCA
>Ga0307510_10008599_pt1 | contig 12170 bp, 6 predicted proteins | sample 12_EM_MG_FD_207224 | JGI IMG/M metagenome (GOLD analysis project Ga0307510, IMG submission 207224) | Populus trichocarpa ectomycorrhiza microbial communities from riparian zone in the Pacific Northwest, United States - 12_EM | ecosystem: Host-associated > Plants > Roots > Unclassified | place...
ATTTAAATTTAAATTAATGCCCTCTCTCTTTAATTTTTTATTTTTTTAGTTTATATTTTTAAAAACTAGTTATTTTTATGTATTTTTATAATGTTTCAAAGATATTATCATAATTTGTTTCTTTTATATTTGATATAAATATAATTTATTTACATGATGTATTTATAAAAATAAAAAATTATTTGTTTTCTATAAGAAAAAATAACCTTTAAGATGAAAAAAAATAAAATCCATAAATTAAAATGAAAATTGAGGGATGCATGGTCTTTTGCTTTTAGGAGAAATAATTAAGTATTTAATCAACATTAATAACTCAGTCAAAACTTATTGATTCATATTATTTTTAATTTATTTTCTTAAATATAAATAATATTTTTGTATTTCTCAATTAAAAAATCATGATATAATAAAATATTTTTGTAACATTGACACATAATATTTCTCGTCTTTGTGTTAAATCTCAGATTACCTGCAGGGTGGATATAGAACCCAATTGACTGAAGATTCAAATCGGTCAAGGATGAAAAAAAATAATTTTTTTTATTTTTAGCTGAATCCATGTTAAAAACTTGACTCGACTCCTAATATTATCAAATTAGACATCACTCAATTAAAAACGATGACTTCAACCTTTTAATTATTTTTAAAATATTTTTCTTCATAAAAATAATATTTTTTTATTGAACTAACCCATGTTAACTTTTCTAATTCGTAACCCGAGCTTACCTCAAGTTAAGTTTTACATCTATAATTTTTTAAGAATACGTTTGGCAATGCAACTGACTGTGTATTTGCCAAAAATTTAAATTTTTTGTTTATAATTAATTTTTTTATTTTAAAATTATTTTAATATCAAAAATAAATTTTTAAAATTAAAAAAAAATATTATTTTAATTTATTTAAAGATAAAAAATACTTTAAAACCATCAATACCAAATTCTAATAATCCTATGCGGTTCGCTGTCTCTTCCAGTTTCTACCATTGTTAATCTACTATATCCAATCATCGCTTCAAGCTCACGTGAGCAACACTTCCTCACTCAAATCCACGATTCACGCCATTAAAGCGAGTACATCTCTACCAATTTTCTCCGTCGCGTTAGCTCTTCAGTTTCCCTTTATGGCGCCTCAGAAATTAAAAGCCCGGTGGCATTCTCGATATTGCTTGAATCATCAGGACCAATTATCCAAACGCAAAAAAGAAAAGAAAATCAGTACTTTTAATTTTCCCTTACGAAACACACAAATTTAGCAAAAATCGAGTCGCATAACTACTTTAATCCCACATCTCCACGTGTCACGAAACTCATATGCACCTTAATCGTATTCCTCCATTCTACCAAAATTCTTGATTTTATTTATTAATCTGACGGTGGATAAATAACCCACCCCACAAGTTTAATATCTGACGGTTTATGGTTTTCCACGTAGCATAACCGAAAGCACCGGAAATATTTTCTTTATTTTTATAACTACTTTAATTTTATTTTGTTAATATTTTCGATCAAAACCCTTCTTCTCGTGAAACCAAATGAAACCCTAGCTCCTCTCCGTTTCCCACGTTAAAAAATACATTTCCTCAAATTACCGGAAAATTAGTTACTAAAATCAACAATTGTTGTAGGGTTTTAATTCGCAATCCATAGATTCACATTCTGGTCCATGTTTCATGCACGCGATCTTCATATATCTCTCGAGAAATCGAATGCTCGCGGTATTTCAATCCAGGTACGTTTTGTACTTTGTCTCTTTTGATGTTATTTGGTCAATTCAGGATTTGGTTGTGATGGTTAGTGCTTGATTGCTTTGATTTATGGGTTAATCTGTGAATTTTGGTAATTTAAGGGGGGGTAATTTTGGTGATTTGGTGTCGTTTTGGTGTTTTTCCAGATCTGAAAATGCATGATAGGGATTTGAAAATCAGGGGTTTTGGGTTTTGGTGTTTGGATTGATGGAAAATAGAGTAGGAAAGTCTCATGGAGTGGAGATTCCTAAAAAATCGAGATCTTTGGATCATAAAAGTCTCTATGAATCTAAAAATCCTAAAGGGGATCAAAATAGTAATAATTTGAAGCGGAAGGGTGGTGGTGCAGGTGATGATGAGAAGGGACATGAGAAGAAGAAGAGTAGAAAGGAGGTTTCTATTAGTAGTTTTAAGAATAAGAATGTTAACAGTAGCTATAGTAAGAGTTTAAAGGAAGTGTATAATAGGAGTTTGAGTTCAGGTTTGAAGGAATCGAAGTCTGGGTTGATTCAGAGATTGGCTGATAGTAATGGATTTAGTGGTGTTTCCCTACCTCTGGATGGTGGGGTTTTTAAAATCCCTAGGCGGAAACGGGGTTTTGTGGGGCGAAAGAAAGTGGATAATGGTAGTGAAGGGTCCAAGCTGACAGGAGGGTTTGGCAGGGAAGCAGGCAATGTTGATCAGGCTGATAAGCTAACTGGTGAAGATGAGAGCAAATGGGTTGAGAATGGTGGTCGAGAGTTGAAAGCAGTGGGGATATCTGGTGGTGAAGTGGATGACGTCGATCAGGCTAGTAAGTTAACTGTTGAAGATAAGGGCAAGCAGGTTGAACCTTTGAAGGCTAAACAGAAGAAAGGTTCTGATGACTTGAAAGAAAATAGAAATGATGAACTGAATGCAAGCAGAAATTTGGAGGAGGAGGACGGGCATGAGGGCCATTCAGTTGCAACAAAAAGAGATTCATCATCGAAAAGGCCTCACAATGGCCCTTTGGTTGATAACAATGGTGATTTATCTTTGAAAAAGTCACTTAGGAAGCGGAGCAGGAAAAAGGGCATGGTGTCCGATAAGAAAAGAACCAAGGAGGATGACCCAACAGTTGATACTTCTATGAAGATGAGTGGTGTTTTCCATGATGATGAGGAGGAGAATCTCGAAGAGAATGCAGCAATGATGCTATCATCACGATTCGATCCCAGCTGCACGGGCTTTTCTTCAAACAGCAAAGCCTCAGCCTCGCCATCTAAAAATGATTTCCAAGAATTTGTTGCTCATGGGTCTAGCTATGTCTCTGGATCTGAATCTTCATCTGTTGATACCGATGGTAGAGTATTGCGACCTAGGAAACAAAACAAAGAGAAGGGTAGCACCAGGAAACGACGCCATTATTATGAAGTTTTCTCTGGGGACTTGGATGCTCATTGGGTGTTGAACCGGAGAATCAAGGTCTTTTGGCCTCTGGACCAGAGATGGTATCATGGTCTTGTTGGTGACTATGACAAAGAGAGGAAGCTTCATCACATAAAATATGATGACCGGGATGAGGAATGGATTGATCTCCAAAATGAAAGATTTAAACTCTTGCTGCTCCCTAGTGAAGTTCCAGGTAAGATGCGAAGGAAAAGATCAATAACAAGCAACAAGCGCTCTGATGGGTGGAAAGAAAAACTGACATCCAGAAAAGAAAAGAGGGACTTGATGACAGAGGATGATAGCTATGAAGGGGCATATATGGAGTCGGAGCCTATCATCTCATGGTTGGCTCGATCTACTCATAGAGTCAAATCGTCTCCTCTTCATGCCTTGAAGAAACAGAAAACATCCTATCTATCTTCTACTATGACACCACTGTCTTCCCTAAAAAGAGATAAATGCAAGTTATCTTATAATTCTGCTTCATCAGACAGTGTAGCCACTGATGGAAGGAGTGATTTGCCTGTGATGGAGAGCCCTGTTTTCCCCAAAGATAGCAAGCTCCCTATTGTTTATTACAGGAAGCGGTTTCGCAAGACAAGCAATGTGTTGTGTCATGAATCCAAGGGCATTTGTGTTTCTGCCAGTGTACCAGAAACTGATAGTTCTCTTGTGCCTCTTACTGTTGCTTTTTGGGCTTTGCAAGAGCATTATACTTCTCTTGGAAGATTGGATCGTGACCTGGATTCGAATAGGTTGGATTCTTCTGATCCTTTATGGTCAACTGGTAATGCAGGGTTGTTGAGATTAAATATTTCTGCCACAGAACCAAGATGGTTGAGGTTCAAGTTAAGCTTCCAATTGCCTTCTTTCTTGAATTACTACTCATTTGGCTCTGAAAATGTTTGGTTGATCCATGCTGTGCTACTGCTTCAGTATGGTATGCTTATGACTACATGGCCAAGAATTCATCTGGAGATGCTTTTTGTAGATAATATGGTTGGATTGAGGTTTCTCTTGTTTGAAGGTTGCTTGATGCAGGCTGTAGCTTTTGTATTCCTGGTCTTAACAGTATTTCATCAACCTAGAGAGCAGGAGAAATCTGCTGACTTCCAGTTGCCAATAACTTCAATCAGGTACAGATTCTCTTGCATTCGAGATCTGAGAAAGCACTTCGCCTTTTCATTCTACAACTTCTCTGAAGTGGAGAATTCAAAGTGGAAGTACTTGGACCATAAGCTCAAAAGGCATTGCTTGGCTTATAGGCAACTATCTCTATCCGAATGCACTTATGATAACATTAAGGCATTGCAATGCGGAAAGAATCGACTTTTCAGTCCTTTGGTCTGCAGTGATGCCACCTTAAATAAGGTACTTTCACATTATGTGGTTAAATATGCTTTTGAAGGTGACTTGTAGCTTTTATTTTTGCTTCTAGTTTTTTCCCTAGAAAAGAAATTCCTTTCCATAATGTTCTTCCCTCCTTTCTTTCTCTATTTATCCATACAACTGTCTGCTGGTTTCCATTTCTTAACACATACATTGTGTGGCTTTTATTTGTTTTCTGTTACATTATTTCTTCATTCATGTTTTCATCATTGTAATTATTGAACTGATGAAACCAATAGCTGCAGCATAGTTACCCTTGTTTGGGACAGCTGTGCTGTCCTTTGCTCCATAGTTCTGAATGGCTACAAAATATTTTTTTCATGATTGTTATTAACTACTGTGATTTAATGTTAACCAGGTCCTGCATAGGAGATCTAGGCAGAGTATTAGCCTCATGGGGGTCACCAGAGAATCTACTTGTGTTAATGGCAGCCAGTCTTCTTTTAAGTCTGACAAGAATCACAGATATTTACCTTCATTTGCACTTTCTTTTACTGCTGCTCCTACTTATTTTTTTGGTTTGCATTTAAAGATGCTTGTGGAACATAGTGTGATGCATATTAACACTGAGGATCACAATTCAATAGAACATCCAGAAAAATCCAGTGGTTTAGTGGGTGATAGCTGCACTAGCATAGAGGACTGTTCCAAAGCATGTTTAGATTGCACACCTGGTAATGATTTCAAGGCTTTGACAAGGGGTGCTGACTATGATGGATGCATATCCTGTGCTAAACCAGAGTCACAAAGTGTTGATGTCTCCATTTGCAGTGGTGGGGATTGGAAAAAATCCTTATCAAACCAAAGTGGTGATGTAAACGTTGAAATTTCTGCTAGCTACAGAGATCTTGGAGAATCAGGAAGTGGTGCAATTGTCCCGTTGCAGAATTTGGAATGCAACCATTCAGAGTCACAACCCTGTGACTTGCTGTCAAGGCTGTCAATTAACAAAGATGAGACTGGTGCTGGTTCACATGCTCTTTCAAATGGTATCACGGTTGATATTCCATCAGTTAATCAATTTGACCAGCATGTTAATAAGGAATTACAAGGCGTTCAGCAGTCTTCTGATTTGTCTTGGAATATGAATGGTGGTGTTATTCCAAGTCCAAACCCTACTGCTCGCCGAAGTACCTGGCATCGAAATAGAAGTAGTTTTGCATCTTTTGGATGGTCTGAAGGAAGGGCTGACTTTCTCCAAAACAATTTTGGTAATGGACCTAAGAAGCCACGGACACAGGTTTCTTATGCATTGCCTTTTGGAGGTTTTGATTACAGCCCAAGGAATAAAGGATATCAGCAAAAAGGGTTTCCACATAAACGAATCAGGACAGCCACTGAGAAGAGGACTTCATTCATTTCCAGAGGTTCTGAAAGAAAGTTAGAGTTGTTGTCCTGTGATGCAAATGTTTTGATTACAAATGGTGACAAAGGATGGAGAGAATGTGGAGTGCAGGTTGTACTAGAGCTTTTTGATCATAATGAGTGGAGGCTTGGTGTTAAGCTTTCTGGAACTACAAAGTATTCATACAAGGCACATCAGTTTCTGCAAACTGGGTCAACAAATCGGTTTACACATGCTATGATGTGGAAAGGAGGAAAAGATTGGACACTGGAATTTCCTGATAGGAGTCAGTGGGCTCTTTTTAAAGAGATGCATGAAGAATGCTATAATCGGAATATACGTGCTGCATCAGTTAAAAACATTCCGATTCCTGGGGTTCGCCTGATAGAGGAAAATGATGATAATGGAATAGAAGTACCGTTTTTTCGGGGTTGTAAGTACTTTCGGCAGCTTGAATCAGATGTTGAGATGGCTTTGGATCCATCAAGGGTGCTATATGATATGGACAGTGATGATGAACAGTGGATGCTAAAAAATCAAAGTTCTTCAGAAGTCAATAGCAGTTCATGGCAGATTTCAGAAGAAATGTTTGAGAAGGCAATGGACATGTTTGAGAAGGCTGCATATTCTCAACAGCGGGACCAGTTTACATTCAAAGAAATAGTCGAGTTTATGACTGGAATTGAGCCCACAGAAGCCATCAAAACCATCCATGAATATTGGCAGCATAAGAGGCAGAGGAACAGAATGCCTTTAATCCGTCATCTCCAGGTACCTTCTGATATTTTCTGCTTATTTTACATTATTATATTGTGCTTGAGCTATTTTTGGTCTCCTGCGCAACTTAAGGTTATTGAGATTTGCCATTTTTCTTGGTAGAAATATATGTTTTTGAATTTTGAGATTGTTAACAATAAAGGATTATATTTTAATAAACTGAGTCATGAAGAAAAGTCATGCTTTTAAAGTTTTAAAAGGTAGGAAGCAAGACAACCCTGCTCTAAAATGCTCTAAAAGGAGCCTTTGGAGCTATAGTTGGTTGGTTTAATACTCATTGGAATAGATGGACAAGTTTCTTGATTAAATAATCCTAGTCAAGAAGTCTCAGTATAAGTCAAGGTTAATTGGGGTATATGTAGTAGATGTGACATTTAGGAGTCCTTCAAGAAGTTTAAATTGAGATTGTAATGGACATGATTTTATCCTTCAGTGATTGTACAACTATTTTTGAACACTTCGATTTCAATCTCCAATGTCTCAGGGCATGGCGACACATGGACTTCTTACTCAAAAGGATACTTCAAAAAGATTAGTGCAAACAATGCATCATAGTTAAAGAACCTATGCAAAATTCTCCTCTAGAATATACGAGGATGTATTTTCTGTTTGTTCTGTTGCTGGCCATCACACTGGTAAAAATGTTTGATGGTGGATGCGATGGTCATAATTATGATGTCTGTTGATTCTCAGAAATGCAAACCCCCCTTCCCCCAAACAGAAAAGGAAAATAAACACCCAGCTGATGCCATTCCATTAACATGGAGGTGTTGTCACTGGTTATGAATGTTCTTTTGACTCCCTATCCATCGTGAATATAATAAATTTCTTTTATATCCCTTCAATGTTTTGCAGTCATTTGAGTAACATACATTCTAGTTTTGTTAAACGGAGTACTGTTTCTATAGATTTATGTTGGGATATTTGGTCTGCAAAATCAATGAGTAGGCTGTGGTTTCTGTTGAACCAAAGGGAAGGGTGCAGGGAAACTATGCCACTGTTTTTACTGATGTAACTTTTGTATGATTTTATTCTCTTACAAGTTTTCTGTTGAATTATTCAATTGTCGTCAGTTGCATGACCACTATTCACATCTATATTAATGGAATAAAGGATCTATCATTATGCTTTAATTTGACCAGGCAGTTCTCTAATCTTGTGGTCCAGCATATAACTTCATCAAACTTGGTTTATCTTTATAATATGTTTCGTTTCTGTATATGTCATTTGTATGCTGATTTGTTTTCTCTTAACATAGTTTTTGGTCTAACTTGATGTGCAATTATGGGTTATATGCAGCCGCCACTTTGGGAAAGGTATCAGCAGCAATTGAGGGAGTGGGAGCAAGCAATGACAAGAAGTAACACAGGCATCCCTAATGGATGCCATGAGAAGTTTGCACTTTCTGACAAGCCACCCATGTATGCTTTCTGTTTGAAACCAAGGGGTTTGGAAGTGCCTAACAAGGGATCAAAACAAAGGTCGCATAAAAAATTTTCAGTTGCTGGACAAAGCAACGGCTTAGCAGGAAATCATGACGGCTTGCACCCTTATGGTAATGTTTTTTACCCATTGAGATTTTGACCCTGCTTTTCTTTTCTTTTCTTTCTTTCTTCTTTTCTTTTCCCCCATTTTCCCATCCTTGATATGCTTCTCAACTTTCACCTTAATCATATTACGTTTGTTTTCATAGGAAGAAGAATAAATGGCTTTGCTTCTGGGGATGAAAAGACAATATATTCAGTACATAACAATGAATCTTTTGATGATTCCCCGTTGCCTCAGATATCACCCAGGGTGTTTTCACCACGAGATGCTTATGGCCGTGCATATGTCTCACTGACTGGTGATGGTTATGATAGGAATAATCTCCATAAACTTTGCAGGACCAAGTCAAAGAAACTTGGTACCTTTGTGTCTCCCTATGATGTTCAGATGGCTACTTCATATAATCACAGAATGTTGGATCAGAGAAATGGATTTCGTCATTGGAATTTGGGGTTTTCTGACTGGCCTAGCCAGCGACATCACCAGACAGATGGATATGCGAGGCATGGCCGTGAACAGTTGAATGATTCAGGTCTTGATGAGCTCAGGTTGCGTGAAGCTTCTGGTGCGGCTAAGCATGCACTTAATGTGGCTAAGCTCAAGAGACATAGGGCACAGAGATTGCTTTACAGGGCAGATCTTGCAATTCACAAGGCTGTGGTTGCCCTAATGAATGCTGAAGCAATCAAAGCTTCTTCCGAGGACATAAATGTTGATGGGTAGAATGAGAAAAACTACATATGAGATGATAGGAATTTGCCAGCCCCTTTAGCTTGCATGTCTGCTTCCAAAGAATCCAGTTATAGACTATACATTGTTCTTGCTGGAACAGTCTGGTGTTTCTATCATCCGTGGCATTGGCCTTTTGTCATTAGCCTTTCCAGCAGGTTTCTAACAGGTGCTGTGGCATTTAGAAGGGAGAAGGGTTTTTTTTTTTTTTTTGCCTCTGCCTCATTAATCTGCCATCAATCTGGCAGTTTTGGTTAGGACTTGCCAGGTCTTATACCCACTCGTTTTTTTTGTTCTGGTAACTGGTTCACCTGCACAGATCCTGCTTGTGAAGGGGGTTTGTGGAGTTTTGGCTGCAGATCTTTGTACAGATCTTTGTTTCCTTTTCCTTTTTGTTTTCTCCCTTAACCATGAATATCGAAGTAGCAGTTGGCCGAAATAATATGACACCCCGGGATTCGACTTACAAGTTCCCATCTGATTCAACACTGGAGCATTCACTAGATAGATATGTGCCAACGGAATACATTATCCATGAAAATAGAAGAGAAAAAAATTCTGTAAGTAATCTCTCATAATCTTCCATAGAGACTCGTTAGAGGTTTAGAATGTGTTTCTGGATCCTTGTTTCATATCTTTGTCAATATTTTGTTAGATGCCAGAGAGTTGGAAAGTTTGTGACCTTTGCCACTCTGATATCTTTTCATATTCTTGTTAATATTTAGTTATTTTAAGCAATAATTAATCACGGAGAAGTTCATGGGCTCTTCAGCTTTGCGGTCTCTCACTAATCACATGCTTCCGTTTCACCTCTGGCATATAAAGAAACCAAATCATAACCTAACAGAGAGACCTAAAAATGTAGCTTACAGAAAATGGGTTGCAAATTTGTGATTGAACTGTTAGAACTTGTACAGACCCGTTTCAAGTGAACTTTGATTTTTATAATGTGATGGACAGAGTGTTCTGTCGGGGGAAGTAATGATTGTGAGTTTCTTTGTAGTTGCGTGTTTGTGACATCTGATGGTGATATGGAGTGTTTGTCTGAGTATATGGTGGTCTGTTGGGGTGATGATGCTTGGCAGCTCGGTCACTTACTGCTGCTTTCACATTTTCGAAGTTCTGTCTTCACCAGTCTATGTTTTGATTGTCATTTGTTGTTTTAGATCATGATTTGAACCGTGTCGCAACTTCTAAATCCTCAAGTTCAACAATTCCAGATTCCAGATTTTGTTATTGTCTATGTGGTAAAGGGGAAGGGTGCCTGCAGTGCGATGTAACGTTGGCACGAGTCCGGCCAGGACCCTCCCAGCGGCGGGGGGGCCTCATATGCCTACTAGGGTGAAACTGAAACCAAAACATGCATGGATATTATGGATATGAAGCTTGGGTCAGTTTCATGGAAGTTCTATGCGACCGGTTCAATTCTATGGTCACTTGATGCCAGGATCAGGATGTAATTGATTCAAAATCTTTGACTTCCATAACATCAGTTAGCATTATGTATGCATGCGGTAGTGGCTGCTTTCCTGCTTTTATTCCTCAACTCTGCTTCCATTTTGCCTTTTTCTGATTAGGGGCATTTAGGCTGGCTAGCAAGTCTAATCGTAGTGCCTTCAACCACTGAATTTGGAAAATCATCACAAATATTGTTCGGTAAAGGATTGCGGTTTCTAGTCGTAATGCTTGAAATTTATCTGGAGTTTAATCGTAGTGCCTTCAACCACTGAATTCGGAAAATCATCATAAATATTGTTCGGTAAAGGATTGCGGTTTCTATTCGTAGTGCTTTCAACCAATAAATATTTCAGCTGAAATTTATCTGGAACGGAAGGGACTGAGATTTTAAATAAAATGAAAATTATTTTATTTTTTAAATTGATATGAAATATTTCCACCATTCCGAATGAAATAAAATAAAATTAACAAACTTGATTGAAACTAAGCAAACAAAACCCAAAACCCAGAAAACAAACATAAAGGATTAATACCACTGTAAATCATCACAAATATTGTGTTGAAACCGCACCATCTTTGCCAACCCGGCCAATTTTAGTTTAAAAATCAGATTTGAAGGGCTGCCACGCACCATCATGTGACAAAATGTTTGAGGCAAGCTCAAGATCGTGCTAACAAAAAACAAAAAAACAAAACAAAACTGAACCCTGAAAAGCTAAAACATCTAAAATAGCAACTGAATTGAATAGCAAAATAGTGGTGGAAAGGGATAAAAAGATGAAGAGCAAGGTGTAACCAATGATGTTAGAATATTCGGAAGCCTGGTTGTCGCACAGGCGGTGGTTAGCACAGGGTGTCGAGTTTTATATATATATATATATATATATATATATAGTTGAATTACAATTAAATTGAAAAAAAAAATAATTTAATAAATTATATCAAATAAAATAAATAATAATTAAAATAACGGAGAATAAATTGGACAGGTAAAAAAAATTAAAAGATAATAAAATTAAAAAAATAATATAATTTTATAAATTATTTCAAATAAAATAAATAGCAATCAAAAGAATAAAGATCAAATTTGATGGATAAAAAAATTCAATTAAGAAAAGGATAGGAGAAAAGCAAATAACAATAAAAAGAATAAGGATCAAAGTTGATATAAAAATCAAATTAAATCAAATTCTAAACGATGAAGTTAAAAAAAAAAACTCAAAACAAAATATATAGCAATTAAAAGATTAAAGATAAAATTTGATATAATCAACAAATTACAAGTTATTTTTTATTTTTTCGCATCTTCTAGAAAAATGTATTTTGCCAAAAATAATAAGAAAACACTCTTTTAATTTATTTTTAAAACAAATATATCAACACAAAGTTGTTTTGTAATTTATTTTTAAATTAACAAATTATATTATCGAGTTTTGATTTGGTTTTACCAATTAACTCGAGTTTCTAATCAATTTAATTTTTTTTTTAACTTGAATTAATTCAGAATATTCAATCAGCATGTATTTTTTTGTTTTTTGTTTTTTTTTTTTTTTTGTTAAGGAGTTAAAAAAACGATTATAAACATATTTTCTGGATCGGGCTAATGCCCATCCATGATAGGGCCACGAAGCCCAAAATATAGTTTTTAAATTTAAATCAGAGAAAAAAACAGCGAACAAAGCGTCTCTCTCGGCTATTTTCCCTCCATGAACCTCGCTCGAGCAAGACATTGTTTTCCACCAAATTCTCCTATGTATTCCTATCCCC
>Ga0307510_10008600_pt1 | contig 12170 bp, 13 predicted proteins | sample 12_EM_MG_FD_207224 | JGI IMG/M metagenome (GOLD analysis project Ga0307510, IMG submission 207224) | Populus trichocarpa ectomycorrhiza microbial communities from riparian zone in the Pacific Northwest, United States - 12_EM | ecosystem: Host-associated > Plants > Roots > Unclassified | place...
CTCTGCTTAGTCTTATCCTCTGCAAGTTTGCGCGCCTTCTCTTCGATAGCCGGCAGTTCCCACGGCTTGGCATCGGGGCTGAGGATGAAGTCGCCGGGATAGAACTGATTGAAGCGGCGAGCCGCCTCACGCGTCAGTTCAACGTGCGCCTCCTGGTCCTGGCCGACGGGGACGTAGCTGGGCTGGTAGAGAAGAATGTCGGCCGACTGCAACAGCGGATAGCCGAGGAAGCCGTAGGTGGCTAGGTCCTTCTCCTTGAGCTGCTCCTGCTGGTCCTTGTACGTGGGCACCCGCTCCAGCCAGCTGAGCGGCGTAATCATGCTGAGCAGCAGATGCAGTTCAGCGTGCTGAGGAACCTGCGACTGAACAAAGATGGTGCTGAGTTTGGGATCGAGTCCGGCAGCGAGAAAGTCGATCGCGACCTCAAGGGTGTCCTCGGCAAGCCGGGACGTATCCGCGTAACCGGTGGTCAACGCATGCCAGTCGGCGATGAAGAAGTAACACTCGTACTGGTGTTGGAGCCTGACCCAGTTGTAGAGCGCACCCATGTAGTTGCCCAGGTGCAGCTTTCCAGTGGGGCGCATGCCGCTGAGGACGCGCGGGCGTGATGTAGTGGAGGTCTGCTCAGTCATTTCGTTCAATTCAGAATGATACGGGAATCGATCCTGCTAAAGCGCGGCAAGAATGCTGTCGAAGGTCGATTGCAGGGGGTACAGGAAGACGCGGAAGATGAAGCCTCCTGCAACCAGCATGAAGATCCAAAGGGCGAAGACGCCCATGCGATCGTAGACCGCCAACGCGTTATAGGGCAGAAAGTGGCGCAGGATGCGGCTTCCGTCCAGCGGAGGAAACGGTACAAGGTTGAAGACGAACAACAGCAGGTTGATGAGAATGACGTAGTAGAGCAGCAGCGCAATCGGAAAGAGCGCGGGAAGATTTTCGGTTGAGACACCGGGTATGTGCATCGCCAGCGCCATGGCAGTAAAGACAGCCACTTTGCCGCCTGCGATGATGTGTTTGATGAACAACAGCAGGATGAGAGCCGCTGTCGCCAGCAGGAGATTGCTGACCGGTCCAGCTATCGTCACGATGATGTCGTCGCGGCGGTAGTTCTTGAAGTTTCGCGGCGTAACGGGCGTAGGTTTCGCCCAGCCCAGCAGCGGCCAATGGTAAACCAGCGCTACCAGCGGCATCAGCACTGAGCCGAAGGGATCGAGGTGCTTGCTGGGATTCAGCGTCACGCGGCCGAGCATCTTGGCTGTGGGATCTCCCAGCCGCCATGCGGTCCATGCGTGCGCGCACTCATGCACGCTGAACGCCATGATCAGCGCCAGGACCTGCATGAGGATAAGAACGACTTCCTGATTCATTCGAATAGAATATCGGATCGCCGCCGGTCTAGCTTTGCGGCGAGGCGCCCTTCTCCCGCTTGACCTTGGCCGGGATTCCCACGGCGACCGTCGCCGGAGGCACGGGCTTGGTCGCCAGCCCCATCGCTCCCAGCATGGCGTTCTCGCCGACGCTTGCCCCTGCCAGCACGGTGGCATGGTAGGTGACGCGCCCGCGCGGACCAATCTCCGTGGGCTTGTTGGTCACGTCGGCCTGCACGTTGATGTCGTGCGTATGCGAATAGACGTTGGCGTAGTCCGAGATGCTGGACCCCTCGTGGACGATGATCTCGCCGCGGTCGTCAAGCATCACGTTCTTGTGGATGGTGCAGTTGTCCTCGATGGTGAGGTTGTAGCCGAAGGTGAACTCGACATTATGGAAGATCTTCACGCCCTTACCCATATGGCGGAAGATGTGATGTCCGAGCATGCAACGAAACTTGAAGCCCAGCCAATGATTGAGACCGAGCGGAGAACGGTCGAACATCTGCCAAAACCAGATGAGCGGCTTGCGGATGGCGTACTTCTCCGCATCGACGTCACCGTAATACTCCGGCTCAAGCGTGATGTTGCGGGGGTCGAAGGACTCTGTCAGCACATTGATCGCAAGCTCGCTGTCCAAGATGGCATTCATGCGACCGCCGTGCGGCTTGCCCAGGTAGAGCTGATACAGCTCGTCGCGAACGATGTCGGAGCGCCGGTCGACTGACTGGTGCCGGGTGAACTCCTCGTTCAGGTGAGCGAGCCAACGACGATAGATAGCCTCTGCTTCAGGGGTCGGCTTGAGTTCGCGATATTTGTACTGCGGCATGGCGTTCCTTCCTGACAATCAGGCTATTCGATAGCAAAGACGGCGTACACGGTGGCAGAGCGCTCGATCTCGCGCGGGTTGATGGCCAGAGGCTCGACCTTGTCCATCGCTGGTGCTGCTGCGGCCATATTTCGCATCATCATAGGCCGCGGGCCACTCGGTTGGACTTCGTTGCTGGCGTAGAGCAGAGGGCCAAGCTTCGCGCTCAGGCTGGTGGCCATCTGTTCGGCCTGCGCGCGAGCTCGCTTCAGCGCTTTAGCTGCTGCCTCTGCGTCAGGGGCGTTCTCGTCCTTGAAGCCCCAGTCGATATTTCCGGACTGGTTGGCACCCGCCTTGACGGCGACGTCCAGCGTCTTTGCGGCGTCGTTGGCGGCGGTCTTCACGGTCCAGCTTTGCGTTACCTGGAACTGCCGTTCGGCCTTCTGTGCCTCGGTCAGCTTTTCAAGCTGGTAGGGCTGCACCGGCGCAACCTGCTGATTCTGGCTCTGGATCGTCTCCTTGGGAACGCCTGCTGCGGTAAGAGCCTTGACGATGGCATTCGAGACACGAGAGCCGTTGGCATACGCCGTGTTGCTGTCGCGACCGTAGGCGATGAAGCCGATGTTCAAGGTCGCCTGGTCGGCGATCGCAGTAACCTTGTCGGTCGCGGTAATGGCGATGGTGCGATTGTCCTTGTTGACCTGAATGGTCTGCGCTACGCCAGCCGCTGCGGTCAGTGCGAGGGTGGCGGTGACGATGCTGCTGCGAAGTGGGTTCATGCTTCTTCTCCTCGGTTGCCGATCAGGTCGGCGAGGGTTTCCTTATGCTTCGGATTGTCGGCGCGCTTCTGCTTCGGATCGGGCAGGACGCGCTCCGGGGGCGGTGTCCCGACGCGATCGCGCGCATTCGATTTGACTGCCTTGACCGTCGAAAAGACCTTCTTCTTTGACTTGCTCATTTTGTTGATCCTGCAAGGCCGCGCAGTCGCAGCGAAGCCCTCTGCGATTATGCAATACTTTGTTCGCAGCGTCTGGTAAACGCCAGACGGGATGAGGGATGTGCGCTGGATAAAAGCCCGCGTCCATCCAACCGAGGTGCAGAAGATGGAAGAACGTGATTTTTTCGACGAGCGGCCCGAACAGCGCACCCACAACATGACCTGTCCTCACTGCGGCCAGCAGGGAGAGTACGAGCTGGGGTGGATCGTGCGGCGCAAGAAGGCACAGCTTCCCAGGGGAGCCGATGAGCGCGACCGGGCCCGTTTTGCCAAAGCGCAGAGTTACATGGTGCGCCGCGATGACATGGTGGGCTGCAAAAACGTCCGCTGCCGCAAGCGGTTCGAGGTCGCCGGCATCCAGTCGGTTGCCTTTATCTAACTGGAAGCCTTGTCCCTCTCCGCATTGCCGGAAATTCACTCAACTTCGCTTTACGAGTGAATGGATATTCAGCTATGCTTTCCCGCGTTGGACAAAGACCGTTTTTTCGTCCTGTGGTGACCGGATATCGGTATGAAACAGAAGGCTATGTTTTAATGATTACGGAAGCCGATCTCGCTGGTCGGCCACACCTTCGAACCGAACGAATCCGCAGGGAGAATTAGAGACTCATGGCGAACACGCTGCTGCCAATCGAAGAACGTAACCTGACCCCTGACGAGGTCGAAGCACTGGATCGGCGCCGCCGTCGCGGACAGCTTTATCTGGTGATCGGTTTTCAGTGCCTCATCGTCAGCACGCTATTGACGGTATGGTCTGGACAGGACGTTACGTACTCGCCAGGCTGGGCGCATCCCATCTTCTATTGGAACTGCATCACTGGCCTTCTGGCAGTGACGTTTCTCCTGAACGGTCTTCGTCTGCGCCGCGGCCTTAACGAGTTCATCAGCTACTAGCCTTAGTTAGCTCGACCGCACTCGAAGAAGTCACGGAAGATTATTCGAAAGAGCGAAGACGTTCAGAATGACGTCTTTCGCGGACAGGTTCGAATGGTTGCAGGCGTTCTTCGAGTCGCGGTAGAAGCCCGTCAGATAACGGGCACATCACCATCCCCTGACATCTCAGCACCAGGCATCCCGGCGATCCTGGCCGAACCGGCGCACTTCTCCAGACCCGAGTCTGCCCTGCTGGTTCTCTGTGTCCTTTTGTCAGCTGGATTATTCTTCTGGCGCTTCGGGCCAATCCTGCGCAGGATCCTCCGCTCGAAGAAGGACGCGGACTTCTCTCTCAGCCCCATAGGCCCGCGCGCATGGGAGTTTTTCTGGGAGGTATTGTGCCAGGCCAAGGTGATTCGTCAGCGCCCGCTACCCGGCCTGGCGCATGCCTTCGTCTTCTGGGGATTTCTTGCGTTCGCGCTGGTCAGCCTGAATCACATGGCGACCGGGTTAGGTCTCGGCTTTTTACCGCCTGAAAGCCTCGTCGGGAGGTTCTACTTCCTCTTCGCAGCGGCGTGGGCGTTGCTGGTTGCCGTCTCGATTGCGGGATTGTTCTTCCGGCGCTTTTTCGCCAGGCCGATCTGGCTAGGCAGCAAAGTGTCTTACGAGTCGGGTTTTATCGCCTTCCTGATCTTTATGCTGATGGTCACCTACCTTGGAGCATTCTTCGTTCCGGGTGACAGCGACGCGGTCAAGGCCCTGTGGTGGATGCACACGCTGGCGCTGCTGGTCTTTCTTCCGTTGATCCCTCACACCAAGCATCTTCATCTTGTGCTGAGCCCGGTTACGGTCTTTCTTAAGCGCGATGGCTTCTCGAAGATTCCTCCGCTCGCGGGAGATGAGGACTTTGGCCTGGTTGCCGGCAAAGACCTGACGCAGTTGATCTCGCTGCAGGCTTATAGCTGCGTGGAGTGCGGCCGTTGTACGGAGCACTGTCCTGCGGCAACCACGGGAAAGGTGCTCAACCCGAAGGAGATTGCGCTGGGGGTACGGAGCTACCTGAACGAGTTTGGACCTACCTCCGATGTCGCTCTGCTGACCGAAGCGCGCATTCCCTCGCCAGACAATCCTCCCGCGAAGTATCTCAGCATGGAGGCTGCCTTCGAGTGCACGACGTGTGGAAGCTGCGAATTCCAGTGTCCCGTGGGAGTGCAGCATGTGCCGCTCATCGTAGGTCTGCGGCGGGGTGCAACGAATACAGGGGCCTGGGAAGACAGCTACGGAACGAAGCTGTTTCTTGCACTCGAAAAAAACGGCAATGCGCTGGGGCTAAGCGCGATGGAGCGTGACAAGTTCATCCAGAAGCAGCAATTCCCTGTCTTTGACGGCACGCAGGAGTACTGCCTGTGGCTGGGTTGCATGGGCGGATACGATCCCAAGGGCCGCGAGATCATCGCCGACTTCGCGCGCGTGATGCAGTACCTGGGCACAACCTTCGGCGTGTTGAAGAAGGAGAAGTGTACCGGCGATCCAGCACGGCGGCTGGGCAATGACCTCGTCTTTCAAACGCTGGCCGAACACGGCCTCAAGGCTTTCGAGACAGCGAAGGTGCAAAAGATCGTCGCCATCTGTCCGCATTGTGTTCGGACAATCGCCAACGACTGGCGCGAGTTCGGTATCGCGCCGGAGATCGAGCATCACTCCGAGTTCATGGCACGCCACAAAGATCGACTGCCGAAGCAGAGTGGCGAGAGCATCGTCTACCACGACCCCTGCTACCTGGGCCGCTATCAGGATGTCTATGAAGAGCCGCGCGCAGTCATCGCCCAGGCAGGCACGCTGGTCGAAGCTCCACGGTCGCACGAGCGCAGCTTCTGCTGCGGTGCGGGCGGAGGGCTCACGTTTCTAGGCGAGGAGAAGGGAGACCGCGTCAGTTATGTGCGGGCCAAAGAGCTGGTAAGCACGGGAGCGCAGGTCGTCGGCACGGCATGTCCGTTCTGCAATACGATGTTTCGCGATGCCCTGACAGCCGTAAGCGAGACGCCGCCGCAGTTATTGGACATCGCGCAGCTGACCGCAAGGGCCATACCCGCGTCACAGAAGGAAGCAGCTGGAGGAGTCGAGTGAAGATTGTAGTAGCCATCAAACAGGTGCCCGAACGCGATGCACAGATCCGCATCGCTGCCGACGGCAAATGGATCGACGAGAGCGACCTGAGCTATACCATCAACGAACCTGACGCCTATGCACTGGAGGAGGCGCTGCGGTTGAAGGAAAAAAATGGTGCAGGCGAAGTCATCGTTGTCTGCGCCGGACCAGAGCGCGTGCAGAGCACCCTGCGTGAGGCGCTGGCCAAGGGCGCCGACCGCGCGATCCATATTGAAGCCGATGACCTAGCGGCGCTGGACACGCTAGGCGTAGCGCAGGTCCTTGCCGATGCCATCAGGGGCGAATCGCCTGACCTGATACTGACCGGCTTGCAGTCGGACGATCTGGGACTCGGGCAGACAGGCGTCGTCCTCGCCGAACTGCTGGGCATACCGCATGCCACCATCATCATGCAGGTGGAGGTTGCAGGTGCCGGTTTGAAGGTCAAGCGCGAGTTGGAGGACGGTTGGTTTCAGCACGTCGAGATGCCGTTGCCAGCGCTCCTTACGATTCAGTCCGGCGGCAATAAACTGCGCTACGCCACACTGATGGGAATCAAGAAAGCGAAGACGAAAGAGTTGAAGACAGTACCTGCCGCTGCGTCGTCTTCTACGCCGACCATCACCCTCGAGCGCGTCTACCTGCCGGAGAAGCAGAAGAAGACAGAGATGCTTACCGGATCGCCGGATGAAGTGGCGGCAAAGATCGTCGACAAGTTGAAGTTCGAGGTGAGGGTGATATGAGCGGCGTCCTGGTGGTCATGGAACAACGCGGCGGCGCATGGAACCGCATGAGCTTCGAGGCGTTCGAAGCCGGTCTAGCTTTGGCTAACAAGTTGGGAACAGACTGCATCGCAGCCGTTGTTGGAGAGAGCGTCCAGTCAATGGCCTGGGACAGCAAGTCTCAGCCAAATGCTATGTACGCGGTCGAAAATGGCGCGCTCAAGGAGTACACCTCGGACGCCTTCGTCGAAGCTCTTGCGCAAGTTATCAAAAAGCTGCAGCCGGCATACGTCGTCTTCCCCCATACCTACCAGGTCCGCGATTTTGCGCCCGCACTGGCGACTCGATTCAAGCAAGTGTTGATCAGCGATGTTGTCGCGGTGCACGAGGGGCCGGTCTTTGTGCGCCAACTGCTACAGGGCAAACTGAACGCCGACTACAAGCACAGTTCGCAAGGCCCCTGCTTTATTTCGGTGCAGGCGGGATCGTTCCGCGCAGAGCAGGCACCGGCCAGTGCGTTGACCATGGAAGTCTTTACCCCTGAACTTGATGCGACGAAGGTTCGCAACAGACCGGGGGAGCGCTTTCGTGAGTCTGCCCAGACTGTGGACCTCTCCTCTGCGCCTGTCATCGTGTCTGTGGGACGCGGTATCGGCGAACAGGAGAATATCGGTGTCGTCGAAGAGCTTGCGACCGCACTCGGAGCGGAGATTGCTGCATCACGCCCCATCTGCGACAACGGGTGGCTTCCTATGGAGCGTCAGGTCGGGAGTTCGGGCCAGACCGTCTCCCCCAAGCTGTACCTTGCTGTCGGCATCTCTGGCGCGATTCAACACCTGGTCGGGATGAAGGGCTCCAAAACCGTCATCGCCATTAATAAAGACGAAAATGCGCCAATATTTGAAGTTGCCGATTACGGCGTGGTGGGTGACCTGTTCGAGATTGTCCCTGCACTCACGAAAGCTATTCAAAACGCAAAGGGCTGAAGGCGATCACCGATCGCTATGCCCTATTCGGGCTATCTTTAGCGCTCGGTCGACGGCATACTATCTATAGTGGCCACACTGAAGCTACGGCCAGCTGCAGAACCTTAGCTCGTGAGGCCGCATCCAATAGTGAGCCGGATGATCACAACTCTTCCCATTGCGACAGATTCCAGCACCATCGACGAGCGCAAGCCGACAGGCTCGCAGCCCCAGGAGCGCTTACGCGACGGCCTGGGTCGACTCATCACCGATCTTCGCGTCTCAGTAACAGACCGCTGCAACTATAAGTGCGTCTACTGCAGGACCGGCAATGAAGGAGCGCAATATACCGAGCTCCCCATCGAGAGCTACCTTCGCATAGTTCGCATCTTTGTCTCCCTCGGCATCGAGAAGGTTCGCCTCACCGGTGGCGAGCCCCTGTTGCGCCGAGGATTGACCGAGATGGTTCGGGAGCTTTCGACGATGCGGTCGCGCTATGCGGACGACGGGAATCTGACGGCCGAAGGGTATCCGCTGGACATTGCGCTGACCACGAACGGGCATCTGCTGGAAGAGCTCGCCCAGCCTCTCAAGGATGCCGGCCTGAGGCGCATCACCGTCAGCATGGACGCAGTTGATCCCGAGACATTTACCGCGATCACCCGTGTGCCGCGGAGCTTCGATCGCGTACTTCGCGGCATCCGCCGCGCTCAAGAGGTGGGCCTGGGACCCGTGAAGGTGAATTGCGTGCTGTTGCGCGGATTCAACGATCATCAGATTGAACAGTTCGCGGAGTTTTCACGAACAGAAGGTGTGATTGTGCGCTTCATCGAGTTCATGCCGCTTGAAGAAGATCGCACCTGGCGACCTGAAACGGTCGTTCCGATGGACGAGCTTGTTAACCGTTTGAATGCTTACCGCCCGCTGGTGGAGATGCCTCCAAATACTGCGAGCGAGACTGCAAGACGGTTCACTTTCGACGATGGACGAGGAGAGATCGGCATTATTGCGCCGGTTTCGCGACCCTTTTGCGGCCACTGCAGCCGTATACGCTTGACCTCCGACGGCAAAGTGCGCACCTGCCTGTTTTCACAGAGTGACCACAATCTTTACGGGCGAATGTTAAACGGTGGAACCGATAGTGAACTGGAAGCGTATATCCGTAGTATCGTCATACGGAAGGAAGCACGTCATCACATCGGTGAGGTTGGTTTTGAAAAGCCCTCCCGAAATATGGTCCATATCGGTGGATGACTCATCGACACACGATATAGCTCTGCAATAGATAGAAGCTTAGAGCACTTTGTAGTCTTCGTACTATTTTGAGATATCCCCAATCTCTTTTCCAGCCTGAGGATCTGTGCTTGAAAGATCGTCGACAGTTCGAAGTCATTGAGAGCCGTCAAATGGATCACCTGCGGGTGTTCCACGATGTTGCACGCGCGCTTACCTCGAGTCTTGAGCTCGAAGAGATCCTGAGCGCCATCATGGACAAGATGGCCCATTTTTTTGGGCCGGAACGCTGGTCCATGCTCATGGTCGACGAGAAAACCTCGCAACTCTACTACGCGATTGCAGTAGGCGAGAATGCCGAAACCCTGCGCGGCCTTCGTGTACCGATTGGAGAAGGCGTTGCAGGATGGGTTGCCGCTACCGGAAATCCTCTGGTCGTCCCCGACGTAAAGCTCGATGCCCACTGGGCGGCGTTTTCCGCCAAGCACCCTGAGCTGAATATTCAGTCCATTGCCTGCGTGCCGGTGCGTTCGGGCGACAAGACGCTTGGCGTCATTCAGCTGCTTAACAGCAAGCTCGACCTGATGTCGGAGTATTCGATCTCGTTTCTGCGCATCCTTTGCGACTATGCCGCCATCGCAATCCAGAATGCGCGGTCGATGACGCTGATCCAGGAGTTGACGATTACCGACGACGCCACCGGTCTCTTCAACGCGCGCCATCTTTACACAATGCTCGACCAGGAGGTCGCAAGACGCGAGCAGTTCAGCCTGCTCTTCGTCGATCTCGATCGTTTCAAGAGCGTGAATGACACGCATGGCCATCTGATCGGGACCCGCCTTCTGGCCGAGGTGGGAAACCTGATGAAGCGTTGCCTCGGCCCGGGCACAGCTGCTTTTCGCTACGGTGGCGACGAATTTGTCGCCCTGCTTCCCGGCATGAACAAAGCAACAGCAATCGGCGCGACCGTCGGGCTTCACGAAAGCCTGCGAAGCTCGCGCTTTCTCGAGGGCGGCGGGCTTTCACTCAAGCTCACCGGAAGCTTCGGGCTGGCGACCTTCCCGGAGGACGGCGGTACTGTCCAGGCAATTCTGAGAGCGTCCGACTCCATGATGTACGAGGCCAAGGTGACGCGTGACAATGTTGCCGTGGCAGGCCGCGGACTGCTGATGGAGCGGCCTCGACTGGCCGGCTCGGACCGGTCAAGATAATAACGCGCTACTGATCGTTCCGCCGCGGTGCGAGGGCAAATGGGCGCTTGGGCTGCGGAAGGATCGCATCGCGATTGGCGGGCGCTGTGGGATGAACGCCGAAGTCCCACACACCGAGATTGACCTCGCGGTCAGATAACACCTCCATCAGCGCATACTCGCCAAACAGCAGAGACTGCTTCGGCGTCAGCTTCATCCAGTGGCCGCCGGGAAGTGTCTCCATCGTCGTCTCGATGACGTCCTCGTCTCGTTTCACGGTGCCCAGGGCGCTGATCTTAAACGAGGCCACTACTCGCGAGCCGGTGCGCACGTCGGCTCGCACAATAACGTAGCGGCTCGCTGTCGGGTCCAGTGGATGCTTATCGTTGATTGCGGTCGAGGCGCCATGCGTATCGACCGTTATAGGAGTGCTGCCGTTCTGCACAGCAATCGGCTCACCGATGCGGATGTAGATCGCGGGCTGATCGATGTGCAGCTGCACCATCGACTTCTCGCCCTTCAACTGAATCAACTGGTGTGAGCTTGAAAGCGGGTTGACCACGGCTTTCAGAATGTTGTGCGCTGTGTTGTGGTTCAACTCGCCGTCAGATTGTGGTAAAGGAACCAGCTGCGCCTGACCGCGATACGTGTCGAGGGCGAGAACGTTATCGAGGTCGGGAAGCCGAAGATCGGTGGCGACCTCAGGGATCATGGCGGCGCGGTCGGCCTCTTCCTTCAGCAGTTCGGGGTCAATCGTAGATGACGCTCCACTCTGCATGTCGCCCTCGGAAGGCTGAGAGTGCTGACGCTCCCATTTCTGGGTTGCGTCAAAGTCGACCAGCTCTGCCGGAATCTCCTCTTCCGCTCCACCGCGCTCGGCGGAAACGTAGCGAACGCGGTTGCCCACGACTCGATAGCTCATCACGATCTGGTAGCTTCCGTCCTTCAGAATCAAGCGGGTACGGTGTGGCGTCGTCGCGTCTGCCTGCGCGAGCGGTCTCTGTTGTCCGTAGATTCCAGGCGTTATCGGAGAAAACAGCAGTCCCACGGACAGAAATACGATCAGCGAAAACTTTTCCGACATATGCTTCGTCTTACCCATAGCCCCTGACAGTGTAGCCTCACCGGTATTTTGACGTTTCAGGCAACGGGAGAGAAGCACCCGTGACTTGGAGTATCAAGAACGGCTATGCTAAGCAGAGCGCCGATCCATCTGATGACACAGATCTTCCAATTCGGACTTCGCGAGCAGCGGCCCATGTGGCTGCGCGTGCTGGCGGTCGTCTGCGTTCTGGTCGTCACGATCATGAGCACGGCTCAGGTGGCCCATACGCACGCCGAGTTTTCCGCGCTGAAGCAGCAGAACTCGAACCACAATGGCCCGGCGCCGGATGACCATTGCCCGCTGTGCGTGGCCATGCACTCTGCGCTCGCGGCACCCCAGAGCTTTGCCCCGGAGCCGATGCTCTCCATCCAGCGTCTGGACTCCGTCGCGGCGGAAGCGGAACGACTCTTCCGCTGGCGCTTTGAGATGGCCAGCCGGCCTCCTCCTGCACAGGACTACGTCTAGTTCTGCAGGTACGGAAGTCTTTTGGAAGCGGTCTTTTACCGAAACAAATGCACCTACCTGTCATGCCGTGCCAACGCACCGCACCGTGTACTTCAGCACTAAAGCTCATCGAGCTCGACAGGAGTTTCATCCTATGCGCCAGTCCGTCGCCAAACGGCTTCTCTCGGTCTTCATCGTATTAGCTGGCATCCTGCCCTTCGCCCGGGCATACCAGAGCAGCTCCGGCACCGTCTCCGGCACCGTCTCCGATCCCAGTGGAGCCATCGTTGCCGGTGCAACGGTACAGCTCGGCAA
>Ga0307510_10008603_pt1 | contig 12167 bp, 9 predicted proteins | sample 12_EM_MG_FD_207224 | JGI IMG/M metagenome (GOLD analysis project Ga0307510, IMG submission 207224) | Populus trichocarpa ectomycorrhiza microbial communities from riparian zone in the Pacific Northwest, United States - 12_EM | ecosystem: Host-associated > Plants > Roots > Unclassified | place...
GGACTCAAGCATCTTGACCAAGCCCAAAACTGGCTATAAAATTTTTCGAGACCCCACACGGGTCTTTTAATATTTTATACTAATTTAATATTTATTATTTTGAGTAGAATACAACTCAAAATATTACAAGGATAAAATTACATTTCAGCATCACCTTTCCACAAAAAAAGAAGAAGATTCATAAGCTATAAATAAACCATGAATCCTTCAAGTCAAAGGTTCATAATCTTCATTCTCTACTGCATATATATTTTCAGAGTAACTTTCTATGAAATATTATTGCATTTTTTTTTATATAAAAAGATATTTATTTAAGTATCGAAGAATCTCCACTTCCACCAAGTTAGCCACCTTTGATTACTAAACATTAAGTTATAAGTTATCAATCATCTTGATTAGAGATAATAAATAAGATTATTAGAACTAATTGATTAATTGATTATCTAATTTAAAAATCTTATTGCAACGCTACTTGGATATTTTAGGATATCATCAAATACCAAATCTGATTTCTAACTATCTGGTTAGAACCCAACTGTGCTAGAAAATCAACATATTTGTTCTCTTCGAGAAAAAACATGAATATTTTAAACTGTCCAAGCTTAGCAGAAGTATTTGTTATGTTTTAAATAAAATGAAAACGGGGGCGAGAACCATCCAGCTCGAAACTAATGAACCTGATGCCTCTAAATCATGTGATTCAATATCCAAATGAGAGAAACCCGACTGAGCCAAATCAATTCGTTTCTTTGAGCCCACAATTCAGCAACCATAGTCGAAGCAAACCATTATTGGAAAATCCCTTATGTTCTAAATAAAAAAAAAGGGGGGGAAGGGAAAGGAAAAAAAATAATTAAAAGAGAAATATAAAAAAATGACAGCACATTGCAGCCCTTCAAAACTTGCCACATTTATTATAGCAAATTAATTATTTTTAATATTTAGTGTTAAAAATAAAAAAATAAATTATTTTATTACATTACTAAATAAAAATAATTTTAAAAATAACCGCTAAAAACTACTGTAACAGCTAACAGCAGTAACAGACAAAATACACTGCAATAATAAGATAACAAATAACACACAACTGACTTTCCAATCAACTGCTACCTTTTGACAATCATTTGTAGTAATTCAATTAATAATAATAATAATAATAATAATAATAATAATTACGAAGACCACCAAACCACCATGATACCATATCCCTCCTTCTCCGGTTTTTCAATGGAGTAATAAATAAATATATAAAATACTCTCTGATTGGTTAGCACCACTGCGCCAGTATTTCCTTTTGTCGTTTCTTCTTTCCTCTTTTATATCCATCCATCCGTCCATCCATCCATCTCGCTCTATTACATACACACACATTCGCAAGGCGTATAATAATTTTTCTAAATAAATAATAGTAGTAGCAGTACAGAAATACAGAGCCCCTTAACTAGGGTGTGCCTGATCCATGAACCCACAAATTTCTTTCTTTTTTTTCTCATACAAGAAAAACTAAAAAACCGTCTCAACTGTCCTCCCGCCGTCGATCACCACCTCCTGTTCTTTCTAATTTTACTCTCTCGATCTCTATCTCTCCTGTTTAGCTTTCATTTCTCTTTTGCTACCGCTCTCACCAACAGTATCGATGTTTTATCGATCTGATGTACAGGTCATGATCCGATCGGCTCGTTTTCCGTGCCGGAATCGCTTAAATCAGTAGCTGCTTTGCTCCGCATCTCTCTAGAACCATCGTCTATCGATTTTAGTAACTTATCCTTTTTTGTCTCTCTTGTTTTTGTTAGTTTAGTGAGGAGCTTAACCGTATTTGTTTCTATAACAGGTTCGTTTGTTTCGTTCTCAGTTTTGCTACTTTGTTTTTTTTTCCTTTTCTAGCTCAAACTTCGTTTTTCAAAAAATCTATTGAAAATCAAGTATTTAAAGTGTTAATCGATTAATTCTAATAGAAAATTTCCAAATCCGTGAGGTCCTCTATAATAACTTCATATTTTCTTTTTTTTTTGTCCTTTTACCATCTTTTATTATTCAGTTTTGTTTTTGTTTTTATCATTTTCAAGCTCAAAATTTGTAAATTACGAATTCCTTTTAACAACTAAGTTTGCTTTCTTTTTGGCGTTCTTCTAAAAAAAAAAATCAATGGAAGAAAATCACAATAAAAAGAACAGCTACTTAAATTGTAGCGGAGGTGGTGGGGGGATGTCCGACGTCGTATTAGGGCTCGTGATGCCGTACATAAACGACCCGCGGGACCGCGACGCCGTTTCGTTAGTTTGCCGGAGATGGTACGAGCTAGATGCGTTAACACGGAAGAACGTGACTATAGCTTTTTGTTACAGTACAAGTCCAGATCGATTACGACGTCGTTTTAATGACATTGAATCATTAAAGCTAAAAGGGAAACCCCGGGCTGCTATGTTTTTTAATTTGATACCGGAGGATTGGGGAGGGTTTGTGACTCCATGGGTTAATGAAATAGCGGAGAGTTTTAATTGCTTGAAATCGCTTCATTTTAGAAGGATGATTGTTAAAGATTCGGATCTGGAGTTACTTGCTAGGTCCAGAGGGAGACTTTTGCAGGTTTTGAAGCTTGATAAGTGCTCTGGGTTTTCCACGGATGGCCTTTCGCACATCGGTCGCTCTTGCAGGTGATTCTATTCGTTTTTTTTTCCTTTTTAGATTCGTTTTAGTACTGGATTGATTGATCATGGATGGTATTAATATTTAATGTGCCTGTGCGCGCCAAATAATTAATGTTAGTGTTTATGAAGAAGCTGTAATTGTTGTTCAAGAGTTGCTTATCTTTTTTTTTTAATGGTTCATTTGGTTTCTTCTTTCTAGAATATTGAGCAGCTATGAATGGATGTGTAATTTTAAGGAAATTTATATAATGCTGGTAATTTGCGTGTTGTGGAGAATTGAAGGTTTATTATATAAGGAAATTCATTATGCACAATTGTGCACTGAGCAATCTCGGTTGTTTTGGTTTACAAACTGTGAAAATGTTGAATGTTAAGTTGATAACTTTAATCAATAAACACCGGCGAGAGTGGGTTTGATGAGTTTGTTCTGAGTTTAATATCCTCGTGTCTTAACTCAACTTGCGTGGCTTTGTTTTATGAGGACTGTAAATAAAGTAGAATCAGCAATCCAATTGTTTATAATGGACTTTCTTGATTGTTGAAGTTGTAAGATTATGGGGTTGGCTGCGGCTATTGCCTACAGTTTGTTGATAAAGGAAAATAATATGCTGGAATAATGGAGTAAGAACTGAATAATCTTTTAACGTTTCCTACCTGGTATGGATCGTGTTCTGGTAAGGCTCATGCTTTAAGTCGTCTTGGAGTTGGAGCTTATTCCCAACTTGCAAGATGCCATGATGCTTAACATCCTTGTTATTTGAGGCGCTATTTATCATAACTTCAACCCTCCCCCCTCACTTTTCCATTGCCTTTGGATTCGGGGTTCTTAGCATATTTACTATGGTGCATTCAATTTATTGTCATCATCTGTTTCCTCAGGCAATTGAGAACATTATTCTTGGAAGAGAGTGCAATTGTTGAGAGAGATGGTGACTGGCTCCATGAGCTTGCTACGAACAATACAGTTCTCGAGACTCTAAATTTTTACATGACAGAACTTACCAGAGTCAGATCGGAAGACCTTGAGCTTCTTGCCAGGAACTGTCGTTCATTAGTCTCTGTAAAGGTTAGCGACTGTGAAATCTTGGATCTTGTTGGTTTCTTTCATGCTGCATCTGCTTTAGAGGAATTTTGTGGAGGTTCCTTCAATGAGCCAGATGAACCAGACAAATACTCTGCTGTCAAATTCCCCCCAAAATTATGCTGTTTGGGTCTTAGCTATATGGAGAAGAACGTAATGTCAATAGTGTTTCCTTTTGCATCCCTGCTCAAAAAGCTGGATCTCCTCTACGCTTTTCTTGGCACGGAAGATCATTGTGTTTTAGTCCAAAGGTGCCCCAACTTAGAAGTTCTCGAGGTACAAACCATAGATGTGTTTCAACTCTATGTTGCATTTAATCGCTGTCTCTATTCATAATTTGTTTTGAATTATATCTTCATTTACCACCCCCTTTATGCAATGGCTTTATGTCTTAGATAACAGTTCCCTCCTCTTATTTCTATTCTTGATTCACCAGAATCTTGTTTCATATTTATTCATCAAATAAATGCGTGGATTAGGCTGGTCTTATTCTAGAAATAATTTGACCGGTTTATCTTAATCTTAATTTAAACTATCCATCTTCAAAGCGAAAGCATGGGAAAAAAAAACTTTCATTCTGCTTAGCAATATAATATCATATCTGCTCATGATAAATTCATAGGTTTGAAAGAAACAAATATGACTTGTCGTGTTATCCCTAACATAAAGTGTATCTTAACTCAATTCTCTGTGTTCTTTTATTGATGCTTTCAATGTGCATTTTTTTATTTTTATTTCTGAACTATGTCTAACACCAAAATTTTCCCTTTGTGCTTCTTGCGTGATTTTGTAATTCACTTTGGTTCTGAGGAATGCCGTGTTAATCTTGCTAGAAAGGGATTTGAAAATTTTCAGAACGAAAGAGATTTGAAGTTCTTTAAAATGATGAAAATATGCCAGATTACCTAGCCATTTCTGGAAAAAAAAAAACAGGGGATTCTTGTACCGTTGTTGCAGAACTTCATTTGAGATTTGTGCATGTATTTAGGTTTATATAGTTAACCTTGCTTTTTAAATTGGCAGACAAGAAATGTTATTGGAGATAGAGGGTTGGAAGCCCTTGCCCAGAGTTGTAAGCTACTAAAGAGGCTTCGAATAGAGCGTGGTGCCGATGAGCAGGGCATGGAGGATGTGGATGGCCGAGTTTCACATAGAGGATTAATTGCCTTGGCTCAAGGCTGCTTAGAACTTGAGTACATCGCCGTTTATGTTTCTGATATTACCAATGCAGCTCTAGAACATATGGGCACATACTCAAAGAACCTCAATGATTTCCGCCTGGTCTTGCTTGAGCAAGAAGAGAGGATAACCGACCTGCCCCTTGACAATGGAGTTCGAGCTCTATTAAGGGGCTGTGAAAAGCTCCAAAGGTTCGGTCTGTATCTCCGACCAGGGGGTTTGACTGATGTGGGTCTTGGATATATTGGACAGTACAGCAGACGAGTAAGATGGATGATTCTAGGTAGTGTTGGGGAGTCTGATGAAGGGCTTTTGGCGTTTTCTAGAGGCTGTCCTAGCCTGCAAAAACTTGAAATGAGGGCCTGTTGCTTCAGTGAGAGTGCACTGGCTAGAGCTGCCTTGCAACTGACTTCTCTGAGGTACTTGTGGGTGCATGGTTATAGAGAGACCTCTACTGGTCATCGTGATCTCTTAACAATGGTTCGCCCATTTTGGAACATTGAATTGATTCCTTCTAGGAAGGTTGAGTCGGTTAATGAAGCTGGAGAAAATATTGTTTCCGAGAATCCAGCCCACATTCTTGCATATTACTCCCTTGCTGGACCAAGAACAGACTTTCCAGATACTGTGAGACCACTGGATCCAGCGAACATAGTTGCTGCGTAGAGCTGTATATGAAGTTGATGTCATGTTCTTTTTATTGCCACGTCCTGTTTATAGATTTATCCATCTTTTTATCATTTGGGTAAGAGTGTTTCGGTTTAATTTTAAATTTCTATTTTACTTAGACCGTTGTCCTGTAATAAGTCTACGTTCTCTGCTGTAATTTAGCACTTCCGCTCTAGGTACACTACTGTCTTTTCTGTCGTCTGTGGCAGTTAGCTTAACCTTTTGGTGACTTTGTATTTCATCTGCTTCAATGTTGGAAATGTTGCTAGAATTTTGGCTGCTTTTTATTGATAAATACACAGATTTTCACTTGCATTACTGTTTCAAAATTTTCTTTTTGGTGTGCTACGAGAAATGCTCTTCTTACTGAAGCTGACCTCTTTAAAAGAAATCACGCCCACATAGGTTTTCCCGGTTTTTGTGATCATGCACGGGCTAACATGGTTCTGCTAGTGCTTTGGGGTATACTCCACAAGGGCAGGTTTTGGCAGCTTCAAGGACTGGTCGCTTGAGACGAGGTATCTCAAGAGCAATGACATGCTGGCAAATTTGGAAGCTGGATGGCAGTGTGTGGCGGTAGGAACTCAGATTGATCCAGAAAGAAAAGTTGACTATCTTCAGAACTTGTAGTGATTGGCAGGGAGCTAAACATGTCTTTGTACAGAGAAGGGAACAGGCCGCACCTTCAACAAATAGTCCAACTGTATTGACAGCCATAGCCTATGCCTCCAACCTTGAAGATCAACACAGATTCAGCCTCCAAAGATCTTATGACAGATAAATGCTGGAATCAGCATCATCTACAGAAATCAGAGACTCATCTATTGAAATGCAGATGCAGTAGTAGTGCTCTCCAAGGTGAATCTTAGGCTGTAAGGGAAGCTGTGGGGTTAGCAATAGCCAGAAGGTGGGACAAGGTGGACTTTGAAACAGACTCATCTAATGTAGCTAATGCTGTCTCATCTCACATGGTGAATGCCACTTGGGAAATTTATCCAAATAGATGACATAAAAAGTCTGTCAAGTCTACACCATGGATATGAAATGTATCATGTTTGTAGCCCTGCTGCTGCAGTAGCTGATTGGATAGCTAAGAGTTCTTGGAATACAACTTGTCCTGCAAATAGGGTTGTTGAACTTGACCCCCCCGATATGCTGTGTCATGAGGGAGTTTCCAAAAATGTCATTATTCATCTGATTCAGATTTTGTGTTGTTGAGGACGATACTGCATGTTTCTACTCTAGACTTCGAGAATTGTCCATAAAAACGTTCTCTCTCCCATCAATAATTCCTTCCAAATATTTATCTACTCCACAGCTTTATCCGATTTATCAAGGAAGTGGATAGATTATCAGTTTCATCTGACTTGAAAATTCATTTCTAAATATATATTAATAATTTAAGTTTTTCTCTATAAATCTACTAGTACTTCAATCGTTTTATACTTAACAAGCATTGCTCCTTCGATAGTTATAATAGATATCGTTAATGATAATTTCCCTGGTTATAGATTATGTGTTCTCTCCTCCTCCTCTTGTTGGAAAGATTTTCAAATCCTTAAATTTGGATTAGAGGATTAAGTTCTTGTTATTTTAACAATCACTTGTCTATTTTTTTTTTTTTTTCCTTTTGAGAGTTATCGTCTTTTTTTCTAACATCTACCAAAGGGTGAGCTTCAAGATGACAAAACCTAATCTATGTATATCGCTAACCTCGAGGTCTACAAACGTATCATGTAATGTCTCCCATGTCTTAAAACTTAAGTAGCTTCAAGGGCAAAAAGGTAATTTAATTTGTTGGTATAGAATTTAATCACAATCGTAATATGCAGGGATCAAAATGTAATCCAGTCTTTGTGTGTAAAGGGTATGTGTTGTGAATCTGAGTCATGGCGTCTTCTTCCAATTTGCATCCGGTACTGTGATAGCTAAAATAACCTTTGTAACTATTTGCTTTTGACGACCGTGAGAAATAAACTAGCATTAGCGGGATAAATAAACTGCAGTATCAAATCCTCCGGGTATATTTTTCTGAAAAGAACATTGGAACAACTCTTGACTTTCTAGGAACTTAGGTTTAGGGTTTTGATATTAATAATTAGTCTATTTTATGGTCCTGATTACTCCATTTTGCTGTGGGACATCAAAACGATTTTTAATTTGAAGAAGAAAAAAATTGATAATGCATCTTTCGGGCAAAATCACGAGTAGTAACAGGCCAAAACAGATAGTTTCTTTAATAGGATAGTCAATTCCTTAATGTTAGGATAATAATTATTTTTTAAAATGTTTTTTTGATTGAAAATATATTATAATAATATATTTTTTAATTTTTTTAATATCAGTATATTAAAATAATTTAAAAACACATAAAAAAATTTCAGAATTCAAAATTTGCTTTTCTGTAAAGTAAATTTATTTTGTTTCTTGGCAAAGCTCAAGACTACGCAAGAGAGAATAAAATCAGGAAAAAGTCGAAGAACTGAAGAAGATAAGCGAGAAATTAATGCTGACATTTATTTAGGAGCAAATATATATATATATATATATAGATATTGTGAATGACAAATACCACAACAGAAGAGAGAGTTTAGAAGAGAATAAAACAAGTCAGATTAATCAACAGTAAGAGCACCACCAGCCACAAACTTGTCGAGTCACCTCAGTCTTCATTCATGCATCCTTTTTATTTTTATCTTTTTTTTTGCTGATCCCATCAAACGACCAACCCCGCAATCAACTCCTGAGCTGAACCAGAGAGGAATAAAAAAAGGCATTATGCTTACAACTTGCGCTGATGATCAGTAACACTACGTTTACATCCCACCTGGGAGATCGATCTGATGGCGAAGTTGTTAGAGAGGATCGTCCTTAAAATATTTCAGGCCGGTGTGGTGGAACCTCTACCACGTCTTTGCTTGCTATGCCACGACAAACTGAACACCCAAACATGACCTCATGCGTAGCTAATTCAGATTTTGGTGAAGAAAAAGGTGGCCGACATATTATTAAAAGATCCTCTTTATTCTAAAATAAAGGAAAGGTGGCTTAGAGTTCACGGTTTTTAAACTTGATTGGAATTAATTAGAAGAAAGTGGCAAGAGTGCTTTCTTATTCAACCCGCAGGGAGGCTGCTCCTTTGGGGAAAGTTATTATAGAAGTTTATCGTTTTGTCATTTACTGCAAAAGGTTCATGGTGATAACCATACTGCTCATGTTGCTTTGGAGCTTTTAATGCTCAGCATGAGGTTTATAAGTTGATAAATACACAAAGTCACATGGGTGGGCTTGCACACTAGGGTTTTAATTGATGATTGTTTCAGCGGCAACAATGGCAGTAGTAGAAACCACAAACACAATGGCAACTTATACAAAACAAGCACAGTGACAGAATATCAGGAAACATGATCTCTTTTTTTCCACTGGAAAATTTTAGAAAGACAAACTTTGTGAGATAATTATTATCAATTAACCCTTTTCTAAAGGACCCACTAATTAAGATGCTAGAAAGTTGGATGCCAGGGGGGCCGAGTTTGTCAATAATATGAAAACGATCAATGATCTTTATCCCGTTTCGGCGTTCCGACCGTTATCCATTCCATAATATTAGTGTTTCTTTTTCCTAATGGAAGTGTTCTAGTACTTTTATCAGCTGTAACCCTAAGATTACATTTTCTTTATTCCTAATCAAGACAACAGGCGTATCAAAGCATGCCCTTAGTATATATCTATCTATCTTCTTCACTCTATTCAGAGTAATTTTTTGTATTTTAAGTTGAATTACTGTATTCCGATATTCTTTGTGCATATAATATCGAAAGTATGCAGATCCTCAAGAAAAGTCAAATCAGCAATTAATCTATAGGTGGATCATTGAAAGAGACATGTTCTTTTGCGGAAGGTTGAAAGATGCATTCCAGGAGAAGGACGACAGATACATCACAGCTCCTGATTCGGGAAGAGGAGTTTCTGAAGAATACGAGGATGAAAATCAATGCCTTATCCTCTAAAGTCAAGGAAAAGGTTAACATCTAAATAGCCTGGTATAATAATAATTAGGGATGGCAACGGTAACTGTACATCCCTTTTTTTTATATTTATATCTTTTTAAGGAAAAAAATTTAAATATTCATAAAATATATGTTTGGTTGGGGGTATTCATATATATTCATTATTTATTATTTATTAAAAAATTAGTTAATATATATATATATATATATATATATATATATATATATATATGATTTATGTTAACATTGAGATATGTATATATTATATTATATTAAAAAATATAAATATATATTTAGTGTTAGGGTTAGGTGATTTTCAAGTCATAATATTTATATTTTATTAAATAAAATAATTATTAATAAAAACCCATTAAATTAGACGGATTAGGTTGAAATTAAAATCTCATCCCTAATAATAATCCTAGGTTCTCTATTCCCATAGAAACAGTTAAAGTGTGCGCGAAATCTAGCTAGACCCGGTAACTATTCTTTCTAGCTTTGTCAAGTAAAATAAAGAATCATAAAAAGGTATTAATTATGCGCACTTGGAAGAACTGCCATGCTGATGGAACAGTCTTGCCACCATCGACAATTGGGTTGGCGGAAAGAGAAATATCGTAGAAAAGGCAAATATATACATGTACACTGGCATTCTTAAGTGCATCGTTCCTTATTCTACGATAAATTGAAGCATGTGATGCTCAACTAAGTGGGATGCAAACTCAGCTGTGACAAAAGTGATAATGCTGCTGAAGCACAGGTCAACTTGGCCATTTTGGAGGACCACATAAAGCTAACGATTGCTCCAAGGTTCTTAGCTTCGAGATAAGGCAGGCAATCAGATACCGCGGAATTTCAAACAGAGTGCCGGGTGAGTCAGCTGAATGACATTTCAGATTATTTGTCATAGTTACAAAATTGTTCCATATGTAAATGCATAGAGTGCTTTCACATCATCCTTTTGAAACAAAGACAGGATTTTGTACCTAATTGATAGATTATTAGAATGCTCTTGAATTCAGGACAGCACAAACATAAAGGATGCATAGACCAAAATATGGATTTTACAATCATCGAGATTTAGTCTGCACTGAAGGAGAGACTTAAAAAGAATGCTTCCATTACTATAAAGCAGAGGTAAGGATACCGAAAATTTAAGTTCAGAAAGTTTTCTAAGACTGGTTTTCGTTTGATGCAAAGTGCAAACTCCAAGATATATACAACTGTTTCCAAGAGTCCAATATCTCATTTTCACCCGTTGGACATTGCAATTTCAGACATTACATGATTTCATATTTCTGTTATGTTCAAGAAAGATTCAATAGGAGTATTAAGGAAAGGAAAAGAAAAGGAAAGGGAAAGAAACAGAGAAGGGAATTAAAGAAAATGTACCGGCATCCAATTACTAATTAAACCAACCACACATGACCATGGCAAAAGCACTGCTATCCAGATTCGATTGACCCTAAACCAGATTTGTTTTTCCATCAATGTATACAGCAAAGACGGCCGCCCTATCAATGAATTTGAAATCTTGGGGGTGACAATTGAAAGACCAAGTTACGGGGCTTGATACGAGCCCCGTGACGAGCACCAGCATACAGATTTTGCCCTTGAAATGTTAGACCATTTGAAGATATCTCGTATGGAGATGACTCAAACAAGTCTCCATGAGTAGAACCAAAGGTCATAACAGATCCATCCTTTGATTCGTCCCAGTCAATCAACAATTTCTGCATCCCTGCCGGCTTTTGCTGTGGTAATAGCACGTCAGATTGATCAAGTGAGGAAGCTTTGTCACCATCTGATGGAGAAGTAGAACCCGCGAGATTGAGAGTTGTGATGTCATGGATGCTTGGTCTTCTCTTATCCTTCACTCCCGAAAGCTGCTGCCTTATAAAATACTTCTGTGCATGGCTTGCCACTTGAGTTGGAGTCTTGGAGCCTACAAAATTGCGAGAGATGTTCCTCCAGTCTCCTTTGCCATGCTTTAGAAGCCCCATCAGGAACCGCCTATTGATCATAATCAAACATTGCAAGAACAAGTTCAAGGAGAAATAAACACAACCCGAAAAGAATTTGTTTACTGTCATCTTCATAGCAAAACAGAAAAAAGCAGCCCCTGACAACTATTAAAAAAAAATTCCAATCTTGAAATTTCCAGCAACTAATCTCTCTCTGTTAGATAATCTGACGACGATCTCAAAAAGTTTAAAAACTACAACAGCAATGGATTAAAATATAAAAGTTATTATCCTGGAAACAACAAGTAACAAATTTGAACCTTGGATGGAGAGAAAATGTACCATAATCTGAAGATCCATTTTGCTGCTGACAAACCAATTGAATAGAAAAGTTCATGATCAATGAAATAACACCTCTACCGAATCTTTTGTAAATGTGTTTGATTAATGATTTATCTCTATTGTAAATCAATGACTGGATGCATTGTTCAAAATTTACTGTTTTAAACAAGAAATTTCACTAGAGGGAAGCCATAACAAAAAGGGATTCACCTGTGCTCCTCTTCTGTCCATGGCACACCTTTCTTTCTCTGCTGATCAGCACTCTTGATATTCA
>Ga0307510_10008605_pt1 | contig 12165 bp, 8 predicted proteins | sample 12_EM_MG_FD_207224 | JGI IMG/M metagenome (GOLD analysis project Ga0307510, IMG submission 207224) | Populus trichocarpa ectomycorrhiza microbial communities from riparian zone in the Pacific Northwest, United States - 12_EM | ecosystem: Host-associated > Plants > Roots > Unclassified | place...
ATTATACAGTGTTAATTTATGTTAATTTAATTATTTTATAATTTTATAAAATGAATTTTTTTTTAAATGTTTTTCAATAATTACCGACGGAATTACCAACGGAAATTCCGTCGGTAAATCCGTCGGTAATAAAAAAATTATTACCGACGCGTCTGTTCCGTCAGTAAATCCGTCGGTAATTCTATTACCAACGGATTTACCGACGGACAAAACATTACCGACGAACGATTCACCGACAGATCATTTCCGTCTTTGATTCCGTCGGTAATATAATTACCGATGGAATATGTGTCTTACACCGACGGAAAAATTCCGTCGGTAAAACTGTTAAATCTTGTAGTGTATATAGAGGAAAGATAAAGTTATTTAGATAAAAATGCTTTGCAAATAAAATTATAAAATTGTTATAATTATGATATTCATATTCTATCAAAATATTATTCATAAATGTTCCTTGTCAATACTATATTAAGACTGAATATTAATTGAAGTTGTTGAGACTTGTATATATTATGTTATTTTTTTATAAAAGAAAACAACTGTTCTTATAAACTGAGACATTATAAATAATTGAAACTAATATATAGGTGCATATTACATGAAATATACATTGAATTAGCCTGCATTGGGATTTCATATGGAAAGATTACATGTTTCTATGAAAATGCTCAAGAAGTGATCCTTAGACTTAATATCACTAAGTTATATTATATAAGGAATGTTATACTTTAATCTTGACTGTATATTGTCCTAATCAAGGGTAATAAATGAGCAAATATTATGTATAACATGAACTATATGAAGGTATTTGAGGGATTAAGAAATGATTTAACATCCTAGGTGAATTAGAAAAAATATTCCACATGTTCTCAAATATTATTGATTGTGAAATCTTTGTGCCAAGTCGATTTAGATTTGAAAAGAGTTTTAATTCTTATTCAAATTATCAATGAAAACATATATAATTTAATAGGGCAAACACATTTCATGCTATAGTATCTAAATTAAAACATTCTTGATGAAAAGATAATAATTATTCTAAAAAATTACTCATTAAAAAGTTAAGTCAAATCACACATGACTTTCCTAACATTTAGGAGATCATGACATTCTTGATGAAAAGATAATAATTATTCTAAAAAATTACTCATTAAAAAGTTAAGTCAAATCACACATGACTTTTCTAAGATTTAGAAGATCATGACACGTTGTTAAACGGTGCATTTGATCTATAAATGTAGATCAATTAATTGTTGAATTAATAAATAAAGTATTGAATTTATTTAAACCTAGTTTATTTAGGATTATGATTTTTATATGGGCTAGCTTATTAGAAACCTAATAAGTCGCACGTATTAAACACTATTAATCAAAAATAAAATTGGAATAATTAATCAAGTGTGACTTGATTATTAATCAAGTTTTAGAGTTTGAGGACTAAAATGTAATTAATACAAGGGATTATAATTCTAAACCTAGAAAAATCAAGTAAGGACTTAGTTGAATAAATTTTAAAAATTATCCTGAAATAATATATATGATATTATTTAAGGGGCAAAGTGATATTTTTCCATTGTTATTAAGTTTTTCCTATGAATAGAATGTTATGTCTAATGTTTTTGTATGTATAATGTATTGTACACACTCTACCTATACTAACAGTCAGAATAGAGAAAAGAAAAAGCTAGCACTTAAGGCACATAGATCTCTCATTTCTAAAAAGGTTTTCGGATGTTTTTTTATTGATGGTTCATGTGAATTATTATTAGAGGCCAGACACTTCGATAACTTATGACATGCGATATGCTAGCCTTGAAGAAGTTGATATATCAAACCTTAGAAAGAAGATCTGATCTTAAAGTAATCTTTGCTCAAACCATAAATGATCCTAGATTATCTAATTGGATTATTCGAACTCTAAAAAAATTAAATTGTTGTCTAACTAGATCATTGGGACTTTAAAAAAAATTTAAATTACCATTTTTGTTGCATCTAAGAGTTTTAGGAAACCCAACATATACATATTTAAGGGATAAATTCCAGGAAAATCTTCAATAATAAGCATTTTAGTAAGGATGTTTAGAATGTTTATACCTTCCACAATATGATATTTTTTTAGTGTATTGGATGTAGCAATAATCACAACTCAATCTGAGCATGATAACTTGTAACACTCTACATACTCCTCAAGTAGAGAAACAATCACAAGTTAATTGGCTCCATTAAATTTTTATTCCATACCATAACTTATTATTGAGCAATGTTATGCCTTACGAGAATATTATTTAGATGCTTAGGACTATAAGAAGCCATATTGGTCATGTCTGAGGTTCATGAAAGGTTTTGTGGAGCTAACCAATCTATAATTAAGATGGGGGTGGCTTATCATAAACAATGACTTTTATTGGCCCATCCACAACCAAGGATTGCATTAGTTATGCAAAAACAATGCTAAGAATGTTAATAGTTTGGTCAAATCCAACATGCACTCTATAATAAACCTAATATAGTGGTCAAAACATAGCTATTCAAAGGGAGAGAAATAGACATAATTGGCAAGATATTTCCTTAATAATCAAAAGGACATAACTATATTATAGTAGTCATGAATTACTTCATCAAAAGGGTGGAATATATTCTTTATTGATCGATCGATCAATCAAGAAAAAATGATCAAATTCATTAAGGAGAATATCATACATAAATTTGGTTTCTAATAAACAATCACAACTAACCAAGGGTTAGTATGAACTAGAAAGGATATGAAGTGATTTGAATAGGATTATAGACTTAAAATAGTCCATTTTACTACTTACAAATGAGGAAAAAAACTAACCAATAAAACTCTTACCCTCAACATTAAAAAATTAGTCATAATAATCCTGAAGTATGGTATGGTGACCATATAGGACTTAACAAAGACTATTTTAAGAACCTTACCATTTATTCTAACATATGGTCATGATGTCATGTTAACTAGGGAGTTTAAATTACAATTTCTCAAAAGGGTTGTCTAATATAATATGGATAGCTTAGATTATCAATCAACTATATTAGCTGATATAAAGGGCTTGGATTAGGTAACATTTTATATTTTAGATTATTTTGTAGCATATAAGAGAAAGGTAAAGAAAGGCACATAATAAATGTGTCGAGTTGAAATATTTTAGAAAGTGATCTGGAATGAAAGGCCATACTCCTAATTGTCTATAACAATTCAAAAATATAACAAATAGTCACCTAACTAGAAAGGACTAAACTTTATTTCCAATGCTTTTAAAGGAGGTTCCTATCACCTAGCTAACCAAGATAGGAAAATACATTATTGATTAATCAATGATTGTTATTTGAAAAAATATTATCCCCGCTAGAATACTAAGCTAAAAGATGGTGTTCTTGAAGGAAGTAAGGGATTGACTTGGAAATAACAACCATAAGATTACTCTAAGAGTATTGTTGTTGCATCTCAAGTATAATTAATTATGCTTGAGTTTATAAACTGGTACAAATTTGAGTTTCTCTTCAAATCATAAATTCAAACTGTTAAAAAATCATTTAATATAAAAAAATAAAATTATTTTTCAAATAAGATAAAGAATAAATTATGGTTGTATTTCATAAAAGATTAGTGCATGAACATTATTCAATTGTGAAATAACTAATGATTATATCCTTATAAGATTTCCTAGATGAATGAGCCCTATCAAGGTCATTCAATGCCTTCTTTCATGATGGTCTTTGTTGTTTGAAAAGAGTGGAGGTAGTGTTGACAGGCTTTTAAAGAGATTTATTTTTCTACATGAATAATGACTTTAGTCTCTCTAAAGGCTAGATCAGACTTAGCCTCGAAAAGCTCCCTAACCAATTTTTCTCTTATACGAGCCACCTTGGCTTCTTGAGACTAGACTTGTAAAGAAGTATTTTTAAATGATTGGCAAACCTATTGGATAGTTGAATACATAGCCTCTCATGATTATGTTTTAAGCTCTAAAAAATTATTAGATAGTTTCATAGTCCTATAATACTTTTGTTGCAATATCTCTAGTACTAATAAAAGAATCATTACCTTTTTGTAGTTGTACCAAGACTTTATTTACACTTTGACCAAATAAATCTTTGCGCTCTAGGGAGATTGTCCTTCATAAACTACTTACAACCATCAATAAAAGGTTTATTACCTAAAACACTTTCCTCTAGGGCAAGAATGACTAGTAATAACTCTCACAATTGGTTTTTTTTATAGTTTATTTTAAGATGTGAAATGTCCACTAGTAGAGGAGCGTAGATTTAAAAGAGTTGGACATCTAAGTTTCTTTGATACAAAGAGAAAAATTTTCATTGAAAATTATAAATATTGAAATTAAAAGTTAAATAACAACATGGACTTACATGCCATCTTTGTGGAGTCATTACAGAAAATTAATATAACACCATGATTTTTTTCCTCTTCAACAAGAGATGCAAAAGCATCAGTGCATTGGCCTCTTAAAGATATTATCCCTTGGATCAATCACTAATGCAAATCATTCACCTTGATTATTCTCAATTTGATCACCCATTTCTTTGTTAGAAGGTATAGCTCTTAAGGTGACTATAATAGTACTCTTGGTGTGCTTTTTCCTTCATAGAATGAATAACCAAGTTGTAATTAATACTCATGCTTCTACAAAAACAACTTCCAAAGGTCAAGACACACCTTTAACTTGGAAAGAGGGTACCTTGTGAGGTTCCATCACCAAGGTTGAGCTTATATTAAAACTTGAAAACATGCTAAGTTTTTTCTGGTACTTTGACAGGATCACATTGCTAGGTAAAAGTAATTCAAGTTGATGGCACTTCACAAGTAAATAAGAGAGGAACTTCAATAGCTTGGGTGAGTGAGACATCATGGCTTTAAATAGCAGTAATAGAGGGTATAATTTCTAGAAGAGATAGAGTCACTAGTTTATGTAATAAACACTAAGAGTAGGATCAATCTTATGTCGTGAGACTGTATATAGAAAAGTTATGAGAATGTAAATAAACAACAAACTATAATAAAAATAAGTTTGACATAATGTTACTATCAAAGCCTTTAGGAGTATACCTTTTACTCGATGTAGTTAAAAGGATAGTTGTAATTCTTATCTTGCTCCTTTTCTTGAGAGGTTGATCATCAAAATAGAACTTTGCTATTATATCTTTTAGAAAACACTGTATAACAATTCTAAGGTGGTAAACTTCCCTTACGTGGTCCATAATGTCATATACTAGTATATTTGGACGACCCTTATCCACTCTATGTAGTATGAAAAAGAGAATTCCTTAGAGGAATCCTAATTACTTAACCACTAGGTGAGGGTTATAAGGATCATAGAATATGATTTGTTCTTTGGGATAAGGTTTTCAATCTTCTTTGTACCTTGTCTTAGTTAATTCCAATAGAGATATAATTATGTTGCTTGCACTAGTGAGGTTCAGGAAGAATTGCACATATTCTCCAAAAACAAAATGAAGGTTATATGATCTCTTATAAAGGAGGTTTTTCTCTTCTTTCTCTTTTTATAAGTCTTATAAATTCTACTTCACCTTTCACTAAATCCTCCAAAGGACTGGTATTAATTTTGTAGTTGCATAGATCTCTTTACTAATTTAGTTAAGGCTATTAATTATGACCAATTCAAAAATAGTAATGGTCTCTAATCCATACTTGAATATGAAAATGTGTACAAAAATAGTATTGCATGTTGTCGAGCTATCTAGTGTCACTACTAGAAAATCGATAAATACAAACGGAAATACCGAGGGAATATTTCTATAGGTAAAATCCCTCAGAAATTTACCGACAAAAATATTCCCTCGGTATATACCGAGGAAATTACAGTAGAAAAAAAAATAAAACAAAGCAAAAAAAATAATGACGTGTCATTTTTAACAACGGAATTACCGACGGGAAATTCCGTCGGTAAAATCGTTGGTAAACTGTGAACACTGTTCATCATGTCAATTACAAAAGGAATCACCGATGAAAAATTCTGTCGGTATATTCCAGAGAGCTCCAGAACTGTTCACTTTCCAATTGCACTGTTAATTGTTGTTCTTTACAGACAAAATCACTAACGGATTGAAAATTCGTCGGTGTTATTTGACGGTTTTATGAAAAAATTCAATTAATTTAAAATTTTCATTTAAATATTACAGACGGAATCACCGACGGATTGAAAAATTGTCAGTGATTGTTGGCAGTTTCTGAAAACTTTTTATGAAATTGAAATTTTTAATTAAATATTACAGACAGAATTACCGATGGAATAATTAAAAAATATTAATATTTAATTATTTATCGGTAAAACCATCGCTAACGAACCCAAATAAAAAGTCTGAATCCCCTTATTTCACAAGACACAGACTCATTTCTCATTCTTCTTCTTCTACTACTTCTTCTTCTTCTTTTTCCCTATATGTAAACAACATCAATATCTATTTATTTCTCTTCTCCTCTCCTCATCTCCTTCTATTCTTCTCCATACTTGGGTATGTCTTCTTCTTCTTTCTTCTTTTATCCTCTTAGTTTTTTTTTTAATTAATATGCTTTACGCAAATTTTTTTCTCTCCGTAACTTCACCTGCAACTACATTAAGGTAAGATTTTTCTTTTTTTTTCATGATTTTTTTCACTATATTTGTTTTTTATTTTATTTTTAATTGTTTTTGTTCTTAATAATTGTATGAATGTTGTTGTGAGATTTTTTTTTCATATGAGATCAATTTTTAGTTGATTTATTTATAGGATTTTTAAATTTTTAGCAATCGCAACTTCATTTTTTTCATATGAATTTTTTTAGTTGAATTTTTTTTTCGTTTTATTTATTTGTTGCAAATTTGTTTGAGTTGATTTTCTTCTTCTTTTTTTTCCAATCATTTTGAGTATATATTATAGAGTGTTGATTTATGTTAATTTAATTATTTTATAATTTTATAAAATGGATTTTTTAATTTTTTTTTAAATAATTACCAATGAAATTACCAATAGTATTTTTCGAGGGATATACCAATGAAATGAAGCGGATAAATTTTTTTTACGCATTTGTTCCGTTAGTAAATCCGTTGGTAATAATATTTTTTTATTACCAACAGATTTACTGATGGACAAAAAATTACCGATTAAAGATTCACTAACGGAGCATTTCTGTCGGTGATTTTGTTGGTAAATTAATTACCGAAGGAATATGTGTCTTCCGCCGACGGAAAAATTCCGTTGGTAAAACTGTTAAATGTTGTAGTGTGTAATTTACAAGAGCAAGACTCGACTATAATGGGATATTCTTTTTCCAAACATTTAAATTTACATGATTGTCTTGAAAACAAATTCTTTTATTTATTTTTTCAATAACTAGGCAAAGTAAAAATCTTCCTTACCCTAAGGTATCCTTTTATAAAATGGGCCAAGTCATTCCTTTTTTAAAAAAAAAAAAAAACTTTAAGTATCATTCATATTAGACCATTTAAATTAAAGTATTTAATGAAGTTGTAATAGGGCAAAGTAAATTTACATGATTGTCTTGAAAACAAAGTTTTTTTTTTTGTTTTTTTTTCAATAACTAGGGCAAAGTAAAAATCTTCCTCACCCTAAGGTATCCTTTTATAAAATGGGCCCAGTCATTCCTATTTCATTTTTTTTTTACTTTAAGTAGAATTCATATGAGACCATTTAAAATAAATCATTTAATGAATTTAATGAAGTTGTAACAGGGCAAAGTAAATTTTTGATTGTCTTGAAAACAAATTCTTTTTTTTTTCAATAACTAGGGAAAAGTAAAAATCTTCTCACCCTAAGGTATCTTTTTATAAAATAGGCCAAGTCATTCCTTTTTTTTTTTAAGTAGCATTCATATTAGACCATTTAAAGTAAAACATTTAATGAAGTTGTAATAGCGAACTAGAAAGACTGATTTTGTAGTGGAATGTAAAGTTGTCATCTTAAGAAGGTAGTGTTTAGCATTCTTGATTGAAAATTTTTAGAAAAATCTCTTTTTTTATATATAAAAGATTAAAAACTAGGTACAATTTAAGAAACCTAAACAATACGTCTGAAAACTAAAGAATAAGTAGTTTTTAAATTAAATTGATTGGCTCAAAACATTTGAAATTTTAGATATATTTTAAAACAAGATCAAATGATTTTAGAAAAAAAATGTTATTTTTCATCTCATACTTAGTTAATATGATCAATCGATTTTAATGCAAGTATGAAGAGGTTAACATTTCTTTGTTTAAGAAATTCAACAATACAAAGGGCATTTTTTACAAATAAAATAAACATACACGTGTGAAGTATAGAGAACAATAATTGTTCACCATAAAACATGGAAAAGGAACTTAAATAAATTGTGAATTTGAAGAATCGACCAGCATCCAATTTCGTGGCTCTCACACTCTTTATTTATTTATTTTATTAACGTGGGTGTCAAAGCCAGCTTGCGCACACCTCGACTAATCCCACAGGCCCTAAAGTTAAAGACTATGTAAGCCTTTAATGGCCCTGAAGTTTGTGGGACTCGAACTGGTGACTTTTAGGAAGCAAACTCAGAGTCTAATCAGTTGAGGTACACCCCTCGAGGTTACATTTATTCATAAGCTGGTGGTGATGTTTTCTATATTTTGGTGTATGTGGATGACATAGTTGTGATGGAAACCAATCCTAGTGCTGTTGATCATCTTATAACGCAACTTTCCAAGGAGTTCGAACTAGTTGACTTACAAGACCTTCAATATTTTCTTGGTCTTAAAGTCAAGAGAACAGTTAATTCAATGATTCTTTCACAACAGGAGTATCTTTTTGACTTGCTGCACATGATTATAATAGACAAGGACAAACCAGTAGGCACTCCAATGGCTTCCAACACCATCCTTAATCTCCCTGATGGTGAACCGATGGCTGATACTACATTATATAGAATGACTGTTGGATCTCTTCAATATGCCCCCTAACAAGTCTTGATTTATCCCAATTTATTATGTTGTCTAGATTATCAACCTATCTAGTTCTTAAGACTTTCATTGAATTAAATTTCTAGTGCAGACGCTATAGTTGTTTAATGGTTAGGGTTAGTTATACTGTAAATTGGTTAACTGACTAATATTAAGAAAAGATAAATATTAAGAATATAAAATGACGTATGGTTTCAATTATTAGTTTTGATTTTTGAAGGTGGATGTTTATTTGATACCAAGATTTTTCTCTTAATAAGTTATGGTTTATTTAATTTAGTTTGATTACTTTATTTCTTTTACCCTTATTATAGAATGTACCTATATAGAAAATATTGTATATAGGAAATATTGTAGTCATACTCTTGTGTGGTAATCTCGACCATTGCTATTGTATATTGCCCTACACATAAATATAGAAAGTGTTGGCTAACTATTAAGTTAAGCTTCCCAATTATTCTCAACTTGGTATTAGAGTGTTCTGCCGTCAGAACTCTTCTCCCCCTCTCCCCACCTGCAGTCGGCCTTCTATCTCCCACTCCCAAATGGACTCTGCAGCTGCTGCCGCCTTCTTCCCCCACCAAACCGGTGATATAGCCCAGTCGACCAGCTACTCAGAAGCTGCTGCTGCTGGTTCCTTCTCCCAACAGCAGCAGCCCCAACCTGCAGTGCAGACCCCGGTTTCTTCTCCCAAGCTTCTGCCGTCCCTCTCCACATTATGGGGACAACACCTCATTCTATCATTGCGTTGTCCAATACTCATCAAGTGGTCTCATTGAAGCTTAAGACCACCAACTCTCTATTGGCGAATGCAGATGAAGCCATATCTTCTTGGACAAGGTGTTTTCCACTTTGTCGATGGCTCAGTACCGTGTCCTCCCTCTCAGGTTTCTGACAGTTCTGATGGTTCTTATTTGGCAATCAACCCCGTTTTTCTTCATTGGAAGCAATAGGATCAGCTTATTTTAAGCGCGCTACTCTCCTCTCTCTTCATGGACGTTCTGCATTTTGTGGTAGATTGTCAGACTTCTTCTTGTGTTTGGCGCACTCTTGAGAAATCATTTGCTTCTCCATTAAATTCCTGTATTATACAACTCTATGGATCCTTTCAAGAACTTCAGCAATGAGATGCTTCAGTTACTACATACATGCAGCATGCCAAGTCATTATTTGATGAATTGGCTGCTGTTGGCCGACCTCTTTCTCTTGAAGACTTCAACCTCTACATATTTCATGGTCTTTGCGGTGAGTTTAAATACTTGGTCACTAGTCTCGTAACTAAGGCAGAACCACTGTCATACGCTGATCTTCACAACCACCTCCTTACTCATGAGTTTCTGCACAAGTCTTCTCTTCCAGCCATGATTGCAAATTCGCTTCTGCTACCCACACCTTCTATGCTGCCCTCTGCTCACCTTACCCAGCATCAGCACCGGTCTGATTTCAACCATAACAGAGGCAGGTCACGCGGCTCCTGACGCCCCAACAACAGTCGGTATAATAGCCAGCACAAGTCTGATTTTTGTGATGTTCATTCTCCTACCCCTGCAGATTGGAAGCAGAGCAATTGGCAGCAGACCAGACAGTTTGCTGGTTCTGGGCAGTGGCCTTCTCACCGACATTTTGAGCAGACTGTCAAGTGTCAGCTCTGTTTCTCCTTTGGCCACACCACCTTCTTAATGTGCTTAGTTTCACAGTAGCAGCCACCAGCCTTCTGCTTATCTTACTGTTGGTTCCGTTTCTGCAGGAAATTGGTCCCCGGATACTGGTGCGAACCAGCATATTTCTCCTGATCTTGCAGCTTTGACCGATTCTGATCCTTCTCTTGGTAATGATCACTTACATGTTGGTGACGGTAAGGGTCTTCCCTATTTTCCATATTGGGCATGCCACGTTACATTCCCCTAAACACACCTTTACTTTATCTAACGTTCTTCATGTTTCTCATATTACCAAACCATTGCTATCTGTTCAAAAATTTTGTCGTGATAATAATGTTTATTTTGAATTTCATGCCTCTGTGTTTTATGTAAAGGATCTCACCACCAAAGCGATACTCCTTTCTAGTCAGAGCAATGATGGTCTCTACGTTCTTTCCGAGTCTTCTGCCACTGCCATTCCTAAAGCATATTGGTCTCCTTGCGTATCTGTGACTACTGATATATGGCATCGTTGATTAGGTCACCCTACTTCTCGTATTTTTAATTTGTTAGTTTTCAAAAATAAAATGATGTGTACTTCTAGGCGCTCTCTTGTTCAATGTCAAGCTTATCCGCTTGGCAAGTCTTCGCGTTTGTCTTTACAACCTACGGGTCATAAGACTTCTGCTCCACTTGATTTAATATTTAGTGATGTTTGGGGCCCTGCTCCTATGTTTTCATCTGATGGTTTTCATTACTTTGTTATCTTTATCGATGTGTATACAAAATATATCTGGTATTATCCTCTTGTTGTCAAATCAGATGTGTTTTCTATATTTCAACATTTCCAATTGCTTGTTGAGCGTCAGTTTTCCCGTAAAATTAAATCTGTTCAAACTGATTGGGGTGGTGAATATTGCAAGTTAAACAATTTCTTTCAAACTATTGGTATTCATCACCGGTTAATTTGTCCTCATACACATGAGCAAAATGGCAGTGTTGAGCGTCGCCGTCGTCATATTGTTGAAATAGGTCTTACCCTCCTAGGACAATCTAGTGGCCCATTTTGATTTTGGAATTATGCATTTGAATCATCAATATATCTCATCAATCGCATGCCTACTCTTATCCTCCAAAATCAGTCTCCTTTTGAATGTTTGTTTAATCGTACTCCTGATTATGATTTTCTACGTACTTTTGGGTGTCTCTATTTTCCTTTTTTGTGTCCATACCATGCTCATAAGTTGGATTTCCGTTCCTCTCCATGTGTGTTCTTAGGATATAGTTCCTCTCATTTTGGTTATCGTTGTCTTGATTTAACATCTCAACATATATATATCTCCCGTCATATTCGTTTTCATGAAAATGTGTTTCCACTTGCAAAATCTAAACAAATAGCTCAGCCCACATCCACCACTACCTAGCCCATAAACCTGCTCACCTTGATTACCTCCCCTATTTTCCACCCAGTAGCCTCGCCACTCAACCCTCCCAGTGGCTCTGCCGCCCCTTCTGCCCCACAGAAACAACCACCCAATTCCCCACCCTCAACTGCC
>Ga0307510_10008606_pt1 | contig 12164 bp, 7 predicted proteins | sample 12_EM_MG_FD_207224 | JGI IMG/M metagenome (GOLD analysis project Ga0307510, IMG submission 207224) | Populus trichocarpa ectomycorrhiza microbial communities from riparian zone in the Pacific Northwest, United States - 12_EM | ecosystem: Host-associated > Plants > Roots > Unclassified | place...
ATAAATAAATAAATTAGCAACCATGATAACTAGGGAAAAAACCTTTTCCAATAACAGAAAAATGATGTTGTTCATTTTCTAATCAATTAAATAAGAAAGGATGAAATTGGGTAAAAAAAGGATTAAAAAAAACTAGCGTGAGTAAACCCGAATTAGCATGATAAACATATAATCTGGGCAATAAGAGGCAAACCAGTCCAAGTTAACCCACCAAACACGTGTCCCATATCATGAGGTTGAGATAACTTGATAGAAAGAAAATATAAGAAAACCACAAAACTTATTTTAAAAAAAATAATGTTAAACAATGAAATCGAAAAAGAAAATAAGCCAAAAAATTATGTCAACCCCGTGAACTTTTCAAACTCGTGACTCAGGTTTTTAGACTAGAAGCATCATACCTAGAAAAATCACAAAGCCTAGTCCTCAACAAATCAAACGCTAAAGGATAAAATTAAAGAAAACAAAAAGCAAACACACAAAAGGATCCAAAAAAAAATTGGAATTAAAAAATTAGGATAAAAATCAAAATAAAAAATAAATTAGATGACAACTATAAGTTTCTGATTGGAGGGTGAAATTAAAAGAACAATAACTTTAACAGAATGACAAAAATAATCAAAAGAATGAGGACTAAATTGAAAAACATGACATACCATAAATTTGGATTGAATGATGAAATTGAAAACCAATAAAAACTTTACAAAATGGCCAAGAAAAACAATAGAAATTAAAAAACAATAATGATCAAATTAAGAAAAAATAATAATGACAATTTGGGATTGAAGGATAAGATTGAAAACAAATAAAACTTTTACAAAAGAGCCAATAATATAAATTAAAAATCAAAAGAATAAGGCAACAAAAAGGACCAAGTTGGAATTTTCAGGGGAGGAGAAAGATAAAAAAAAAAAAAAAAACCCTACCGGCAACAAACTGCTCCACCACCACCGACACAAGCTACACCAACTAGAAAAGAACGCGATGGCGCTTCCAACTACACCATGGAAGGATATTTTTGGTTGTCGGGAGGTGCTGCACGAAGTGCGTGTGCGTTGAATGCTCCAAGTCTCCAACATCTTTTTTATTTAAATAATAATAAATCATTCTTAAAAAACCAAATTACCCTCGATGAACTTAGTAATAACAAAAAAAGAGTGAAAAGATCAAAAGGCCTAGACACGCATGGTTTAATATTTTTGATTGAAAGGGTAAACTTGTTATTTTATTGTATTTAGAAAAAAAAGAAGTAAAACCTCTAGGTTTCAACTTTAAAATTTCTTTATTTGATGTGTAATTAAGTAATTTTATTATGCTTAAAAAATTAAAAAAAAGACCCTTTACTCCCGAATATTTTTTTAATAATTAATAAGCCATATAAAAAAACCAAAATACCTCCTTTACAAAAGTGTTTGATTTTCTTTTAAATTGCAAAATGATAATTATAGTGATAGAAAAAGATGTTTAATGAACAAGTGAATTTATCTCACTAATACTTGTGCCGTAAAAAACAAAAGAATCCAGCTTGGCAGACTATGAGTGTAGGAGGACCAATAGTAATAGAGCTTGCAGTGCCTGCCAATTTAAGTGGAGTATAGTGATCGTAAAATGGATAGGCCTATCCAGCTTCAATCCACTTGGCATGCACAAATGACTCTCCAGATCTCTTAAGATAATACCGATTCTGCCACGTTTCCTAGTTAAGATTCATGCAAAAAGTTCAAAAACCCAACTCTCTTGCAACCTGAAACAGGGAAACCAGTTAGTCGGGAACCAAAATCAAGGCTATGGCATCACTAGCAACCTTTGCTGCAGTGCAACCGGCCACCATCAAAGGCCTTGGTGGTAGCTCCCTCAGTGGAACCAAGCTCCATGTTAAACCATCACGCCAGGGCTTAAGACCCAAAAGCTTGAGGTACCAAAACTTTCTGGACTAGCTATGAAAAGCCTATATATTCCATTTTATTGTTCTTTTTTCAGCTTTATGGCATAGACTTCGGCAGGCTTCTGAACCATTGCTCTGTTTTCTTAAAAAATAAATAAAAACAGGAGTGGTGCTGTGGTGGCCAAGTATGGTGACAAGAGTGTCTACTTTGATTTGGAGGATTTGGGCAACACTACTGGGCAATGGGACTTGTATGGATCTGATGCACCTTCACCATACAACCCTCTCCAGGTTTGACACCATTTTCTGTCAATTCCAATGGTGAAAAGGCCTTATAAGTAATTCTATCTTCGCTTATTTTGCCCCAAGCTCTCAAATTTTTAATCTATTAGCAGTTCTTTTTTACGTTCTGTTGCACCACTTAATTAAACTAGGGAATGCAAAATGGTCAAAGCAAGGAAATTAAGGGGAAATTAGCTTAAACACCCTATTGTTTGAGCGTGAGGACACTTTTCGCCCTGATTTTTCATAAAATTGCTCTTTGACCACGCTCAAAAGATCTTGCAAGGAATGTAAGTATTTTCACGCTCAAATATATAAGGTGTTTAACGTAATTTATCTGGAAATTATAGTTATTGATTAGTACAAAATAAGTAGAATGGATTATTAGCCTTAAAGAATCAGTAGAATCCGGATTTATGGTTCGGATCTTATGCCATTAGTGCAAAATTATAGTAATTGATTACTCATATACAATTATGAGTATTGTAATGGTCAAAGAGGCAACACACTCAATCCATGTCAAAGAGTAATTTGATATACCAAGTGGAAAGAAGAATCAGCAGGGTACAGATGTTTTGGTCGTTTGTCATGTAAGGGCATGATTATTTAGATAATCAAGGCTTATTGCTCAGTGCCAGATTTTTACAGCAATTGTTTGTGTTGAACGAGTTACCACATTTTTTTTCCCAGAACCAGTTGTGTTAATGTAATCATTAGCCTTAAAGAATCAGTAGAATCCGGTCAACTTGATAGAAATAATCCATTATCATTCACTAGATCCTCAATGCTTGTGGCTTACCTTGCACTCCGCAAGCACCTAGCACATTCACTACTTACAGAAGAAGACAGCTAGAAGTTTATGTTTTCAAATTAAGCCAAGGTTCATAGGTATGTTCCATGGCTATTTTGCATTGTTTTCCATACTTATTTATTGACCATGTGTTGTGCTTTTCTATGGAACTGCAGAGCAAATTCTTTGAGACATTTGCAGCTCCATTCACCAAGAGAGGATTGTTGCTCAAGTTCTTGATATTGGGAGGCGGCTCCACCCTCGCTTATTTTAGTGCTACAGCTTCTGGTGACATTCTACCAATCAAGAAGGGTCCACAACTTCCACCGAAGCTTGGGCCTCGTGGCAAACTCTAAATTAGTTTAGCATCCTGATCTGTCATCCCTTTGTCTGTATGTTTTCATGCTTTCTTTTGACTTTAAAGGTTGGCGAGTTTGTCTAAATCCTACTTAAGATCCTGGGTTATTAATGCATACATATTTGATTCCTCTGTCATTTCGGGGCATTCCATAAGATTTTAATTTTGTTTCCTTTATTAGCATACCATGATATATGCTCGTTATACATGTAGCATGTTAAATTGCTTGCTTCCAGGCATAATTATCGAGGTTCACTCAAGCTTATTGACTCTCAAACACAAATATAATCAGTGGAGAGAACAGTTTAGAGCATGTGGGCAAAATGTCTAGAAAGGAACGGAATGAGAGTAAATCATAGTCACACACATAATTATCGGGTCTGCTCTACTCTGAAGACAATTACCAAGAACGCATTTGGGCGACTAGGAACTACAAATCCATTTCTTGTACAGAATGACAGAACAAAATGTTTGAAATCTCTTGGTTTTTCACTCATGTTCATTCTTCCTATTTACCAAAGGAACGAATGGAATGGAAATATGTCGGAAATTCACAAACCAAAAGGACCCCTTTAATAAAGGGTCTGAAAATACACATTTTAGTGTTGGGCTTTCTCACTCTTTCTTTCTTTCTCTTCTCTGTCTCTTTTTTCTGTACGTGTTCATTTTTCTCCCTCTATAATGCTATCAATGGCGTGCTGTTGGGCTTCGTGAAGCTCCTAGATTATCAAGATAGGAAGGTTTCCGGTTGGTCGATATGTTAGCAAGTTTCTGTGTACACTTATCGTCATCTTTGAGTAGTTCATCTGATCCAAATGGATCCTTCTTTGCTGTAGTGTCATTTTGTTCCTGACTCCAACCCATAAAATCAGACAGTGTCATTGAAGCGTTTGTATCTTCTGAGTTCTTCTCCATCCCTTCTTTGGGAGAAACCAGTACTTGTGGTGCCTCTTTTAACGTGTTACTCGTGTGTCCTGCGTGAGATGGATTTCGAGCAACATGATCAGCATAGAGCACATCTTCAATTCGAGACATGACTGTCGAGGCCAAGGTTTCTAGAATTCTTGAATAGCTTTCCAAGATAGCGTGCCCTACATCCTTTCAGGACAAGAAAATAACGTTAGCCTTTCGGTTTTATAAACATGACTAGAATGGCAAAATAAGCAGTATGAAGGTACGCATAAGGCTGGTGGTTTTTCTTTACGATGCTTGTTGATTAAGGCGATCATTCAGCTCCAAGTGTAATATGAAATAAAACCCAGATGAAAGGGAACCTATTTTTACCTCATTATATTGAATTTTGCTAACATCTAGTGAAGATTGAGGAAGTCCAGGGAAGCGTTGTTTTAGAAGGAGTAAGATAGTTTCTGCTCTCTCTTCAAAGAGTTCTCTCTTCTCCAAACTGACAGCAGATCCCCAAGCAGATTTACCATCTTTCTGATTCATTTTCCTTCTCCAAATTACTATGGAGGCCTCTATTCTGTTCTTGAGGTCTAGGATTTTATGTTCTGATGACAAGTCCATAGTGGACAGAAATTGATCAGGATCGAAGTACTCAAGTGTAATACTCCTATATGCCGAGTCTCCGAGGCTAGCCCTCCCATTCTGCCAAAGCACCGGAAAGAAATGCGATTAGGGAGTTAGCAAGGCATTTAAAACTCGTATGCAGTATTCTAATAGGAACTGTTGCATTTTCTTCTTACCTTGGGAAGGGATTCAATGTAGTTTTCAGGAATCTCCATTTCTGAAAGAATTTGAGCATTTATAGCCATGGCTGCTTTGAGAACTTGGTTCACAGAGTCCTTTTGGTAATGAAGAAATTTTTTAGCCCTTTCTGATAAACCATCTGGAGGGACTTTGACAGTAGGTAGCCACCATTTATCATCTTTTCTCTTGGTGCCTCCTTTTTCTGACTCAGGGGAATCTCTTGAAACATAATAGAACTCATTTTGGTCTTTGAAGTTATCTAGGGAGTCCTGAATATTGCAAAACCATTTTCGAGGGATGCATTAAATTTGTTGAATCCACATTTAACAATGGTCATATCTAACGCTCAAATAAATTAAGAGAAACAAAAGTCTTATTTTCTTACAAGAAGCATTGCGTCAAGCTTGCGCAAAGCTGGGATGTTCATATGAAGATCATTTCGTTGTCGTGTCACCATTATCTATTCAATCAATAAATGCAAAATTCTTAGCTTGTATTTGAAGAAATGCATTAGAGAGAGACCGTTACCTCCATATTTGATCCATCCTTGGATTTTTGCTGGGAAGGAACAAGTTCGACAACGTGATCGGTTACAGATAAGAGCCAATCAATTTCTCTTATCCACCTTGCTTTTCTTTCTGGTGACATGGGCTCTAGACGTCGTTGTTCGCCAAACACAGAAGCTGCATATAGGATGGAATAAAATGAGAGAAACCTACTAACGAATTAAGAAAGACAAAATCATGGATGGCCAGTTTTTATACAAGAAAAATCTGGAATATTAACCATCTGAATCCAATAGACATATAAGTACCACCATGTTTGTTGGGGAATCTGCAGGAATTCAATGGAGTTGTTTTCCTGCTGGGGTTGGAGACCATGAAAATTAGAAAATTGCAGAGGAAAAATTTAAAAGGTCAACCTACCAGCAAGGTTTGTAATTGCATTTGACAATGCCAGAGCTGAAGAGACACCCTTTCCTCCACCAGACATATCCTCCCCAAGGAGCAATTTAGCGAACCTTTCCTTCATCTGTTCCATTTCTGAATCAAACCTCAGGAGATCATAGCAAAAATCATATTAATTGCCAAAATCGAATAAATGCAAACAAGCACTATCTTTTCATGATTTTCCTTTCACCAAAAAAGAAAAGAAGAGATATTGGATGACATACATTATTAATCAATGAAATGAGATATTTGGACATGAACTTCTTTTATTAAAAAAAAAAAAAAAATCTGACTTGCCTGGATTTTTATTATCTTTTCCTGCAGCACCGGCTTCATCCTTGCCTGACCTTGATCTAGGACCCTTTTCATTAACAGGTCTTGGAGGCTGATGGCCTCTAGATGTTATTCTATCATCCATTGAAGAGTATTCTGCCAAACTAGAACTATCATCCGCGCTCAAGCTCTTAACATGCCGACCGCCTGCATTCTCATTCATCCCTTTGAAATGATACAATCTAGACCTATAATTTTCTTGTTCTTGTTCAAGAGCACGGACCATCTTTAATGTTCGTAGGAAATAAAATTACGAAAAGAAAAGAGAAGGTTCTACGCAATGAACAAACATAAGAGATGTTTCACACCTTGTCCGTGGTCGGAGACAAGGGGGGAGATAAGACCAGCCACCAAATGACCCAACAGATTGGTGTTCTTCGAAGAATTTACTATGTTTTGATTGGTGGTAGTTTCTGTTCTGTGCCATGTAGTATGTGTTGGTGGAACGTGGGGTGCATGTTTGGATGGATGAATGAGGTGTCTGTCGTGAGAGCAATGAGCTCAAAAACAAGGCAAAAATCAGTTGATTATGTTCGTTTGTTTGCTTAAGAATTCAAGAATTGGATGGTTGTTTTTTCATTTTGATTGTGTAACGTCAAATCTTGCAAAGATTCCGGAAAGACAGGCATTCATATATTGTCAATCAACATTCTCTCTTCCTTCTCCCGATTCATTTTTTTTTATTTAATAAAAAAAAAAAAAAAACCATGATCAACGGACTTTTGATCGAGTTTTAACTTCGTTTGTTCCAAATTGAATGAGTGAATCTTTAATTGATTCTCCAACTTTTTTAAAACAATAGAAAAAAGAAAATTCAGCCTGGTCTAGGCCTAGGTTATCTAGGTCAGGGGAATGAATTTACTTGATAGAGATTTCGGCGCCTAAATACTTTTCCATACTAGCTTTGAATCTCTATTTCAACACACCCACTGTCGTGTTCGTCCACCTCATTGCAGCAGCAGCAGCTAGCAGCAGCTCATCTACCAGTTGCCCAACCTCGGAATCATGTCCAGTTTTGACCTGGCCAAGTGTAAAAGAGAGTGGTTTTAAGAAATATTAAGTTAATTTATTTTATTATTTATTAATAGTATAATAGTTTTTTCAGTTTGTTTTTTTTAGTTTATGTATAGTTTCTTCTATTGAGGTTAAGTTAATAATTTTTGAGTAATTTATTATGGTATGTAGTATCAATGAAACCATAACCTCCTCTTCTTATTTTCTTTGGATTATTTATACAATATCATTTTTTTTTTAGTGATAGTATAATTTCTTTAGTTTTTGCAATTTGATATTTTCTTTTTTCTTTTTTGTGTTCTATTTTTTCTTTGTTTGTTGATTATAGCTACAGAAAGAGACAATTCACTTCAGTTTGTGAATATGAGGTTGGATGAAAAGAATTATTTGTATTGGAGTTATATGACGAGAAAATTTTTTAAAGGTAAAAAGATATGAAGATATGTTAGTGGAACACTCGTGAAACCTAAAAATATTGATGAGGGTTATGTTGCTTTGATAGATGCTTTGGAAGCAAACAATACAAAGATTATTACTTGGATTAACAATTCTACTAAGCATTCCATACGCACGCAGCTGGTAAAGTATGAGACAGCAAAAGAGGTTTGGGATTATCTGCAAAGGTTATTCACTCAATCAAATTTTGCAAAGCAGTATCAATTGGAGAACGATATATGAGCTCTTCACCAGAAGAATATGAGTATTCAAGAATTTTATTCTATTATGACAGATCTTTGGGATCAATTGACTCTTATGAAATTAGCAGAATTAAAGGTATGTGGTGCCTATATTAATCATGGAGAGCAGTAAAAATTAGTACAGTTTTTAATGGCACTTCACAATTATTTTAAAAGACTTAAAGGTTAAATTTTGCATCGTTCTCCCCTTCCTTTCGTTGACTCAGTTGTCAATGTGTTATTGGCAAAATAAATATGTCTTTAGTCTTATTCTGATAAGAAAATTCTCTCTGGCTCTAATACTTTTGTGCTAGCAGTACCTTCTAAGTCAATCCTCAGTAATCAGAATAAGCCTTACATAAGGGTTACCTTCGATGAGTGCAGTTTCTATAAATAGAAATGTCATTGAAAGACTCACTACCTAAGTTGAGACAGCAAAATCAAGCCCGGAAACTTGGTAGTCAATCACAAACTAATGCTCATAAACCACCTCATAATTACAAACCACCACACCATAATACTACAGCAGCAGTCTCATCAGGTCCTTTCACCAGTCCTAGTACTCTCCTTACAACCACAAGTTATATTTGCTTCTTCTTTTGTTAGTCAGTTACCTCATAGTTCTTCAAGTATGTCATATTTTGAATGAGTCTTGGATTCTAGTGCTTCACATCATGTCTCTAGATTGTTTATCTTTTGCTTATGTGTTCCTTTTGTTTTCTATTCATGTCATGATTGTTGATGGCATTTTTATGCTCTTAGTAGGTGTTGATTCTGTTATCACACTTCATTTATCTCTCCCTAATATCTATCTTATTCTGAACCTCACATTGAATCTTGCTTTTGTTGGTCAGATATGTGATTCTGGTGATTATTGAGTCATCTTTTCCTCTCTTTTTTTGTTGTGTGCGGGATCTACAGTCTCAGAAGCTGATTGGGACAAATCATAGGAAGAAGGGACTATATATTTTGGATGAGTTACAAGTGTCAGCTGCTGTTAGTGTTGATTTGTCTTCTTTTCATTTAAGTAATTCTTCTTCTAGTTTTTATTTATGACATTCTCGTCAAGGTTATGTTTCGTCTTCTCATTTGAGATTTTTTGCATTCGTATGAGCCTTATAAAATTTTAAAACTTGTGATATTTCTGATTATAGTGGATGTAAACTGGTAAAATTTTCTGCTTTACCTTTTAATCAAAGTATTTATGTTTCTTCTTCTTCATTTAATTTGATTCATTCTGATGTGTGGAGACCTTCTCCTATTGCCACAAAAGAAGGGTCTCAATATTATATTTTTTTATTGATGATCATACTCATTATTGTTGGGTTTATTTAATGAAATATCATTTTGAATTCTTTGAGATATATACAACCTTTCGAGCTCTTGTCAAAACATAATATTTTGTTATTATCAAATGTTTTAGGTGTGATTTGGGTGGGGAATACAACTCTAATAAATTTTATAAGTTGCTTGTTTTAGATGGAACTATTCACCAAACCTTGTGTACAGATACTCCTAAGCAAAATAGTGTTGCTGAAAGAAAACATAGGCACATTGTTGAAACTGTTTGTTCTCTCTTATTGTCTGCATTAGTTCCTAGTGTTTTTTAGGGTGAAGCTGTTTTAGTACTGTAGGTTTGATTAATGCAATTTTATCTTCTCATATTTTAGGTTTATCTCCGTTTGAAAAGTTGTATGAGTATGCCCCTGATTATTCTTTGTTTAGAGTTTTTGGTTGTACTTATTTCATTATTTTTCCTCATGTAGAACATAAAAAGTTATCCTCTTGATCTGTTATTTGTGCATTTCTTGATTATTGTGAAGGTAAAAAGAAGTATCATTGTTTTGATCCAATAACCCAAAAACTTTATGTGTCTCGTTATGTTGTCTTTCTCGAGCTATACCTTTCTTTTTCATTCCATCCACTACTCATAGCTTGATTAGATCTGATCTTATATTTGTATAAATCCTTTTTTCTAAGAATTTTAATAGTTTATTATCTCAGGTTTTTACTACCTCAAATACCCCTCTTCATGTTCGACCAATTCATACTGACCATTCTACAGGTACTAACACTTTACTCTTCAGCATACCTAAAGCTCCATTCTCCTCTACAGTCCCTCCAGCTCTGTCTGAGATTATAGATCTACCTCTATGTCAATCCATATGCATTTGTAAGTCCACAAAGTTACTAAATTTTGTTTATTCTTGTTATTCTTTATTATTTACTTCCCTTTTAGCTTCTATTCATTGTCTCTCTAAGCCCTCTTCCTATAAAGAGACAATTTTTTATCCTCTTTGGCAGCAAGTTATGGATAAGGAACTTTATACTTTACATAAAACAGATACTTGGGATTTGGTTCCTTTATAATGGATCTATTGAGCGATACAAAACTAGATTCTAAAGGATACTCTCAATAATATGGTATGGATTATGAGGAGACATTTGCTCTTGTTGCAAAAATGACTACTATTTGTACTTTTATTACAGTAGCTTCAATTTGTCAGTGATATACTCTTAACTTGATGTTAAAAATGCCTTCTTGAATGGGTATGTTTGCAAGCTCAAGAAAGTGTTATATGGTCTCAAACAAGCACTCCGTGCTTGGTTTGAAAAATTCTCTATTGTGATCTTTTCCCTTGGTTTTGTTTCTAATAGTCATGATTCTGCTCTTTTTGTTAAGTGCACTGATGCATGTCATATCATTATGTCTTTATATGTTGATGACATGATTATTACTGGTGATGATATTGATGGTATTTCAGTTTTAAAGACAGAGTTAGCTAGACAGTTTAAAATGAAGAATTTAGGTTCTCTACGATACTTCTTGAGTATTGAGATAGCCTACTCACCTAAAAATTATCTTCTTTCTCAGTCAAAATATGTTACAAATATTTTTGAGTGGGTTAGACTTACTGATAATAAGACTGTAGATACTCTTATTGAGTTTAATACAATGTATTCTTCTTCTAATGATTTACTTTTGCCAGATCCTACTTTATATCATACTATTGTTGAGAGCTTAGTATATCTCATTATTACCCATCCATACATTGCATGTGTTGTTCATATTGTTAGTCAGTTTGTTGTTTTTCCTACTTCAGTTCATTGGGGAGTTCTTTGTATTTTGCAATATCTTCGGGGCACAATCTTTCAGAGTCTTTTAATTCCATCCACCTCTTCCTTGAAGCTATATGTATACTTTGATACTGATCATGACAGTGATCCCACAGATCGTAAGTCTGTTACTAGTTTCTGCATCTTTTTGGGTGATTCTTTTATTTCTTGGAAGAATAAAAAATAATCTATTGTTTCTCAATCCTCAACCAAAGCAGAGTATCATGTTATGACATCTTTTACCAAAAAGATTGTTTGGTTACGTTGGTTACTTTCAAATATGAGAGTTTTTTTTTCTCATTTGAATCCTATGTATTGTGACAACCAGAGTTCTATTTAGATTGCTCACAACTTAATTTTTCATGAACAAACTAAACACATTGAGATCGATTGTCATCTTACTCGTCATCGTCTTAAAAATGGTACCATTACTTCTTTGCCTTTTGTTTTTTCTTATTTGCAAATTGCATATTTCTTTACTAAGTTGTATTTTATTTCTTGTTTTTTTTTCTACTTAGAAAACTCTCGATACTTGTAGCTACCACATCATGAGTTTGAGGGGAGATGTTAAGAAATATAAGGTTATATAGTCTCTTTATATTTATATTAAGTTAATCTTTGTTGAGTAATTTATTATTTTATACAGTATCACTGAAACCCTAGTCTCCTCTCTTTATTTTCTTTGGATTATTTAACAACCCCTGATGTTTTAACCGATGATGTTCCTGATTTGGCTATTGGGTTGATGTTAGTTGTCTTGAGAAAGCTTTTGTGATCATTAATGGTAAAAGTCATTTTGAAGAGTTAAATTATTAGTATAGTATTTTTAATAGTGTAAATATGATCTAAAGTTAAATACAAGCATAACTGTTTTCTAGTTTTTCTCAAAAACACGTAGGAATAACTTTTGGCCAAGAAAAAAGCTATTTTCATTTTAACACTTCTCCTACACTGAGCAAAATAAAAAACAAAAAAAGCTATTTTGATAATTATTTGATTTTTGCATTTCATTTACCTCCTTTAAGGGTGGTCCATAGAAAAAGGGTGACTA